>Ga0131853_10011558_pt1 | contig 16167 bp, 9 predicted proteins | sample TergutLab28metaG_FD_92764 | JGI IMG/M metagenome (GOLD analysis project Ga0131853, IMG submission 92764) | Labiotermes labralis P1 segment gut microbial communities from Petit-Saut dam, French Guiana - Lab288 P1 (version 2) (version 2) | ecosystem: Host-associated > Arthropoda: Insects >...
GAATGCCTTTTGCAAGTTCTGCCACGCCCATCAGTGCTTTTTTTTCAGCAACACTTTCCAAGATCTTTTCCTCCTCCTTTAACTGACGTTCCATGGCACTTTCCTTCTTGGCTGGAAAAAAATGCACACACGCATTCATATGCCACATAAGGAAGTTTCGGTCAACAATGGACCACATAATATACGACGGTGGTCCCATAAGATAATAATATTATAATATAATATTACAATACTTAACACTGTGTAACAATTGCCTACATTATTCAGTACAGTAACATGCTGTACAGGTTTGTAGCCTAGGAGCAATAGGCTATACCATATAGACTAGATGTGTAGCAGGCTATACTGTACTACCTAGGCTTGTGTCAGTACACTTTGATGTTCACATGATGAAATCGCCTAACAATGCATTTCTCATAACATATCCATCATTAAGCGACACATGACTGTTAGTATGTGTGTGTGTGTGTACACAGAGACATCCCTGGCCCCTCTTAATATGGCTCTCTGATTCAGTTTGGTTACCTGTGTCCATACTCATAAGCACCTTTCAGACTCCCTATGCATTGGGGTGATTTCTAAACAATGGAAGAGCAAGGAAGTGAACACCACAAGATCTCACAAAAAGTAGTGACAGGAAGGATGTCTAAAGGCACCAACATTTCAAATAGAATTTTGGTATAAACATGATGCCATTTGTAATGTTGGTAACAATACTGGCACAAACAAACAGCATGTGACCTAACCTTCCAACAGCGAACACATAGGTGTTGCAAAAAGCAAGGAAGTGTTTACACTGTACAAAAATCTCTACCATTATGCCTTGCTCATGGTTAAAAAAGGGTATCCTTTCTGGGCAACGTAAGCATGGAAATGATGGAATACATCCTCTGCATGATGACCTGAATGACAAGCTGCTATAACCACTTGTAACCCTCAAAATAAGAGCAACTGCCCTGCAGAGCCCCACACAATACACACCAACAGCAAATATTACTGCTCTCTGTGATGAGCAAGCAGCCATTAGAAGTGACAGCCAGTTACTACAGTGAAAGTGTACTCTGCCTGGCCTCTTACCTTCAGCCAGTTTTTTTAGCTCTGTGTGTTGGTCCAGCAAGCTGATGTTGGACTTACGCCCCCACACCTGTCCATCTTCATCATCGTCGTCGTCATGCTCATTCTCACTTGAAGATTTCCCACGCTGACCAAACTCATCTTTCAGCTAACAGCAAGCACACCATGTTTTAACTTTCACATCATACATACTATGCAAGCTGTACAACAGTAATTATCCACACTATATTTGTGAAATAAAATAAGTTTCTCATGATGATACAGAATCTACATGTGGCCTACAAAAGGGGCATTCAACTGTTGTTCACTGGTTGGTAAGTAGAGTTTTCACCAAATTTTGCGACTGCCAAGGCCCAAAAATGTACTCTTCATCACGTGTTTTGATGTCCTCCACCCATCTCAAACCATTTCCTCACATGCTGTCATGATCTCCTGCACTCTGGCTCATAGAAACAGACTTTCAAATTCTGCTATTGGTTGGCCATGCAGTCCTTCCCTCTACCAATCAGGCCATCACCTCTCACTACCCACACAATGCCATAACTATATGTGGGCCCCAAGATAACAACTAAGATTGATTCACCCTGAGAAAGGAAACTGTAATGTGTGCCAGAATACTGGGAAACGCTTATCCATCTACACATCTACACATCTATTTCCTCCCCCATCTCTGTACAAGTCATTATTCATTTAACATTGTGACATTTGACACTACACCAGGAGTGTAAAAATCCTTGGTGTCAACTTTACAACAATTTGTAGCTTGTGTATAATATTTATGGGTCCTATGCAAGAAACTTGCTTTTTGTCACTCTTCTAACAGCTAAGAGTCTTAGGTGGCTCCTAGATTTTTTGGCAGTCTGTGTCTCCCTGCACTACATTCAGAGTCGTTGTCATAAAATGATCAATAAATAAGATGTATATTATTGCATAACTGGCAGTAATCACAAAAGAACATTTCTGCAAATCAAAAAGAGGGTTATATATATATATATATATCAGAATATTCAAAATCTAAAGAATCATTAAAATGTTGCTTACCTGACTCAAACGTCCAAGTTTCTTCAACTGCTGTTTCTTACGTTCCCTAACTGGCACATACGGCACATAATCATCCTCAGATTCAGAACTCGACTCCTCTTTTCGGTACCGCTGCAATATAAATTGAACAGTTCATGATAAAGCAGAGTTTTGACCTTTTAAAGGCAATGCTGTTACCACAGGTATCAGCTTTTTTGCAGAATGGATGTCATATTTACCATCAGTTTCCACATTAAGAAACTCTGCATTTAATCCACAGTATATTCACAAATCCAGGCAGAGCCTCTAACACATAGTGTTTTCTGTGAGGCAGGTATTGGATGTTTACATATCATGAATTTCAGCCTTCAAAACAAGTGGGCCGTGTCTCAAGCACTTAGTTGTCAGTCTCTCATCATGTAGATCCAGGTTTGACCCTTGATCAGTCACTGTAAAATTTGTAGACAAAATGGCACTGGTCCTTCTCCAACAACTTTGGTTCTCCTGCCAGCATCATTTCACCAATGCTCCATACTCATCTGCTCCTGCCAGAAGGACTAGTAGGGGAATCCTGGGAATCTTCAAAGAAAGCAATACTCTTCCAAAAAACTGGAGAGAGAAATCTTATCTTTTTCTCAGACTTCAGAGAGTTTAAAGAACTTGGAATATACATCTTCTTCACCAGTGACCAGATCTCCTAGAAATTCATGGGGCTTTGTGGCAAAGATATATGAAGTCATAAATATCATGTATTTTACAAGCATTAAAAATGCTATAAACATTAGCACATGGTAACGATACCAAGGCCAAGTTCAGTACCTCAACCGACTGCACATTGCCACAGCACTCGTTCTTAATGTAAAAACTTCCCATATTTATACCACAGTAGTTGCTGGTTTAGAATCTCATTCTTGTAATGGCGTCTTCGTAATTCGCAATCTGATATGAAAAACTGTTTGATCCAGTAACCGTAACTAAAAAAAAAAAACGCAATTACAGGTTAGGGTACTGTATGCTGTGTGACCTTGTGACTAAACGAGGCTCGACTAAATCCAGTATTACTTCTGAACCGCAGAGACAACTGAAAAGTTGCAACAGCATTACCCACATTACTATCTGAAAACGCCATAATTGTTAGTTTAAAAAATCATAACAATGTAAATCAACACCTATTAGAGCACAAATAATATCAATTAAGCTATTAAACATGAGTGCAATCTCGACTTGTGACGAAAGCACCACGGCCGTTGATAAAACAAGGTTATAACACCAATTACGACACCACAGTTATATTGTAACAAAAAAATTATACTTAGCACTTACTTTCCTCGGAGGTGCGTCTTCTTTCCTTTCCTCCATGTCAATTATAATTACGCAAATGTGCACCTCGGCATAGCACTTACATCAGAATTGACCAAAACTAACTGCAGTGACGTTTCTTTTGATTAATCAAACGAACATGTAATGATCGATTACACCCAAGGATGACAATTTAGCAGAGAATCCGGCACAACCACGGATTACAGTGGGCACAAGTGCGGACAAAGCGTGGTATAAAATAACTTGTCATCATTCCCGTACGGAAAGATACCACACAATCCAATATGTGTGTTTGTCAAGTGTAAACTGGGTTAAAATGTAAGATAAAGAAATCATTCAGTTTAGCTAATTTCATAATTTACGTGGCCCCCGTCACGTCTAAAGGCGGGAACATGCATGAGAGTAGAACAAAGAACGTAGAGTCTGTTGGGATATGATCTGCGGCAGTGGATAATTAATCCTGACGCTTCGAGGCAAATAGCGTCATCGTCACAACTCGACCTTTCAGCTTAATGAAAGCGTTTAACTGAGCTGAGAGTTGTATACGCCAGATTAGGAGGATGAAAGGCGCCGACTCGCCAGCCACGTGATCTGATTTCCGATTTGTCAGAATAATTCTTGTAAGGTCGAGACAGTGACATTAAAACGGGCGATCACGCAAGGTCGAAATCCCGAGCATAGAGACGCCAATAGATGTGGGTGGCCAGGATGTGGTAAAGAAATGGTAAGATGTATTCTGAGGCCATCGATGGTGAGTTCCACCAACACCCCTTGCTAATGTCAAACCAGACCGAAGTGCTTGTCACTAGAGAAAGTTATTGCTGCCATCATTTCTGTGAACAGAGGACTGGTGGTAAGGTGGGAATTTAAGGAAATGTGCTGGATGAGGAATATAACTGACAGAGGAAAATGTAGAGTGGGTCGATCCATGGGTCTAATTTCCATTGACTCATTACACGTACTTGACTGTCTTTACTAAGCTTAAAGGAATTTATTTCAATTTTTCAATTCGGCACGTTTGGCATGGGGGGAAAGGTCATCCATTTACCATACCAAAGTATGCAGAAATAATCAAGGATGTATTTAGCCAGACTTTTGGCTACCTGTAACCATACAGCACATAAATGATACACCAGAAACTGACAGTTTGACATGAATATGTGTTGCAAGGAAGTAACAAAAATATATGGGCCTTTTATAGTTGCATATTCTTCCAAGTACATTTGAACCTGGTTATAATAACATTGTTTATGCAGCACCTCCATATGTCATATTTTATGTGGTACCAATTCGCCACTGTTCACCATAATATGATACTCATAGGTTATAACAACACTTGTTTTATTAAGACACAAAATATTCAGTCCCTTTCATGATGTTATAACTAAGTTTGACTGTATATACACAAAAGGAAGGCACACAAATACAGAATGAAAGCATTTAATTTGTGTGTGGAAAAACATGGCTACTTGTACAAATCTGAAGTATACATGGCATACACCCTGCAGATGTGGATAAGACCACAAGATTCACTGAGGTCAAAAGAATATGTGTGTGTGTGTGGCATTCAAGTCCCAGGTCTGCTGGTAATCTGCAGGCATCCACTTCCACAGGTAGACTGTACCATAATGCCAAACAGAAACAGTTGTCTAAACATATTTTAAAGAAACTAAAATGCACCATACATGTATTAAGATTAGGAGAGAAACTGCCTTGGGGAAGAAAGAAAGAAAGAAAGAAAGAAAGAAAAAAAAGAGAGAGAGAAAAGAAAAGAAAAAGAAAGAAAGAGTTCTTGGCCATAAAATCGGGACATTTATTTGACATGTAATTCAAAGTACGCCGCATGCACACAACATAGCTGAGATACCAGCTTTGTGAGCAGCCTGTGGGAAGGGAAAGCCAACTTCAGCAATGGACTCCAACAAACACAAAACTGGTCTTGAACAATCACATCAAATGCCACCACACCATTTATTCCAAAGTCAATCTGCGAAATGGTGGAAGAAATTGTTCTTCTATTCTGAACCTTCTACCAATGAATGCTCATACTTTGTACCATGTGCACCCCAATCAAAAAGTACAATTGGGTAATTCCTTGACAACAGTGGCATAGAGCCAGCTGACTGACGGAACAGACGCAAGCAAGCTATGCCCACAGATATACAGTTGGTAAGACTGGCCACTCTGTCCTAACAACTGTACATTCTGAAGTTACACTTAGATTGTGCTAGCCTGGTCTGCCTTACACTCTTCTGCAGCATTCTTTGACCAAAGAATGTTACTTTCTGTTATCAATATACGTACATCAGAGAAGATTTACAAAATAACATAACAATGCAACTGTAGAGACCGATAACTCTGCTGTAACTATGCAGGTGAACAAGACATTAAGTAAAATGCAAAAACAGTGAATAAAAGTAAGAACTGTGAGATACATGTTGCAAAGCATTATATGTTCTTTGGCACACAAAACTGGCTTATGAAGATGTTTTCTGGGACCGCCTATGTCAAAATACAGAACATACTGCAGGTAAAGCAGTTCATTCTTTCATTGCCACAAAGAGCAAGACAGTTTTATCACACAGAACCCCTGCATCTGCTGGGACATCCCACTGTAGCCCCAGTGCTCTGAACAGTGGTAACCACAAGGGATGCACTATACATGCACAATTGAAAGGCTATAAAAAATTTACCACTGTGTACTGTCCAAAGTGTGACACAGCTATGTTTTAAGATTTTTTGGCACACTACTGCAGGTAACATTGCAAAAATATTGAAAGGCCCATAGCTGTTAGTCACAGAACATGCTTTACAGGAATGACAGGAGCGCTAGAATAAAGCAATCCCATGACAGACCTGGACAGGTCCTGAGGGTTCCAGGAGGTTCAGGCTCTCAGATTTCAAGACAATCAGCACATGAAGGTGGTAAGGTTGTCACCCCTATGCACCGGCCACCTTTATCCTCCAAGTAAAATTTCCTGGTACTATGGCCTCGGTACCCCAGGGCCATAGTGCGACCAGGAGGATTATGTTAATGAAAAATTCCAATGACATCATCAGGAATCGAACCCGTGAACTCCCGGCTTGTAGCTCAGTGCTTCAAACAACTGTGCCACTGCGTGCCCCCTACAGTAATATTTACATTAGAATAGGTAGCCTGATGAAGTATATTGTGCTACCTTAGGTGGTGTCATCAATTCTGTTAAGACTTTACGACTTGCCTTTAAAAAGGTACTGTTATCCCTGTCCACACCACACAGGCATCTGGGGGCAGCAGAGGCATAGCTCCACTCACTCTCAACCTCAACATGACATGGAAGTGAGTGGTCAACTTCACGCCCTGGCCGCTATATCCCTGGTTGCCTGTATGAATCTCGAGTTGTCAGGCTCAGGAAGTCAACAATACGACATGGTGTTACAGTGACTACAGACAGGTCTCAAAATCCATGCTCTGACATGGGTCAGACAGCTTGTACATGACTGCAGTGTCCAATCCCTCTCTGAATCATGTGTCTCCCTGTCACCATACACTAGACTGTGTATGCTCACACCTCATGCCGAGGAAGACACATTGATTATCATCAAGACAGCACTCTTATTCAATTATATACAAAAATATATTTATGTACAGAATAAGGAATGAAATGTACAACATTAACTAGAACTCAAGAAAACTAGTTTGTCCATTTTTATAAGTAACACAGACAGTACACAGCATTAACTGAGCCACATTTTAGGTATGTTATTTTATTGGATAACATCTGATAGTCACTTCCTTTTGGCTTGTTTTAAACTATGCAGCTTCGATGTGCAACAAGCGGTGTGTTAGGAGCGACACACGTTGGCGAGGCAAACAAAAACTTTACCCAGCATTTTCTGTAAATGTGGTGAGTAAAAACTTGGTATTAACTGCAACACACTGCAACAAAAGGTGTGGACCCCGACCCACAGCAAAGCAGAATGGCAACAGATGCCACACAGCATGCAATCAAATGAAACAGTCTAAGCAAATATTATTCATTCTGTGCACTGTGCTTACAGTCCTTCATATACACCATCATATACAGAATAAAATATAAGTTATCCATAAAATGAACCCTCCTACATTTTTTCAGCAATCATCATCATCATCCGCAGGGAGACTTCAATGCAAAGCAATATACAACACAAATACACCAAATTTAATATTGTACATTTCCCATGCAACTATATTACATATATAATAATTGTTGTCACGCTGTTGCACAGTGTTTCCATTCACAGCCTGAACAAGAAATACCTGCAACTTGATTCTAGGATTTATGTGAAATGAACAAATGTTGAAATACAGATGTTTGGATATAGCAAATTACACCAATGTCTAATTAAAATAATTTTACAATGTATTTAACCGTAAACAGATTTTAAGAATTTTAACATTTTAATTACAATTTTAACCTTATTTGAACACTGACATGAGGACCCCCTTCCACATAATTTACACATCAGCTGCACATGTTGATAAACTTGTGGGCTCTGTGAAAGAAGGCCGACAGCTATGGCCAAAACATCTCCCAGCCAAAATCAATAACAATGAAACAATGTTCAACAATTTGGTGGCAAAGATTGTTTATTAACGCACCAGTTTCACATGTACTGTATTATAAATATACCAGCAGCTACAAATATAATAATATGGATGTAATGGCTAGTATGATGTTGAAATATTCTTGGTTAAAATTTGTTGATATGTCTTCATTTACAATTTGTGCTGTTGTTATGTACGCAGACATCTATATGAATGTTCTCAACCCAGAAGGATCAATAAACGTGGTTCAAATTTAAAATTAGAGCAGAATAAACATATGTTAAAATGTCGAGTGGATATGTAACTCTTAATATTATGTATGTACTATGTGCCATGTATTCATGTGTCCTATGTAGGAAAGTGACACAGTTTGAAACATGTGCGTTAGCTGCAATTCATAGTTCTCCAACGAAGAAAGTGGCAGAGCTGTAGAAGTCCACACATTTGTTCAGGTATTCGTCTTGAACCTGTCTGAGAGTGGATGGCCGCATATGGAAGGATTACGTACTGTAAGAAAAAACAGCACTGAAGAAACCAGAGCATGCAATGTGTGTTATGTGAACAAAAACTAGGGCTATGTCCATATTTTTATTCTGCCCCAATTTCAAATTCCAACCACATTTACAGGACTTGACCCTTCCAAATCGGGAACATCAGTATTAGATGTCTGCATACACATAATGACACACTGCAAATGATGGCATATTGATGTATTTTAGCCAAAGAATACATCAACAGCACACTACTCATAATATCCATATATATTAATAGTTGTTACTACATATTTTTAAAATTATGCAAGTGAAATTTATGTATATATTCCTTTTTTATTGAGGTCTTCCTGAGTACGGTAATATATTGCTGAAACGTGTGGGTGGGTTTATGTTTACGTACAACTGAATAATTTGTTTGTGTGAATATGTTGGTGTCTGTAAACGAGTCTAAGTAAAGTACAACTGTGAACTGTCAGATAAAATAATTTAGTTGTACAATTCCCTTAATGCACCCATCCTTATAACACCCATCCTTGCCTGTACGACACTGCAACTGTACCACCACTGGGCATCCAGAACTTTTCATTGACCCAGTGTCTGATAGAGAGCGAACCACCTGTCGACACACTTCACATATCTCCCACACCGTACTCAACAATGTGTGTAAAACTGTAACGCGAACAATTTAATCATAAATATTGTCATTCACTCTTTGCGTGACTGCTAGCAGACAAAAGCAAAATGTTACTCAATTATTATACCAACTACTGCACATATATTAAATTTATAAAATTTACACATTAAAACATTAAAAACGCTCCGACATGTTTCGGTCCTAAGACCATCATCAGGGAGCCATATCGTCCTTGATAAAGTCACATTAATTTTGCTGTACCAATTGGGTATTGTGGCAGCATTCCGTGTTGTGTAATGTCATGCTGTGAAGAGTGCCCTGCTATGGATGTGCATTCTGTGCTTCGTTGCGTTGCAACAAAGCACAGAATGCACACTTTTTATAGTGTGACTTTAGCAAGGACGATATGGCTCCCTGATGATGGTCCTAGGACCAAAACATGTCGGAGCGGTTTTAATGTTTTAATGTGTAAATTTTATAAATTTTATATATGTGCAGTAGTTGGTATAATAATTGAGTAACTCAAAAACATGCACGGTGTAACAATGAAAAAAAAAATGTATTTACAGTGATATTAAACACCACAACTGCACTAGCGCTTGACAGTGTCAATTACTGGACTAAAGCAACAGAAGTTTATTTTCCAGCTGACAGACACCTTTCTCACTGTCGTAATGTACCCTGTGGTTACAATAATCTAAGATTTAGCTTTCAGAAAGGTGTGCCAATATATGACAGCGTTAGCCAACCACTGTAAATACTTGTACCAGTGTATGGCAACCCTAACTGAAGGTTATGTATGCTCAGAACATTTACAGAGGTGTTTAAAAATGCAAAAAGAAATATTTTAAGCTATGCTCATAGAAGTGAGACCATACATAATTAAATTATATCAGAACTCACCTTTGTATCAATTTCAGTAAGTAATATCACACTATGACACATCCACAAATATTTGCATAATACAATGGAACCTAACCTGGTATGTACTTAGTTCACAAAGGCAATAGATGGATGACCAAGAGGTTAGATCAGACAAATAACTTTCATCCAAAGACACTTTCTACATGCACTCAAAATCCTAGCAGCCAATTTCAAAATAAAGTTGTCCACTATTGGCACTGCATGGGTATTCACACACAATAATAATCTTGACCATGTAGTTTAATTTATTTACTTATCATACAGGTTTAAAATGTGAAGTTGGTACTCTGCCAATGCCATCAATTTTTCACTGTGAAAATGCTTTGATCAAACAATGTCTTAACTCTCTTACTAGGTGGTAGCAGTAGTAGTATGTAAAGTTCAACCTAGAACAAGCCATGAAGGGCCTGAGAGGGAGTAGAGATACAGCTCCAGTCTATCCTTAACCTTTACGCTAGATGTGGGTGGCAGTCAACACCACGCACCGGCTGCTTTACCCCTGGAAAAGAGGCCCGGTAACCACTGTACAGAAAGGCCAGTCCGGAGGGGTGCAGAAAATCTTGCCCCCCCCCCCTCCGAGATTCGATCCCTGGACTGTCTAGTCCATAGAAAGTCACTATATCAACTATGTTACCCTTGCCCATCTGTTATTAGACAATGCATGTGATTTCTTGACCATATGCATAATGTGATAGTCATTTTACTGTGCAACAACGCAAAATGCTAATGGACTGTTGAAATGGCTGGGCTGGGACATGAGGAGGTAGCAGAGGTAAAAGCCATGAGGATATTCAGCATACAATGAAGTCTACTTTCATGTGCCAATTAATCCACACCCTGGCCAATGCTCCAGGAGTAGTGTCAATTACAATCACAAAAACCAAACCATACAGTCTTATTACAAAGTTAACGATCAATCAATGTGTGTACCATAACTTCTAGACAAACCCTTAATCTGCTTTCCTTGTTTCCTATGCCGGTCCCAGTTCAGTTTCCTTTGGACTACTGAAAGCCATGTTTACACCAAAAATGTAACTTCAAATTTGAATTGAAGGCGAACTGTTTTGCACAGATTTTAGACATGGGGTAGAGTGCCCATGTGCCTCATCATGTGTAATTTAATTTAATTTCCTCGCAACCACTTCATACAATATTTACACGGATAGCGCATGGAAGGATCATAAATTGTGCAACCATTTCATTTGATTGTACATTTATCACTGCCATACTCTGCAAGCTCATTTTGTATGTGCTGACATTTATCAAACACCCTGCACTCTTCATCTGAGTTTTCTAGCTCTCACTTTCTGTGTACATTGAAACTGCGCCTTCTTGTATAGCCATTACTTCCATATGCTCCCTCGCTCAGCAGGGTACAGTTACGTCCAGAATTATGTGTTCCCACATTCTGAAATGAATAAAGAGTAAGATTTACTTCAATTTGTATAATGACAAGGAAATATAATTAGCAGCCTCTATGATACATTACAGGGCTGTTAGAGCAGTCAATATTAATATTATGGTCATCTGGAATGTGACCCCATATAATTCAATAGGTGTAGGTGGTATCAGTCAATAACACAACAATATCTAAAAAGATGTTTAATAAAGGATGAAGTAAACTACATGTTTCGGCCTAATGTGGCCATCATCAGGTTTACATCAGAAAGTATGGTGGTAGTGCTTTACAGGATTGGTATGGGTATGTCACAATGGTGAGATCTCAGCATCTGTGATGTTTGTTATATGCTATTGTTAAGGGGCACGGGAAGGGGGGTATCTGTGATGTGCGTTATCCTGGGGGTGCAGCTCAAGTATGTCTGCTCGCTGCTGTGCTATGTGGGTCTCCAGCTACTGTTTGTCCATATCTGATATCTACTGCTGATGGGCTTTTGTTATGGGTTCTGTGGAGAGGAGAAAAATCAAAGAATAAGAGCTGATGTGGGTCAGTGTGTGTGTGTGTAGGTGACTGGTGTGACGAGTTGTAATTAAGTGGTAATTGAATGTATGTACTTACGTGTGTGCTCTCTATCCTTTGTATCTGTGATGATCTCTGTGTCCAGTCCGTTTTGTGTGTGCGTGTACTTGTCTTCCATCTAGGGAGTGTGTGCGTTCTACTCCATTAGCGTCATATTTGGCGGTTCGGTGACTGGGTCCCAAACCTGCTTAGTAATTGTCGCTTGGCACTGTGTTGGTAATTGTCACTTGGCACTGTGATATTTCACTGTTGGTTATATATCCGTAGTCTGGTGTCACTTGTATTCCCTGGCTTAACGTGTCGTATTTATGCAGGTTTGTCTAGTTTGTTCGGTTGTTATTTGTATGTGGCAGCATAACGGTATGCGTGCACTACGTGTGGGTAGTTAGATCTGCGACGGGGTGGTGGTTCGGTGGTGTTACCGTTTTGTGGGTGGGGGGAGGAGGGGGGGTGCGGGATTACTGTTGGTCGGGTGCGAGCAGAGCATCTAAGATCTTGTTGGGGGATATAGTGTGTTCGTCATTTAGGTGATTGTTTTTTTGTAAACTCTCTGTATATGTAGTATCGTTCTAGGGTATTGAGGTAATAGAAACATTTGCACATACATTCAATATAAATGGAGTGAGCTGAACATGTCAGTATAAGCAAGGAGGATTGTGACTGGGGCTATGAGCAAATGCAACAATGGAAGTTATGCGTATAACAGCAAATTAAACGTACCAACTCAATAACAATGACGATTCGTAATAAACACATTCAGGTTCTACAGAGACGTAATATTTAAAATCTTAATGTGATTCTTATTAAAATATCAATCGCACATTTATGATTAGCCACTTTCACTTTAGATATTAATATCCAACATGATGATTAACACTTACCAAATTCAGATCAGGATCTTCTTCGACTCTCTTCAGCAGAACTTTTGGAATTCTTGTTTCTAAGGAGTTCAGGATGCTATGCAACTTTTCAAGCCGTTCCTCTTCACTGGCAGAATGTCGAGTATACTGGTAGAACATCACACAACAGGACAATTACAGGATCACGGCATCATTCGGCACTTTAAAAATGTACCAAAATACATTAACCAACCAGAGTGGGTAGTTAAATGTAAATGCATGGTTGATGACAAAACATATTATTTTCAGGTGACAGATCCCCTCGAGTTACCAATTTTCAAACATATCTTAAAAACCAACTGTGTGTGAGGGCTGATTTTAAAACATATTACAGGTTGTGTATGACCGATTTTTAAAATGGTTTGAAAAATGTATTTGAACATAAAAAATACAATTATGAAATAAACAGCATTTTGTGAAAAATAAAACAGAAATTGGGCAACATGTCTTAAAAATGTAATAAACTTCCTTGTTGCCTAAGCATATAAAATGATTTTCTATGGGTGTTTTCCTAAGTCCCCCCAAAGGTGTCCCTAGTTTGACAATGTGGTGCAGGCTTGTGTGGTCAAATGATCCTGAGAGCTAAGCCGGCGGTAGCATAGCTACTGGCAGGGTTACCCAAGCTGGACAGGTCAAAGGTGATGACCCAGAGAAAAAGCAACACCCTGGTCCTCCAGGTTGGGGGTTGGGCGTGGGGGTGACGACCCCACCCCGGAAAAGAACTTGTGTTCAGGAAACCTCAGAGATGCCTCGGACAGGTTTAACAAATAGACGACCTGGCTGCAAGGAAAAGGAATTGATTTTTGGTACATGGAACGTTCGAACATTATTCAAGACCGGATCACTGCTACCACTGCTTTCTCAGTTAAAATAATACAGACTTGCCATAATGGCATTACAGGAAACAAGCCGGCAGGGCAAAGACATAATGGATATGAAATCACATACACTGTTTTGCAGTGGCAAAGAAGAGGGAACCAGAGAATCTGGGGTGGCATTTGTAGTTGAAAGGAATATGAAACAGAATGTACTTGATTTTAGGGCAGTTGATGAGTGAATATGTGTGTTAAGGATTAAAACAGCATTCCAAAATATAAGCCTCATAAATGTGCATGCTCCCACAGAAGAAAAGGAAGAGTTGGAAAAGGAGGCCTACTATCAGAAAGTAGAAGATATATATAATTTACGTCCCTCTAATGATATAAAAATAGTGCTGGGGGACTGGAACGCCAAAGTGGGTAGAGAATAAATCTACCAAGGAGTAATTTGTAGGCATAACATGCTTTTAAACACAAATAACAATGGGCAGAGGCTAGTACATTTTGTAACAGCAAAAAAACATGGTGGTATCCTCAACCTGCTTCCTACATAAAGAAATTCATAAACAAACATGGAGGTCTCCAGATGGAAAAACCAATAATCAAATTGACCACATACTAATTGATAAAAGGAAAGCAAGCAGCATTTTAGACATGAAATCGTGTAGGGAAGCAAGCAGCAAATCTGACCACTTTTTAGTTAGAGGGAGATACAGATGCAAAATAGCATACAGTAAATATGAACCAAATATAACAACAAGAAGGCCCCATGTAGATGCATTGTGAGAAGTCAGCATGGTTAGGAGGTTCCAGCAGCAACTGGAAGAAGAATTTGGAAAGTTAGAAACCAAATGGGTAACAGAGGAGGAAAGCCATATAGAGGAAGACTGGACACAATTAAAAGAGGTGATAATGGAAGCAGCAGAACAAACAATAAGGTACCAACCAAAACCAGAGAGGAGGGAATGGTTTGATGATGAATGTCATAAGGCATTAGAGGAAAAGAATGAAGCATATAAGAAATGGATCGACAGACCAACTTGAGCTAAAAGAATGGAATACAAAAGGTTGCAGAAAATAGCCCATAAAATATGTAAAAACAGGATAAGAACTCACATGGATAATCGTATAAGGGACATAGAAGAAAACATCAAGGACAAACAAATCAGGAATGCATACAAGGAGGTTGGATCACTAAAAGCCAGTTTCCAACCACATATGGACCTTTGCAGAGGCACAAATAATGAGATCCTAACTAAGGAGGAAGAAATAAAGACTAGGTGGAAAACCTACTTTCAAGATCTGTTAACCTCCCAGCAACAGCAGACAAAAGCAATCCTTTAGAGGCTACCTAAATAAACCAAGCAGACACTGAGGAGGAACTGGAAGAAGAACCTCCAAACATACTGGACATAGAAATGGCAATACAATCTATGAATAACAACAAATCACCTGGCATAGATAATATCCACATGGAGCTTTATAAGAAAGGAGGAGGACTATTAATTAATAAAACACATAGCCTGATTAAGGGAATATGGAGGGAAGAGAAGATGTCCATGGACTGTACAGAGAACATTATAGTACCAATATATAAAAACAGGGGAGACAAACTGCAATGCAAAAATTACAAAGGAATATCATTACTATGTACAGGGTATAAGATATTAAATGCAGTTATTAATAATAGACTTAAAAAATACACTGAACTTATAATTGGAGAATACCAAGCAGGATTTAGAACAGGAAAATTGACTACAGACCAAATTTTTACAGTTAAAAATTTATTGGAAAAAGCCTGGGACATAATGTAGAGATACATCAGATCTTTTTTGATTTTCAGAAAGCATATGACAGTAACCAAAGGAACAAACTGTACGCAATAATGGCGCACTTTGGAATTCCGAATAAACTGATAAGGCTTATGAAAGCAACTATGGAAAACTCAACTTACTGTGTAAAGGTAGAAACAATTATGACGGATGGCTTTAGGGTAGGAACTGGATTAAGACAAGAAGACAGACTGGCACCCAGCCTCTTTAATATAGCACTGGAATACATAATGAGGCAACTGTCAGTACAAACCACATCAACAATATTTCATAAATCAGAGCAATTAATTGGATATGCAGATGATATAAACATCATGGATAGAATAAAGAGGGATACTTCAGATGTATAAGGTGAACTGAAAGAGAAAGCAAAAGAAGTTGGGTTTTCTTCCTATATGGATAACTGGCAAAAAAATACTAGTGGTAATACTGGTAAGAAAATTTACACGGTTGATTCCTTTAAATTTTTAGGCGTCATATTAGTATCCACAATGACATGGGGGAAACATATAGACTTAATCACCTCTAAAGTAAATTCACTCACCTATATGATACGTTTTCTCAGACCTGTGTTATCATTGAAAATTATTAAACAAATCTATTCCTC
>Ga0131853_10011559_pt1 | contig 16167 bp, 13 predicted proteins | sample TergutLab28metaG_FD_92764 | JGI IMG/M metagenome (GOLD analysis project Ga0131853, IMG submission 92764) | Labiotermes labralis P1 segment gut microbial communities from Petit-Saut dam, French Guiana - Lab288 P1 (version 2) (version 2) | ecosystem: Host-associated > Arthropoda: Insects >...
AAGCTAATGGACGGATTGTCGGTAGCAATGGGCGGCAGAGCGGCAGAGGAAATCGTAATCAAAGACATTTGCACGGGCGCTGTGTCGGATATCAAGTATGCAACATCTATCGCAAGAATGATGGTTACCGAATGGGGAATGAGTGAGCTGGGACCTGTATATTATGGTGCGGACGGAGAGGTTTTTGTGGGCAGAGGGTATGGGTCTACAACTACGCACAGTGAGGCGATGAGTGCCAAGATTGATGAGGAAGTTGACAAGATAATATCTTCAGCACACAAAAAAGCCAAAGAAATTTTGACAAAGCACCGCGAAAAACTTGACACAATGGCTAGAGTATTGATAGAATGTGAAACGATATACATTGATGAGGTGGCAATGATTATGGGCGGAGTAGGATGTTCTGAGGTTTTGGAAAAAATAAGAAGCAAATATCAAAATAATTAAAAAGTTTTAGCAAAATTAAAGCAATCATCACAGGAGACCCAACAAATGAGCCAAGCAAACAGAAAAAAAAGAAGCATAAAAACATTTTTACCCTATATCATCATAGCAGCATTGATGGCAGTGCTGTTGTTGATCACCTTGATACTGCACCTTGTACAAGTCAGACCCCTAGACCCCTTTATGGATTTTGACAGAGTTTTTGTCATGAATTCCTTTAATGACAGCACGCGTTCTTTTGAAGGAAAAACTTCCGCTGTCAATGAAGGCTTTGATGCCGTATCTCACTCAGTGCTTCGCGGATGGTTTGACAGCACTGCAAACGGACACAGAGTGCTTCCCCGCACATTCATAAATACTGAAACAGGTGAAGAACAAAGAACCCAACCCCACAATACTACAACTATTTTGAATATAGCACCAAGAGATGGTGAATTTATGTTCAGACTTGAGTGGAATCAAGTTCAAAGAGATTTTGACAGGTTTTATGAATATGTGCCGTGCAGAGAATATGAGGGCGAGTATATAAGACAAACTATTTGGTTTGACACCTTGATTTTGATTATTCCTGCGCCGTCACCGGATTTTGAAAGAGTAAGAATGTTTCCTTATATGAGAGACAATATAGAAAACGGGCGACCTTTTGTGATTGGTGAGGGCTTTAGCTGGCGTGATGAAAACGGAATAATGAGCTCTGCAGCATACGAAATTCATGAATTCGGCGCATATATGTATACAAGAGGTTTGCATCGCTTGCTGCTAAACAATCCTAACTTTGCACCAAGCGGAGGAATGTAGAGATTGTGAAAATTGGTATTGATATTAATAAGGACAGCTATTCATTTGAAGATTTAGTAATGCTGGTAGCATTTTTGACCGGAGAAAATGGTTGCCCGTGGGACAAAGTGCAAACACACAAAAGTATCAGAGGCAATATGCTGGAAGAGGCAAATGAGGCTGTAGCTGCAATTGATGAAGAGGATAGCGAGGGGCTTAAAGAGGAATTGGGCGATGTGCTATTGCAAAGTGTTTTGCACAGCGATATAGCAAAGAGGGCTGGCATGTTTGATATTAATGATGTGATTTCTGTTTTGTGTAAAAAAATCATAACCAGACACACACATGTTTTTGGCGCTGATAAGGCGCTTACTCCCGAGGATGCCATTGCATTTTGGAAAAAAGCAAAAGAAAATCCAGGCTAGGATTATCTTAAAACAAATAAAAAGGACTTGAGAGCTTTTTTTAGCCTAAGTCTTTTTTGTTTGTTTAGCCGCATATACTGTGATATAATAGACTTGTTCACTCTATTGAGCAAGATGTACTTTGGTTATGTCGCATAGATTAATGAACAAGTTTGGCAAATAACATGATAGCAGATTTACATAATGACATATTGGTGGAGAAGCGGTGTTTTTATCGCGGAAACAAAAATGCTGTTGTGGGGGCGGTTTGGACTAGCAAACTGGATAAGCCGCTAGAGGTTTTGCAGTGGGCAAAGAGAAAGGCAAAATATCGGGCAATTGAGGATTTGGGGTTCATTGAAAAAAAAGATTTTAAAATGATATCGGATTTTGCGCCTGTTTATGCCTCACTTACTTGGAATGAACAAAACGCTTTAGCAGGAGGAGCATTTAGCGATGGGGGGTTGACAGATTGGGGCAAAGAGGTTGTTGATTTTTTGTTTGAAAATGGCATCAGCTTGGACATGGCACATTTGAATAAAAGAAGTTTTTTTGAAACAGCAGAATATATTGACAAGAAGGGATTTATATCCAAGCCTTTGAATGATAATTCAAAAGTGCTTTGCTCACATACTTGCTTTGACGGCATTTTTAGTCACAAAAGAAATTTGACAGATGAGCAAATTAAAGCTGTAATAAGCTTTGATGGGGTTATAGGCTTGACGCTTGTTCCGCAGTTTATGGGAAATGATGATGCAGGAGCAGACGATGTGATAAAGCAGATAGAATATTTTTTGCAGCGGTTTGATTATAAGCACCTAGGACTAGGAACAGATTTTTTTGGAGTGGAGCGAACAGCGGTAAAGGATTATCCCGAGCTAGAAAAGCTCAAAATCCGTCTTATCAAAATGGGGTTGTGTGAGAAAAAAATGGATGCAATTTTCTTTGAAAATGTAATGAGATTTCTAGCACCCTATTCTTAAATCAAACAAAATAAGCGAATATAAAAAACTGCGAAATACAAATCATTTTGCAGTTTTTTTTGCATTGTATTTATTTACTTATGAAGGACTTAATTATTGCATCCCTTAAAATTTATGTTTTTGGCTTTAACAGCATAATAATCATTTTGTTTAACAAAACCCAGTTTTTTATAAAGCCCCGACTCCTCGCTTTGCTCGCAATGACAAAAGCAATAAATTCTAATCTCCAAATCCCCTGCATCCCTAACCGAATTCAACATACTCCTAATCAGCAAATCATAATAATTAAAAGCCAGTCCCTCATTAACCTTAGCACCAACAATCGTGGCATATCCATTGCCAAACACCATCTCGCCTCCTCCAACAACTACAAAATCCTCTTCAATAATAAATTTTTTAACTCTCTCTTGCAAATTATTTTTATCTTGGTAAACTCTAATCATGACAATACTCTGCCACAATTTTTACTGCGTGTCAAGAATTTTTCAGCTAATTAATTACAATTTAATCTTCGCCACTCCCAAACAACCTATCATACTCTTTAGTCGCTTTGTCAATAAAATGCCCTAGTGCGCTGTTTCTTTTTGCTATATAATCATTATCCACCATCTTTTTGACTGTCCAATCCTCACCCACTATCACTACCATTTTTTTTGCACGAGTTATAGCAGTATATAATAGATTTCTAGTCAAAATCATGGGGCTGGACATGGGCAGTGTGATGACTATCGCGTCATACTCGCTGCCTTGGCTTTTGTGAACGGTTATTGCGTATGCCAAAATAATTTCATCCAGATTACTGTCATAAATAGCTCTCCTGCCGTCCTCAAATAAAACCTCTGCTTGCCTTGGCTCATTTGACACCGCCACGATTGTCCCCATGTCGCCGTTAAAAACCCCCTGCCCAATCTCACCGTCCTTTGTCCATTCAAGATTATAATTGTTGCTTATCTGCATTACCTTGTCACCCTCTTTAAGTACCACGCTGTCGCCAATCTGAAGCTTAGGTTTATCGCCTTTGTTTATGGTTTGTGAAAGCAGCCGATTTAGATTGATTGTTCCCGCCTCTCCGTTTTTCATAGGGGACAAAACCTGAATTTTGTCAGGAGTAATTCCTAAATATTTTGGAAGACGGACAGAAACTAGGTCGCAAGCTAAAGCAGCCATTTTGGCAGGAAATTTCTCTTTAACAAAGAAAAAATCATTTTTGGTGGTTGGTGGTTGGTGGTTGGTTGGTTCATTCGGATAAGCATTGCTCGCCATTAGGGGTTTGTCATCCTGAGCGGAGCGAAGCGGAGCCGAAGGATCTCCTGTCCCGTTTCGCGCATCCAACACAGGCATCAAACCCTTATTTATCAAATGAGCATTTGTTATTATCCTGCTCTCTTTTGCCTGCCTATAAATTTGTTCAAGCCGCACCCCTTGCACTTTAGATAAAATATCTTTCAAACAATTCCCGGCCCCCACAGACGGCAGCTGGTCGCTGTCCCCTAGCATAATAATTTTTGTCCCGTCCCTGATACTTGACAGCAATGAATACAATACAAACACATCCACCATACTCATTTCATCAATGATTACTACATCACTGTCAAGCTGCTTGCCGTCATATTTAAGAGCCTTGCCCATAGAGAATGTACCGATTTGCCCGCCGTTGTTTGACGCCAGTGCCCTATGAATAGTATAAGCGTTTTCGCCCGTACTCTCACTCATGCGCTTTGCCGCCCTACCTGTTGGGGCAAGCAGCAGACACTCTAGTCCATTACGATTAAATAGATTAAGCAGACATTTTATTATAGTAGTTTTGCCTGTCCCGGGACCGCCTGTTATGACAGAAACGCCGCCTGTTAAGGCAAGCTTGATGGCTGTTTTTTGCTCATCATTAAACTCAATAGAGTATTGGGTTTGGTAGTCAAAAATTAGTTTGTCGGTTTCGGTTTCGTTTGGCGATTGGGGGTTGATGGGCGGGAGTTGAACATTAGACGAATTTTTATCCGTAGGGGAGCGCACTGCGCTCCCTCTGTCACCAACCGGTGAAGTGTCGCCGTGCGGGAGCGCACTGCGCTCCCGCACGGGATTATTTTTATCCTTATTTGTTATTGTCGCCCCTCCATTTTTTATCAAGCCCACCAGCTTTGTTGCACTGCCATGCTCTGCCTGATACACACCTTTTAGAAATATAGCCTCATCCAAACTAGGCAACATCACCTTTTTTACCTTCTGAAAACTCGCCAGTTCCTCAATCATACTAAGCACCTTATTACTCTCTCCAATCAATTTCTCCACAGCCTCACAAATTTCCTCAATCGTCAAATAAGTATGTCCGTTTCTATCCACCGCCTCCTTTAGGCAATGAACAATAGCAGCCCGCACCCTAAACGGCGAATCCTTTTGTATTCCTACGCTGAATGCAATCCTATCCGCCGTCAAAAAGCCGATGCCATGAATATCCTCAATCAGCTTATAAGGATTTTTCTCAACAATTACAACGGTGTCCTTTTCGTATTCCTTATAAATTTTGAGTGCCATGTTGATAGTGATGCCCTTTTCTTGCAAATAAATGACAGCCTCTTGCAGCACCTTGTTTTTGTTGTAATCCTCACTAATAGCAGTCGCTTTTGCCTTAGAAAAGCCCTTGATTTTAGCCAAAAGGTGAGGTCTTTCTTGAATGACCTTTAGGCTGTCCTCTCCGAAGGCTTCAACAATGCGTTTTGCCGATACCTCACCCACACCTTTGAATAACCCACTGCCCAAATACCTAATCAACGCATCCTTAGATTTTGGCTCTTCCTTTTGTAATTTAACCGCCTTAAACTGCGACCCAAATTTAGGGTGATTGATATACTCACCCTCTAAAACAACAAACTCCCCCTCTGCGACTTTAGGAAAAACCCCAACGGCAACAGTATCAACCATGCCGCTGGTAATAACCAAAATATAAAATCCGTCATCACCTTTGAATCGGATTGTTTTTATTGTCCCTGTTAGTTTCATTTATTCGCCAAATATTATTTCCTTGATTTCACTAACTAGCGGTGGCTTTTCTATCAATTTCCACACAAAAAATGACTGGTCAATATTAAACACCGTTTGACCCTCCATTTGCTGTCTTGTAATCCAATTTATATCATCATCTTGAATTTGCGAAATGTTAACAAAAGCTACCTGTCCGTTAAATAAATCAAAATGAATAACAACCGAAATTATTCCATTTTCTTTATATTGCTTTTTTGCTTCCCTAACCTTATGTTCTTTTATATCATTTATTCCTTGATAACCAGATTGTATTTCAAACCGAATGACATTGTCTTGTAGCTTTAATTCAAAATCTGCTTCGGGTTGCCTTGCAAACAATAAAGGATTATCTAAATTATCTTTGCCTACCCACACAATTTCTTTTTCATCTACGACAAAAATTAACGACAATGCTTTGGCAAAAAATTTACATATTACAAAGCCGCGCATCCAACTAAAATAAACTTGCTCTATTCGCCTGCCTTGATTATTTAGTTTAGGTAGGATATTGTGCTGCTTCAATTTTACTAATATATTGTCTATATTAACTGTAATAAATTCGTTTATATTTTGTTGCTTTAGGTCATCATACACAACAGAGTTTAGGCTATTCAGTATTTTTTTTAGTCTGATTGTCAAATCATCAATATATTGAAAATTTATATCCGCTTTTATATCTTTCGCTGATAAAAATGTTTTCAAGTCTTTTTGCGCATTAAACCCTATTGCGTTTCTATACTCTTTGAAATCCTTTGCGTTAAACATAGTTATTCTCCTTTAGATATTCATACACCTTTTCGGCTAGTTTTATTGAAAGTAATGGCGGGACAGCATTTCCTATTTGTAAATTTTTTTTACTTTGCGAGCCAAAAAATTTGAAATCGTCAGGGAAACTTTGCAGCCTTGCGCCCTCTCTAGTAGTTAAGGCTCTAGAATCCCTTGGATGAATGCACCTTGATGATGACACGCACGCAAAGTTTCTAGTGACTGTAGGGACAGGTTTATTCCACCATAATTTTGCATATGTATTTTTATAACCGCTTTTGGGGCGTAAGTGAATAGGCAAGTCATCTTTGGTTTCACCATCTTTTAGTGCGTGCATTAATTTTATTAGATGCTCGCCATTGTTAGGTGCTTTATTTTCTGTTAATTGTGTTTGCGTTCCGCCGAAAGTATTTTTTCTAACAAATTTTTGAAAATCATTTTGAGGGCTTGCGGCATATGCATTATTTTCTTCACCACTTTTCAAGACTGGTAAATCTGAAAGGGCATCAGCTAATGAAACAAAAGGCAACAAATTTTCTGCTAAATTGCCTTGTCCATGTGTTTCTTTAGGAAACACAAATTCCCTGCCTGACCTGCACCCCACAACAATTACTCTCTCTCTTATTTGAGGTACACCAAACTCTACCGCATTCAATATCTTAAAACTAATTTTATAACCTAAGTTTTCAAAAATAGATTTGATTTCCTTAAACAACAAACCATTATTCATACTAATAAGCCCTGTCACATTTTCATAAATAAATATTTTAGGATTAAGAATTTCAAGCACTCTACTAAACTCATTAAATAATTGAGCTTTGTCATCGTTTTTTCTTTTGCCTAGCGTTGAATACGATTGGCAAGGAGGTCCACCTACTACAATATCAACATTCGTTTTTATGTGTTGATTAAATGCTTGTTTATCTATTTCTTTAATATCACAATCAAGAACTTTAACCTTTGGGTGATTTAATGAATACGCTTTTGCAGTATCTTTATCAATTTCATTTGCTAGGACGATTTCAAAATTATCACTATGATAAAAGCCATAGCTTAATCCTCCTATGCCACTAAATAAATCAACTATTGCAAATCTTTTTTTCATTTACTACCCTTTTAGTTTTATTTCACTTATTAAGAGAGTTAATCATAATAAACAGGCTTTGCGCCGTCCTTTATCTTGCCCTTTTTCTTTAGCCACAAAGCCAGCACAAATAAGCCTGCCGCAACAATCGCCATCCCAACTGTTGACAGAATAAACGGCAGCCAATTCATACTGCCAGTACCAAACCAAAAATCTGTCAGATACACCGACATATAATAAAACGGTATACCCATGGCTATGTGTCTTATCCCATTTGGCAAAATACTAGGCTGCACACCCATCATCCCCCCAAGCACCATCATGAAAAAGTACAATGCCATACAAACACCCATTACCTTTCCGACCTGCCCAAACAATGTAGCAACGGCATGACCCAGCACAAAAATAATCACAGAAAGCACATAAAAGAAAACCAAGAAAGTAAATAATGCCCCGACAGTGGGTGCAGCAACATCAAGCACAAGCACCACTATCAGTGAATAAACTCCTAGGGCAATTGTTAAAAAAATTAGATTGGCAAGCATTTTGCCTATTAACAGCGTCCTCTCACCATACCCAAACAGCTTAAACCTAAGCACCGCACCTGACTCTAGTTCACTTGCATAGTTCACGGCATGACCGATTAGCAATGTTGCAAGCGGGATAGTCAGCGCAAACTGAAAAAATAGCGTAGTGTGTAAGTGGGTAGTAATTTCTACTTCACTGCCAAACGCAAACGAGAAAAGCAGAACCATTCCTATAGGGAATGCAAAGCCGAAGATGATTATTAAAATGTTGCTAATCAAATTGACTGTTTCATATTTTACTAGTTTTAAGCATAGTTTGCCTGTTTTCATTATGCATCTCCATTTTTGATTTGTGATTATATAGATAGTGAGTAGAGTGTAACAAACACCTATAGCTGTCATCCCGAGCGAAGCCGAGGGATCTAGCCGAAAGCGTAAGCATGGGAGTCATTCATTTTTCGCTTGCGCTAGATCCCTCGGCTTCGCTCGGGATGACAAATAACGATACGCTGCTAAACCCTACCCAACATTTATTCTTATCTCCCAACCGCCATAAATCATTTTTCTAGTTCATTATTCTCTCCTAACAGCGTTTACAAACAAAATCTCCAAATCCTTATCGCTTCGTTTATAATTGATTCCCTCTTTGATAAATAGTGCCGACAGCTTTTCTTCGTCTTGTTTTTTGGGAGCAGGAAAAGCAATTAAATGGGCGGGGGCTGAGATACGCTTAAAATCTTTAGTAAGGCTGTCATTTTTTTCATTATTGTCAATTATATAAATGGTGTTGGTACAATATTTTTTAAATAGCTCATCAACTTGGCCAAACGCTACAACCTTACCCTCATCAATAATCAACAGCTTGTTTACAAATTTTTCCAATTCATCATAATAATGCGAAACCATACACACCGTTCCGTCCTTCTCTTTATACCACTCCCTGATACGGTTTGTCAATTTAATACGGCTCTCAAAATCAAGCCCGCTTGTAACCTCATCAAAAAAAGTCAGCTGCTTATCTTGCATCAGAACCAAAATGATGGTCAGCTTTTGCTTTTGACCGCCGGAAAGCTGCGCAAAGCGTTTTTTTAAACAATCCTTAAAATCAAAAAACTCTATGATGTCCATTAGCTTTTGATTTTTTGAAATAGTACAATTAAAAATGGTTTCAATGATTAGCTTGACAGGCATTCGTTTAATATACTGATTATCTTGAAGATGGATAGCGATATCAGCTTGCTTTAAGTCGATTTTTATTGTGCCTGTATAGTTGACCAAACCACAAATCGCCTTAGCAAATGTAGTCTTGCCTGCACCATTGTTACCGATGATACCTATCCTATCGCCAGAATTAAACTCTAGTTTATCCACAATATTAAGCGCAGTAAAATTTCCATAATCCACCTGCAATGATTCTATTGTCAAAATACTCAATTTTGTGCCTCCGTTATTGGTTTTTCATAAGGCGAGAGCCGCAACTAATGACATTTTAAATTAGGTCAATAGCAATAATCTTTATTCTAAAGAGATTCTGCCAAAACCATAAAATTAATATCATCCTGTAAGGATCTTGTCTTAATTTATATCTTCACCTACAATTTTATTATCCTCTCCCAGGGTAAACCATCTTTTCCAAAGTGTCCGTAGTTTGTTGTCTTAGAATAAATCGGGTCGGTCAAGCCTAGCTGGCTTATTATGCTTTTTGGTCTGAAGTCAAAGCTTGCTTTTATTTTCTCTAATAGCTTTGCTTTATCAATCCTCTCTGTATTAAAGGTTTCTATTGAGATTGATACCGGTTGAGGTTGTCCTATTGCGTATGCCACCTGCAACTGAATCCTATCAGCCAAGCCGTTTGCCACTATATTTTTGCACACGAATCGCCCAAAGTATGCCGCGCTTCTGTCCACTTTAGTAGCATCCTTCCCTGAAAAAGCTCCGCCCCCGTGAGGACAGCTGCCACCGTATGTGTCTACAATAATTTTGCGACCCGTCAAACCACTGTCCCCATGCGGCCCGCCTTTTACAAACCGCCCTGTCGGATTGATAAAATATTTGGTGTCCTTTGTAAGCAGCTTTTTATCAATAACTTTATCTATCACAAAAGCATGAATGTCCTTTTTGATTTGGTCTTGAGTGACTCCCTCATCATGCTGTGCAGAGATTACAACTGTGTCCACATAAAGCGGTTTATTTTTTTCATCATACGCTATAGTAACCTGCGATTTTCCATCAGGTCTAAGATATTTAATTTTGCCCTCTTTTCTGACAGCGGTCAGTTGCTTGGTCAAAGCATGTGCTAAGATAATAGGCAGCGGCATAAATTCTTTTGTTTCATTAGTGGCATATCCAAACATCATTCCTTGATCACCCGCCCCAATATTGTCCAGCTCGTCAAGCAGGCGGTCGGGGACGCCCGCCCCTACTTTATCAACACCCATTGCAATATCCTCTGACTGCTGATTTATGTAGGTCAAAACAGCCACAGTATTATAATCAAAGCCATACTCGGGGCGATTGTATCCAATCTCCTTGATGACACGCCTTGCTGTGGCGGGAATATCAATATATCTTTTAGTATTAAACTCCCCCATCACCAGCACCATACCAGTCGTGCAAGCCACCTCGCAGGCAACACGACTGTCTTTATCCCCCGTAAGCGCCTCATCCAAAATAGCATCTGCAATAGCATTACAAACCTTGTCAGGGTGCCCCTCGCATACGCTCTCGCTTGTAAACAATTTTATGTTATTCATCGTTATTTCCTCTTCATATCTGTTTCACAGCATTATAATACATTTCTTTGCCCTATGTCAACATAATTTCGCCTTAAAATCAACATTAAAATCCTTGACCTCTGTCTGCTTTTATTGTATAATATAGGTCTGGGAACAAAATATTTTTGTGATTTGCCCATGTTTCTTGGAGGAAAATACCATGCGAATTAAAAACCATCCTGTGCTTAACTTTGAAAAAGAGCAAAAAATTGTAGATTTCATATTTGACGGCAAAGCATATAAAGGGAACGAGGGCGAGCCCATTATTTGCGCTTTGCATGACAACGATATTATGATTTTAGGCCACAGCCACAAGGGACGCGCCCGAGGCCTGTACTGCGCCATAGGCAACTGCTCTGCGTGCGTTGCAACAGTCAACGGCAAATCTAATATAAGGCTTTGCGTAACCAAGCTAGAAGCAGGAATGGTTATTGTCAAGCAAAACGGCAAAGGCATAATTAACATTGATAAATAGCAGCAGTGCATACCAACACCGACTGCTCAGAACAGCTGTGCTTTTGCAAAAGTGTGGACAAGGTTTATATAGAATTGTTGCGAATATTTGTTGAGCAATTTTCAAAAATAAGTAAATTACGCTTGCTAAAATTCATATAGTAATATACAATGTTTGACATGAAAGCAGTTTTTAATAAAAAAAGAATATTGACTGTGGGAGTAGTGTTTATTTTGACACTTTCCTCTTTTTTGGCATTTAGCGGGGCAACCTGCGTGTTGTCGGGTCAAGAATGTCCGCAGCAAAAAGAGGACGAGAGGATTATGGCTAGTTTTGACTTGTCTGACCGGCAAGATTTTTGGACGGGGTCAGCTGACGCACATTTTGAAAATGATAGAGTTCTTGTAACCTTTAGAAGAACTCCTATTTTCCCTATGCTTGAGACTAGGCATTTTGGAATTGAAAATATAAAAAGGATTGAATATATTCACTCAAGACCAATTTTTGAGCCTTTTGATGAAAGCTTTAGGCAATTTGCCGCAGTAATTTTGAAAGAGGCAAGCAGAGAAAATATTGTGGCGGCTATAGAGGAATTGGAGCAATTGCCGTTTATCAAAAGAGCAGAGCCGGAGTATATTGATCTTCATGAAGAAGAACGAAGAAATATAGACAGACCTCCCTCAACAGATCGTTATTTTCATCATGACAGGGTGCAAATCATATTGAGAGCTAGATTTAGTCAAATCACAGAAATTTGCTTGAGCTATTTTCAAAGAGCATCGGATATTGAGTTCACACTGATAAGGGACTCATGGACTGCAATAGAGGGCGTAAATATAATTCTTGAAAAAGCCACCCGACAATTATTATCTATACGACTAAAACACCCTAGCAGAGAAAATGTATTAAGAGCGATAGCAGATTTAAGCAAAATGACAATAACACACATTGTGTTGCCCTCATATATTTATTATATCATTCCAATTTATTAGAAAAATATAAAACAGGAGAAAAATACAAATGATTAAACTTAACACAAAAACAAAAGTCATAGCATTGCTTTCATTAATATTATTAGTCATGGTTATCTTGACGGCTTCTAGGTCGGGGCAATATTCCCAAGCTTCTGCTTTTTATTATACGGCTGAGGACAAGCACGAAATAGCTGTATTAGATAGATTTGAAATGCCTACACTGGATAGAAATTTTCGTGATGACAGAATACAAATTATTCTAAGACACCGCTACAGTCAAATTACTCAAATATACTTAAGTGCTTTTCAAATAGCATCTGAAATTGAGTTTGTGTCTATACAAGATACATGGACTAGCGAAGAAGGGCTTGAAATTAACCTTGAAAAAGCCCGTCGCCAGCTATTGTCTATACAGCTAAAGCAACCTTGCAAAAATAATGTTTTGACAGCTATAGAAGATTTAATGAGATTAGATAAAGTCTTAATAGCCCAGCCGTCCTTTATATATGAGATAAGATGCCTTTCAGTGCCAAGCAAGCAATTTTCAAATATTGCAGGCAGCAATGAGTGGGGGTTAGAGGCAGTTAGTGCCAAAGAAGCTTGGAATATAAGCACGGGCAACAGCAATGTTAAGGTAGGGATCATGGAGTCAGGAGGTGCAGGACAGCATGCGGACTTCCTTGATTCTAATGGTGTTTCTCGATTATTGCCCCAGCTAAATCCCAACAAGCCTGCATTAGCCGAGAGCTTTATGAATCATGGCACGCAAGTTGCGGGTGTTGTAGGTGCAATACATAATGAAATAGGCGCGGCAGGAATTGCGCAAGTTTCAATGGTGCCCATCTTTGTACATGCAACCTCAGGAGCAGGGATGCCACAATGTAATTTTGTTGAAATGCTAGGCAGAGCGGCACTGGCAGGAATTAGAGTAATAAATGCAAGCTTTTATTTTGCATATCGTCTGCCTGGATCACCTACTCAGACAATAGCAGCACCTAAAAATGAAGCACATTATGAAGCTTTAGAACGATTCAATGGCGTACTTGTTGCCGCCGCCGGAAATTTGCACTCAAGAGGTAATAACGATACTAGAAATCAATTTCCCGCTAATTATAGCAGATACCTTGACAATGTTATATCTGTAGGTGCCACCATGCTAAACAATAATGGCGAAGAAGTGAGATGGAATGATTATAACAATATATATGCTTCTCAATGGGGCGCTAATTCTGTTGACCTGTTTGCCCCCGGACACAATATACTTACGACTTGTCTTTTTGAAGGAACTGCCCGCCTTAGAGGAACCTCTGTTGCTGCGCCTTTTGTATCAGGAGTCGCCGGAATTCTTTTATCCATTGACAACAATCTGTCCGGTGCTGATATAAGAAATATTATAAATAACAATGTTGATGTGTTGCCTTCATTAAACGGTTTAGCAAGGACTAATGGCAGGTTAAATGCTCATAGAGCGATAAGCAGTTTATTTTTTCAAACAAATAATGCAGGCAATACGATAGAAGGATTTAATTTTACTCCGGAAGGCAATCAGCTTACTATTCCCTCAAAAATAAATGGTGTTGCAATCACCCACATAGGCAATAATGCTTTTGCAGGTCAAAATTTTACATCAGTTTCTATCCCCGCTTCTGTTATACGCATAGGCGACAGGGCATTTGAATTTAACACAAACCTGCGCAGGGTTTATATAAATCGTACATATTCACAAGGTATAACGACTTTAGGGAACGGAGTATTCTCCAACACTCCTGTCCAATTTGTTGCCGCCAACAACCCCGCGCCGTTTCCGATAGGAGCATGGATTTCAGTGCCGCCGTGCAGTCAATGGATTTATAGGACATCGGCTGGCTGGAGTGAGTTTGAGCGGCTTATAACCGACGAGCCTATTGTTATTCAGTATGTGATAGATGGTCATATATGGCATGGTCATACTAGATTTATTACTTCATTCTTTGATCATCCTCAAGCACCACCGACTCAAGCTGACCAAATTTTCTTAGGGTGGTATACTTACTGTAATATACAGGTTGATTATCGTGGTCGCATTGCTCATTTTGAACATGTCGCCAGATTTCATCATCATATACCACCGGGTCAAAGGGGCATAAGGCTATATGCCAGATTCGTGCAACTAATAAACAATGCTGAGGATTTGATGTGGCTGACAAATGAGATATACAATGGCAATCAAGAGCTTGCTAGAGCAAACTTTATTATGACCAATGATATTCAATTAAACGGCAGCAAACAATGGACACCCATAGGCAGTGTACACAATCCGTTTAGAGGGACATTTAACGGCAACGGCTTCTCAATAACCGGAATACAAATAACAGGTGGTTTAAGCAATATAGGGTTGTTCGGGGTTATTGACGGCGGGCATGTATCCAATATTATAATAGAGCAAAGCAATATTATTGGATTTGCCAATGTAGGCGGTATTGCGGGTCAATTAATCGGCGGAGGCATAATTGAGAATAGTATCAATCATGGTACGGTTAGAAACATTGCCGGCATAGCAGTTGGCGGAATTGTGGGATATGTGCATAATAGCAGTGTGATTGGTGTGTATAATTTTGGGTTTGTGACAAGCTATACACGGATGCGCGCTGAGATTGGCGGGATAGCGGGAGTGGTGAGCGGAAACAGTGTGCTGACAGGCAATAGTAATTTTGGGCTTGTGGACGGAGATATTTTGATTAGCTTTGTCGGCGGAATAGCAGGGCTTGTTAGGGGTGAAGAAATAGTTTTGTATAATAATTGGTTTTTGAGTGGTGATGGGTTGAACGATGGGCTTTATTATGTTGGGGGTTGGGATTTTGGTTGGGAGGATTGGTGGTGCTGTGATTCTTGGGAATATGGATGCGATTGTAATAACTGGAATGATTGCTGGTGTGATGAATATGAATGTGTTTGCTATGATTGGTGGACTCCTTGCTGTGATTATTGGTACTATGGCTGTAATTGCGGAGGAGGTATTATTTGGATAGGGTGCTGTTGCTGTGAGGATGGAAAACAATCAAAATTATTGCAATAAAGAAATGCCTTGTGAGGATTAAATTCTTACAAGGTTTTTTAAAGGTCGGCATTTCTTTGTAAAAGCTTTATAGCATATGGTGCGGAGCATTTGTCAAGGACAGTGTGCCAGAAATAAAAACTATACAATTTGCAAAAAAATCCTTGACAACTCTTGTTTGCTGTGATAGAATATTCTTCACTGTTAAACTAGACCTATTCTAAAGTTTAAAAGCAGTGGGTAGCAAGTGGTTTTTTTATAGCAAAAAAGACGCCGCTAAACATCTGCTTTTAGGCTATAGAAACAGGTCTGCTATAGGGAGTTATTATGACAAACAACTACATAAAAACAAACATTGATATTGCTATTGTCGGCGGCGGACCTGCGGGGCTTTGCGCCGCTATTGAGGCTGCTAGGCTTGGCGCGAGAGTGCTGATTATTGAAAGAGATTGTATGCTGGGCGGACAGCTTGTCAAACAGACGCACAAGTTTTTTGGTTCAAAGCAGCAATACGCAGCCTATCGCGGCGTTGATATTGCCAAAATCCTTATAGACGATGTCAAAAAAAGCCCGCTTACAACTATTTGGACGGATGCTACTGTTATCGGAATGTATGAGGACGGGGTGCTTACTGTTGAGCACGAAAATAAATATAAAAAAGTCAAGCCCACAGCCATAATCATTGCGACAGGTGCATCTGAAAAGTTTCTGGTGTTTGAAAACAATGATTTGCCCGGGATTTATGGGGCAGGAGCAGTGCAAACCTTGATGAATTCATATGGGATAATGCCGGCAAAAGAGGTCGTAATGGTGGGCGCCGGAAACATTGGTCTTATTGTGGGCTATCAGCTTTTGCAGGCAGGAGTTGATGTAAAAGCGATCATGTGCACAGGTCCTGTTATCGGCGGGTATTTGGTTCATGCCTCAAAATT
>Ga0131853_10011562_pt1 | contig 16163 bp, 11 predicted proteins | sample TergutLab28metaG_FD_92764 | JGI IMG/M metagenome (GOLD analysis project Ga0131853, IMG submission 92764) | Labiotermes labralis P1 segment gut microbial communities from Petit-Saut dam, French Guiana - Lab288 P1 (version 2) (version 2) | ecosystem: Host-associated > Arthropoda: Insects >...
AGCTGAGTTAGTTAATTTTATTTTATTTTTTACTCTAAGTTTCATTTTCTAGATTTATTCTTTCCAAATAGCTCCTGTTGTGAGTGGAGACCCAGTGCTATAAAATTTGGAGCTAACTGTACATTGTCATCATATTTCTTCAGATGTTGTTTAGGTTTCAAAATCACAGTGTTTGGGTTTCATGGGTAGTGCTGGCTCATCTGGGTGCTGTAGGGAATGATATCATATGCAAATTGTGGGGGAGGAAAGGAATGCATACTTGTACAGACATTTATTTCTATGTTAAATGCAATATGGGACCAGAGGCAAATGTCCTTCATTCTCTTGAAAGAGTGTATACCAGAGAAACACAAGCTGTTTGGGTTAAAGCTTTACAAGCTATGTGATTCTATGGGATATACTTACAATATGATCATGTATTTAGGCAAAGACAGGAAATGTGCACCTACATCCATGATAGCTACACATGCAACTGTGACAGGACTTGCAGTAAGGATTGAACATGTGGGACACAGGTTGTACATGGACAATTTCTTTTCATCTCCAGCATTATTTGGTGATTTACATACTAAGACTGCTGCAGGACTGTTAGGCCAAATAGAAAAGAGGTGCCAAAGAATTTTGGACTTCAGATAAAATTGAAGAGGGGTGATCTAAAGACTAAGGTGAAAGGTAACTTGACAGCCATTAGTATGTAAGGACAGATGGAATGTAAACGTACTGAAGAACTTGCGTTCTCCACCATTGGAGGGTAGTTTTTGTGATGAGCATGGAAAAGCCATGAAACCAGCCATAATACAGGACTATAATAGACACATGGGGTATGTAGACAAATCTGACTGAGTGACGAACTCGTACTCTATTAGCAGACAAACTTGGAACTGGACAAAGTAGCTGTTGTTCCATCCTCTGGACCTAACCATTCTCATCAGCTTTATCATTCTTGCCTCCTGTGGTTCAAAATTAACACACCGACATTTCAGACTGACATAAATGAGGAACCTAATACAAGAGGGGGGGGGGAGGGTGCCTTAAACCTCAGACTACAAGAGACGAAGAAGACAAACCCCATCCATGAGCCAAATAAAAAGACATGACCCAAGACACAACAGACACTGGCTCATGCAGTGTAAGAGAATTTGGTGCCATGTGTTCTGCTAAAAAGAAACAAGAACAAAATATGTGTCGAGAATGCAGCAAAGGGTTGTGTGGTACCCTATGTTTTGAAGTGTATCACACCAAACTGCATTTCTAAGAACCAGCTGACACAAAAATGAAAGGCAGAATACAAAATTGTAGGTAAATATTACCATAGTAACCACAGAACTGGCATTTTTCAGTAGCATCATCTTGATTAAATAATGGGGGTGAAGGGGGTAGGAACAAAGACTTGTTGGAAGGGCCTTAATGTGCATGTATTTGCTCCACTTCACCAATATGAGTAAAAAATAATAACCACTGCCTGGAGATGACCGCAGTGGCACAGTGGTTAAGGTGCTGTGCTACAAATCAGAAGGTCGCTGGTTCGATCCCAGCTGGTGTCCTTATTATTTTTCATTGACATAAAATCTTTCCGATCGCACTATGACCCTGGTGTCGACTCGGCCTCTAACAGAAATGAGTACCAGGAGCATTTCCTGGGGGTAAAAGCGGCCGGTGCGTAAGGCTGACAACCTTACCACCATCCTGTTGTCATGAAATCTGAGAACCTTAACTTCCTGGAACCCTCTGGGCCACTCCAGGCCTGTAATGGGACTGCTTTACCTTTACTGCCTGGAGACACCTGTAAATAATATGTGCCCGCTGGGAAATCATAAGGCTGTTAGTGAGAAAAATTAAACCTCATTAGTGATAATTTTAACTAGAATTAAATTTCACACAACTTTTATGCCTATACAAGCCTTTTAGACATATTTTGTGAAAAAGTGACCTGTAATTATAAATGCAGAAAAGTTTAAAAACATCATGGCAGTATGGGACAGTGTTTTACTGTTCAGCTGTAGGGGGTTAAGACAATTGTTTGCTTTTTAATTTGTCATAACACCTTTTTGCTGGAAATCCTGATGTTGTGAAATAAAACATCAAGCTGCTAACCAAGAACATAATTCTGTATAGACTTGTAGTTGTCATATTTGAGTTAAAATGGATAACACACCCTTAACTGGGTTCAGCAGTTGTGTTGTATTGATGATGATTGGTTTCTGAGCCCACAGCTTGCTTTCTGCAAACACTACTCAGGTATTGCATGTGATTGCAGTGAAGCACTGATAACAGAATATCCGAATTATGTAGTCCCGTAATCACTTTTAATTTTCATTACCTTTATGTTTTGCATGTTTACTTTTTAGGCCTCTAGAGTGTATAATTGCATGCAAGAGGCATAGACATTTGTAGGAGTTGCATAATGTCTGAGGACTGATATTTCTTACAAATTACAAATAAGTACACACCTGTTCACCACACTGTACATCAGGGTTTCTGAAGCTTTCCTTTGTTGTGGCCAATGCAGTGTGCTGTTGAACTGTGTGTGTGGGCTATGTATCATAAAGTTTGCAAACGTGTGCAGCAGGCCTTGAATTACTCATGACCAGACTGCCCAGTATGCAAATTGCCGTTGTGCCCCTAAGTATGGTATTAGCCTGAACATTAGTAAATTGTTTGTACCATGTTTCTTGTATCTACATTTAATGTTTAATTGAGCACATTGTAGACTGTAGCCATCCTGTATCTAGCTGGACTATCCCCTTAAATTTTCTTGTTTATGAGGTTTAGGAATGTTCATTAACCATATGCAAAACCTGTCCCCTGTTCATACCCTCCAGATCCTTTCTGCAGCCAGCTGGGAACAGCTTCTTGTTTACAGTCATATAAGCATCAATGTTTGTAAAACATACTTCATTGATATATTGTGCTGTACACTTTCATTGAAAGTGGTAGAGGAATGTAATAAGAGAGGTACTGTAGGACAGACCAATTCTGCAGACACTTTGGAAGAGAATAACAAAGTTAGTGTTTTGAAAGATGTGTTCTGTCGATTGTTAAGTAGGAAACAACGGATGTGACATGGTAAAATACACTAATATAAATTATGGAATAAGTTATCGTTTTGGTGTTCATGAAGTAGTAACGGGCTGAATTAGTATTCATGTTGCATTCAGATGGCTTCGAGAATCTGTGATGGAGAGAACAGTCCGTAGTGATGTATAGTTGAGTGTGATTTTTATATACAACTGGACTATGGAGACAGATTAAAGGGAGGCTGGAAAAGTAATATTAGTTCTTGGAAATATATCAGCCATGCCATCATTCTGAGTCCACCAATTTACTTGCTCACTGTGGCTCAGAAACAACACTATTTTCCAGCAGAATAATGTGATGTAATTCGTAGAAACTATCTGCTGTATAAGTGTGTGTGCGCGCGCGTGCATGCATGTTTACATGTAAAACTTTTTTTTTTTTAAATAATGTTAACTAGAATGGTTTGAATATGTAATTACGACAATTCTAACAATGTACAATGTGTAATGGAAAATTACACTTGTGTCTGTACTAGTAAGGGAAAAACAGAATTTTTATTATGTAGTGTCAGAGTATTGGGGCAGTTATAGAAGAATCACCATAGCAAGGATTATCAGCTGGGTTCTTTACAGTTAATTGTACTGAATATGCTAGTTTTTCTGTATGTAAACTTCTTCCTCTTCCATGTTTTATTTTAGGGAAAACTTCTTTTAGTACTATAATTGTATAGTGAAACCACAAAACTTTTGAAAAGGAAGAATGTGGCTTTTGCTAATCCTTTCAGACTGAATAATTCAGACGGTAGGGCTGGAACTGAAGAAATGGCAGGGAAACATTGTAGGTATGTTAACAAAACTGTGAAAGCGACTATTAGCTTTGTCCTGTCTCCTTGTGTATATTTGTCTGTCATGGAACAATTGGGCCCCACAAACTCTGATATTTGAGGATTTTTTGAAAATTTGTTAATAAACTTAAGTTTGATTAAAATCTGACAAGCGTAATGGGTACTTTACATGAAATCCTGTGAACGTTTATGATATCTCCTTGAATTTTTAGAATGAGAAATCTTGTAGACAGAAGTTGCAGAGAAAATCAAAACACATTTTTTATGTTTGGTAACTTTTTTCCTGAAAATTAGGCAATTTGTGAGATAATGTGGAAAAATATGACAGAGCCAGACAGGCCACAGATGACAATATAATATGGAGCATTAGAGATGCATGAATAGAGACATTCATAATATTTAATACATATTTCTTTTCCATGGCAGCCATGGTTACATGAATGTACCTCAGTGTTATGTTATATGTACATTGCTTGTCTTGTTTTACCTCCCATACACAAAATCTTACCACTTTTGGGTTTAATGGGTTACTTGCTTAGCATAGTAAGGGGTATATGCTGTTTTGACCTGAATGCAAGATGACCCTCATTCAGTTTTTATTTCCAGGAAAATGTATGGACAGAAGATATTTAACTTTGTGCATGATTATAGAGTTAACCTCCACCCCATTTTCAGATGATGAATAAGGGAAGTATTATATTTGGTTAATATGAGGGTGAACCTCTACCCCATATTCAGACAATGAATAAGGAAAATATTATGTTTGGGTAAATATGGTAACTTGGTAGGTCAGTACATTGCTTATTTAAAATTCTGTTAACACAGTGAAGATGAAAATTACATTAGAACATGAAATATAAAAATGATGTCTTTAGTAATGACATTATATGACCCCTTAAGGTGGTGGTGGTGGTGATGATTGCTGTATACTCTTTGACTGGCCTTGAAAAATATGCAGAATGTTTGCCTTACATGCTGTTGGTTGTGTTGGACAGAAATCTACCGCATTGTGTCTCAGAAGCAGATCCCGGACAGCCCGGATGAAGATACACCGTCCGGGAATATGAAACCCATCCATGTGGAGCCAACAGATGAGAGTAGTGCAGCCAAAAAAGCTTGCTGTACACCGTAAGGCTCACCACTAAAAAATAATAAAAGAGAAACCTATCAAACACAGAACTGAGGACAGTGTTTTCAGTAAATGATTGGTATTTGTGATGGAAGGGAAATGTATGCCATATGAACAAACTTGATGGCAGGTACTGACCTTCTCTGGTGTTGTGGGGAAAAGATGGATGAAAAAGAAACTAGGTGGCAGAAATCCGACAGTTTCTCATCAGGTACTGAGTAGTGCATCAGGAGATCGTCAGTAATAATTGCTAAAACCTAATTAGAAAGCTGTTTCTTTGTGTTATGTATTATAAAAATGTGAGAGTAAGAAACTGGCCGGCCTTCTCTGTTCCAGTGCTCTTCAGATAAAAATGGCATCACTGAAATTGAAGTAAAAAGCAATTAAAAGTAAATAAGTAGGTCACATTATCTAAAATACATTCCATGCATTACTGTTGCGATGTAATTTTCTTATGCCACAGCAGTGATGGTAATGGAAGGTTTAATTTATTTGTATTCATTAATAATATGTAAATAGTATATTGGTTCATTTCAATTTATTCCTGTGTAGATTTACTACTACTACTGCTACTACTACTACTATATATATATATATATATAAAACTTGTCCTGTGAGGTTGGACCTGAAATTCATGGTTTTTGCACCTTTGTTTGGTACTTTGATTTATATGGCAGTAATGTTCCCTGTAGTTCCACTGCTGAGCTCAAGGCCATAGTATTTTACACTGAACAGTCCACTGTGTAAAGGGTATCATATTGTAAAAAATGCTAGGCACATAAATTTGATGTTACTAAGCAAGATGTAAATGGAACCTTCCTGCATCTGTATTTTTTAAGCTTGTGTTTAAGATATATCTGCAATTTTCTTAGGTATAAATTTTTGCCTGGTGCTGTGTTTGGAGCTGGGAGAGGAAGTATTTACGCAGCCCACTATGTTAGAGCAGTGTCGTTAGTTTATTTTGAATTTGATTGTTATCTTGGCAATGTAAAATAAATCTTTGCTGCTAAGCTGCTATATTGCTTTATGAATGAACTTGCCCAAACTATGCATCTGTTGTTACATTGTGCTGAAGACTAAAAGCCACGGTTGTAATATATTTTTTGTTTTAAGATCTTCGCAAGCATAAGAGCATGTATTGTTGTAAACTGAAATTGTGACCCAAATAAATTCACGTATGCAGTATGAATACAGACAGCAGCAGATTTTAATTGTGTGTTTATGTATAACATTTTATTTGGGAATTTCTATGGTAGGCTATGTAGACAAATATGAAGTATTACAAATGTGAAGTAAATGACAGATGGCATGAAGTTGCTGTGAAAATGGCAATATCAGTTTTGTTATGTTGGCAATAATTGTATTTTATAGGTTCAGACCATCAGCTTATAAGGTAACTGGAAAATTTATGAAGGATTTTCATGCTTAAATTTATTCATTGGTGTGCATTTTCATTCTATAGCTGGTTTTGGTGTAAGACATATACCTCCAGCATATAAGAGGTATCATAAATTACCAGATGTTCCCTCAGACATTGTTACTGTACTGTAGCACACATTCTCTTGAAGCACTGTTTGCTACCCATAGGCTATCAGTCACTTGAGCATTGTTCATTGGCAGCACTTCTCTGAAGGAACACTTCAGGACTTAACATCAGTGAGTCAAGAGGCCTAAGACCCCCCAGTACTAAATGACCATGTGATGCAGTTGTCATTATTTTGCTTACCAAATTGGCATTCACATGGAGCTGTGTTGCTGTGATTTCTAAATGATGTTAGTTTATATTATCTGGGATGAATGTGTAATAAATGAAAACGATTTCCTTTTGAAAGTCTTAAGATGTGTGTGAAATTTTTCCTACAGCTGTGACTGTGAAAAGCTTCAAGAATATATGTATGGGTAATATTTGAGTTATTAGTCCTGTATGTTATCCACTGTTGCACATTCTGTTTGAATAAAGATTGTGCGGGAGCCTGAAACTTAGTTTTGTACACCATTGTGAGTGAAGTGGTGTTCACTTATAAGTGAGTGAGGTATATGATCCAAGATATGCAAGATGTCATTTATTTCTAGAGCCAAATATTTTGGTGGAATTTCATCAAAGGAAAGGTACTGATACATGAGGGCTGCTGCTCAAAGTCATGAGTAGTGACAAATTGTAGACTAGGAATTTTATGGCTGCCAGTGTCTTCTTCAACTTGAAATACAATTCCAGTACCATGTGAACAAAAATGTATCCATTAACCACTGCATGAAAGTGGTTATCAGGAACGTTTGTTTCACCAGTGTGCTGTGATTTTCTTACCAAGAAAGCAGTTTTGCTGCGTACATTGTCAGTTGACTTTGTTATGTGTATAGAGATGTCAGCATTTGTTCTAATGTAGGGTGAAACATTTGATAGCAACACAGACATGACTGATCTGCTCAATGGCCAAAAATCAGCAAATTGATGTGCTCATCAAATATGACCAAGAGAGTGACATGGAACTTGCAGTTCATTTTGGAATTGGATATAGTGCCATGCCGGAGATCATATTCGCTGTCAAATGTTGGAAGGTTTATTGTTGTCAGATTTCCCACTTGGCCAGAATGCCACACATATCATGTTGACTGTGGGATGCTGGAAAGTTTGTTGTCATTGGGTTTCCCACTTGCTAAGATGAACATTAAAGGACATGTATCAGCTTGCCTGAACAGTGTCGTGAAAGTTGTGCTGCTGAGGTGATGACTTTCTGTTGAACACGTGACTGGTGATGAAAGCTGATTTTACCGTTCCAACCCCAAAACAAAGTGCCAGTGTTTGGAATAGCATCATATGATATACCTAAAGAAAAAAGCCATACTGGTAGAAATGTGTAAACTGTCTTTTTGGCCACAGAGGGATGCATTTATGATTTTATGACAAGGTGGTAAACCATTAGTGCTGCTTTCTATGTTTAGGCACTGTAGAAATGTCGGTTTGCACTTTGTGACAAGTTGTTGATGAATTGACATTTCAGCTTGCAACATAATAGTGTAGAACCTCACATTGCACGTGTGACTTAGGGGGCCATGGATAAATACAGGGCAGTCTGAACTTGAACCGTATGTGGGACCTTCAAGAGATCATAAGAATGACAAAATCCTGCATACATGATTGTGGATTGCTGGAATGGACTTACCACAGTGGCATATTGAAGCTTGTACAGCATCATCAGAAATGCACGAGTCGTGGGTTGCTGCACAAATGGGGCAGAACATCACCAGTTACTTGAGGAGGATATGTTGTTATTTTAGTGTCATATAAACATCCCATTACTTATGGTACAATGCCTGTAAGATAAAAGTTTTTAGTTTTGATCAGTTCTGTGCCTTATAGTCTGGTAGAGAGAAAGGTTCTTTGAGGTCTGTGGCTGGTCAAAGATATTTTATGTAACAATCATCAACACTTCATTCTCATTTATGCCTGTTATATTTTTTTGTTTGCCACCAGAGTTTTAATATTTGTAAGTTTTGATCTTGTAACCTGAGGCTTGATTCACACAGTATATATAATGGACACTGAAATTTCTGGTCTACATACTACATTGGTGTGGTGGAGCGTTTCATGTAAGCCCAAAACTTAGTCGCACATCCAAAGTCTTTTTTTTTTGTCAGAAAGTTACAGCGCCAGTGGGAAGTTACCCAAGATTATGTTCCAGTTTTGAAACCTCACACATTAGTGAATGAAGGGCTTTCGGAGAAAATCACCATGTGCAGTTCATGATAATGGCACTGGTCAGTGGGGTTCACATTAGTGTGCGACAAACTGCCCTGGACAGAACATGATTTGAGGTTCTCAAACAGCCAGGTTATTGAAGGTCTGTATTACAGGATGTTGTGCTGTGTTGGTTGATGAAATGGTTTTAAATTTCTCTTAACTTTCACAAGTAAAGCCGTTCCTGTGTGTAATTAAGCATGTAGACCATTAAGGCATAGGGGTATTTGGGATTGGATGAGCAGCTCCATCCTTTTGTAACTGCAGTCCTTGGTGGTGAGTGGTCAGCTTCATGTCACAGGTGCTTTTACACTACTGAAGAAAGGTTTGTAGCAGCCACTGAATAAGGGAATGGATGGGTGGGCCCTGGAGATAGTCATGGGTGCTTTGGTGGAAAAAATCTCATGCCAATGTTGGAAATGGAGCCACAGTTTTTTGGTTATTCAACTCCATAGTGAATGGGCTTTCAAGTTACCTTACATACATTGAGTTTCATTGCTGCAGGTATTGAAGGGATACAAAGTGGACTGGAACAGTGTGAGAGGATCTAGGTTCAACCATGTGCAGATTTTGATGTCAAATTTTTATGGTATGAAGGAAGAATGCGAGCTCTGGAAGAAGCCAAATGAATACGACCAAAACCAACAGCCAGGAAATTCGATCGCATCATTGGTTCCTGTGCACACCCATTAGCAGTGTTGCTATTGCATTGCAGTGCAGTTTTTGAACAACTGCATCAACTAGGCAGAAAGCAACAAACTTTTATTTTGGGATACCTTAAAACTTCGAGTTGAGATGTGAAGGGTCTCAGATGCATCCCATAGATGCTATATGCATGTGTGGAATGAGAATACAGTGTATCACATTCAGTGAAAAAGCTATAAGTACAGTGGAGTTTAAAGAAACTACTCCAGAACACAACATACAACACTATCTATGGTGTACTAGTTGCTTCAGTCCCTTAACAATTGTATAGTTGTATAGCGTTGTATTTTTGGTCAGGTTGGTATTATTTTCTTGAATTGTACTTATCGCAAATTTCCACTCAGATTTGATGTAATAACTATTATACAAGATTGCTGTTTTGGTTTTATGGCTGGCGTGAGGTGCACCGCTTGTGTCGAGGCGCGCGAGAGGGCCGTTTCTGCCTACAGCGGGATGTTCCCACAGCGCATTTACAAAATAACTTATGTATGTGGGGTATACGCCTGTATTCAGTGGTTTAACTAAGTTGTTTGATGCCGGGGTGAATAATCACAATGGCCACCACTAAAAAGAATTTCAAGAAAAATCACGGTCATTTATTGAATTTCCTTTTATTTGGCTTAACCATTTTGCATAAATTCAAATTGTTTCATTTAAAATATTCAATTTTGTGACCCATTTCCCCGCCCCTTGGGCCCTGCAGCCCCCTGTCGCCCCAGTCGCCCCCCCCCCCCTATTTACGCCACGCCACTGCCCACCTACGCGTATGTCCACACACACACACACACACACATATATATATATATATACACAAAATTTTTTTTTTTAGTAATACCTTTATACATTTCTCAAAATATACGAAGTCCAAACTAATTATTTCTATAAAACTGTGAGCTGCGAATGTAAACAGTTTATTTTGATAGTAAGCGTCTTTTACAGCTCGGTTGAACGATAATTTTGGTTTGCTTCATTATATTATTTTATAAATTGCACGTTGTTGTGCAGGTTTATTTCTGGGTCATAGCCCTGTTAATACAATTTGCATTTAAAGTGATTATATTCCATTATTTTTTTACGGTTAATGCGAAATTATTTGTAAGGTGCTGCCTTCATAATGAATGAAAATAATAATAAAGAATCCATTAGAATTACTATGGCAATATATGTGCATCATTACACAATAAATCTGAGTGTTACAACGTAAAAGAAACGCCTGTCATAACAAATGACGAATTAATCGCAATTATTGGTTCTCATGGTGGTGACTGAAGATTTCGGCTGTGATGTGTTGTCTGGTAATAAGGTGCGAAAGTTTCTGCACCGTCCACGAGGGCATCGGTTTTCTCCGAAATGTTGGTAAACATTTGGCAGGTTATACTAAATCACATTCCACAAGACAACCAAATGAACATAGGGAATTGAAGATACTCTCACATTACTTCGAGTCACGGATTATTTGGTTTCATTGTTAATGTCTGCTACGTTTCCCTGTGTTTATCTGTGGTCGGCAGCATGACGAAGGAATTTGGAGTAGAGTTGTAGAGATATGCGCCATCTGGGATATTACGCAGCATAGAGTGGTAATTCCGTTGCGACGTTTCGGGACGACCTATCCGCACCCCATTCAAGTGTCCAAATGAGTTGTCCTGAAACGTCGGTACGGAATTACCACTATACGCTGCGTAATGTCCCAGAAGAGCGCAGCGCACATCTGCGTCGAGCCGGAAGCATGAAAACGATTTTGTAGTTATTGTGCGTTGAATATAACAGAACTGAGGAAAGACAACGAATAGTTACGAGAGTTTACGTATGTGACATTACCCAGAGGAAATTTATAACAGCTGGTGTTGACTGTATTTTAAGTGTAACGTGTATGTCGTCGCTTTTAAGACGAGTGTTCTTGTTGTGACAAGTTTCGCATGATTAAATAATTAATGTCATTAACTTTTAAGTGAAAGGATGCAGATCATTTGCTTGGGCACCGCATCATGTTACCCAACTGCTAGCAGAAGTGTGTCTTGTACAGCTATTAGATTCGAAGGTATCGCATTCTTAAAACTAAATTATAGGAAAAAGTTACTACGAGATTTCCTTTAAAAATGAATTTTTCGTACAATAAGCGGTAGTTCGTGAAAATGAAGAACTTAACAAGCTAGTGATTAATGGTAAATTCCATTTGGTGTAGATTGAGTGTACCCTGTAGCTGTCAGACATAACCTCAAATGTTCGCATGTCTTTTCATGATCGTCATTTTCAATTATCGCGTTATTTATTTAACAAAGTATTACTCAGAATATTTCATTCATATCAGTTGACAGTTATAATATAACACTAAACAGAAGCCAATAAACCTTGTGACACTTCATTAGTTATCGCTTGAAAATGGACGTATGGGGTTTGGCCTGTCGTCAGGTTGTTGCATAACAAACTCAGAATTTGCGTCGAAAAGAATGCCATATTTTAAAAATTCTATCACCATACAGTTACAGGACAAGATATTTAATTATATTCGTGTTTTTGCACCATATTAAGTTAGCACAGCCACGGTTGTTTTGCTAATAGGGAGTACAACTTGTCATCCAGTTTCATTAAAATAGGCATGCAAGTCCAATAATTGTCATGCTCAGTTGATGCACAGTCGTCTTCTAACTTTCGTTAAAATCCTCTAATCCCAATGTAATCACAGTCACTCAGAGGGTGAAGTCTGGTATAGGCTCATAGTTTGTGCAGCTACAAGCAAGTCATTGTGCAAGGGCAATCAAATGGAATGTCATGCCCCCATGCTCAGGTATATGAGTAAGAAATGTATATAATGAATGTTTTTGTGATCACACACATGCACAGACTCGTACACACACACACACACACACATTATTTTATTGTGCAGAAGGTGGGATGTGTACATGTGTGTGTGAAAAGTCAGTGTATATATACAAAATTAAGTAGGTAGGCAGTAATTTACCCAGTGTAAGTAATCTTTCTTTCGTATGAGGTTTGGTTGAAGTTACCTTTCCATATTCTGTAATTTAATTTTTGGTAGTGGTAGTTTTTTTTATAGCACATGAAACAGTTCATTATGTAAAATTGTAGATGAAAGTGAATCTGTTATATTACACAGATGGCAGTATATGGATATTTGATTGCGGTGAAGGATCACAAGTTCAACTGCAGAAGTCTTCAATTCGACCAAGTCGTATTACCAAAATTTTCATCACGCACATGCATGGAGATCATGTAAGAATAGAGGTGTAATACATAGAATACAGTGATGTGCATGTAGAGTGGTGTTGCTCCAAAATGTAGTGGGCATGGATTGCCAAAATAAAAGGGCAGTTAGATGGCACTAACAGTGTTTCATCATCGGAGTGCTGCAGCTGCAGATATTTATAAGATGACATGTTTCATATTAACCCACAAATGCGCTAGGTTGCTGAGGCAGCCAAAATTTGTACAGTGATGACTGATATTTGTGGGTTCTCAGTACAGAACTGGCTTCTTATCCCCTTTCTGGCACCTAGAATTTTCAGGGGGCAACTAGATTTTTGGAAAGCTTGTGCCCCCTGTTTTAACCCCTTGCCTGGGGGGGGGGGGGGGTCTTTTTAATGCAACCAGTTTCCTGGCAGGGCATTTAAAATTGATTAAAAATATATGGTTTTTGTTTTAAAATATTGTATTATGCAGCTGACTAGACCAGACATTCACATTGAAGGTTAGATACTCGTCGGTGCATTGTAAGGATTTCATAATTGTGTGTACAGTCATTGCAGGGCAGGAGCTGGCAGAGCAAGCCCATGCACCAGAGTGTTAAAAATAACACCAGTGATAGGAAATGAGTGGATTCGCCCTGGCATTAAATTGTGCTTGTGCCAGGGAGAGAGTTAATTTGAGGTAAAAGTAATTACGACATACTGTACTACAACCATAACAGGAACACTAACCTAACCTAATGTAAAATTAAAACCCTAACAAAAGCAATAGCCTAGCTAACCAAATGAAAACTAAACCTTCTATACAGCTGTCATTCAAATCAATGTGGTGAGTTTTGTTGGGCTGTACAAAAGCATCAGCCTAAACAAACAAAAATCTAAACCATGAAACAAAGCACAAATCAAACCAAACCTCTTGAAAACTGAAATAACATAACATATTACCTGGAAAAAATGTTGTAAATTTTATTGTATTGTATTGTATTAAATCCTTTGAACTTTGAAGAGAAATGGAGGGGTGAATTTTGATGTGCCATACTAAAACCCAAATTGAAACACTAACCTAATACGATTTAATTAAGCTTGTCTTATTTACTTTAACTCCTAAACCATTTTCAGGTGAGACATCCCCATTGTGTTCAATATTCAGTGGAATATACTCGTATATAATTGCACAGTCTAACACAACTTTTTATTAAGTAATTACAATTAAAAGATAAATATTTTTTTTAACAGCAACATGTTTTGGCTCCTCTTATAGAGCCATCATCATGCTGAGTCCTAAAAAGTGTTATATACAATTAGCAATGCTTTATAGAGTACGAGATCTCATTTTACATGTTATTAATATATATTATTACCTTATTACCTGTGGGCCAGGTAGCTCAGTTGGTTTAGTGACTGATTACAGGCTGGATGGGCCAGGATCAAATCCCATTCGGGATGAGATTTTTTGCCTGTCCAAACTGGCCCTGGGGCCCACCCAGACTCCTGTAAAATGGGTACTAGGTCTTTCCTGGGAGTAAAGTGTGGCCGGGGCGTGCTGCCAACCTCTCACCCCCTTCTAGTGCCGTGGTCATGGAAAGGGTAGAGCTATACCTCTACCTACCCTCTGGTCCACACTGGGCCTGTAACGGGAAAACGTTACCTTTTACCTTATTACCTATGTTATTTTGTGGACCAGGTAGCTCAGTCGGTATAGCGACTGACTATGGGTTGGATGGTCCGGGATCGAATCCCAGTGGGACGAGATTTTCTGCTCGTCCAGACCAGCCCTGGGGCCCACCCAGCCTTCTGTAAAATGGGTACTGGGTCTTTCCCGGGGGTAAAGTGTGGCCAGGACGTGCTGCTGACTATTCACCCCTTCTACTGCCGTGGTCATGGAAGAGTAGAGCTATACCTCTACTCACCCTCTGGGCCACACCGGGCCTGTAACCTTACCTATGTTATTTTACATTTGAAATTACATTTATTTTTAATTCATAATTTAATTTTTAATTTTTAGGGCTTAGCCTGAAGATGGCTGTGTATGAGGAGCCGAAACATGTTGCTGTTAAAAATAATTTAATTATCCTTTAATTGTAATTACTTAATAAAAAGTTGTGTTAGACTGCAATTATATATATTCTATTTATTCTCCTAAACCAGATGTTTTCAAATTTTGACATCTGAACCCATACCCTCACCGGTGTGGTCTGTTGAAATCATGTACTATTTAAGCATACAATGGCCACATACCATTTTTTGAGAGTAGCCACATCATGTATGTAAGTCACCACTGTTTTCTGGGTTATGAGGCTGTAAGTTTGGGTACATATGTACTGACATTTCAGAGGAATCTGCTATCTCCATTATCCTGAAAATGGAATACATAAATCATCAAGATGATGGAGTATGTTTATACATACATAAATATACATACATGCATAGATACATGCATTCATTCATACATACCTGCATATATATATATAAATAAATAAATACATCATCCAGATAGTGGAGGCAGGAGGCTCCCCTGAAACATTATCAGTACATACCTACAACCCTGTATGGTGTCAAATCCCATACCACAGTAATTTGCATAGTCATTGCTGTGGGTACTTAAGTCTCATGTCATATTTGAAGGGTACCAGTTTCTTGTAAACAGGTTTGTAGTAGAATTACATTCTTCTGTGTTTGAATTGTAGTAACACCATTTTGGTTTACTTCTACATGTAGAAGAGCTACTACAGTATCTAGATTATATTAAGTTTGGTGTTGTCCTTTTACGCACTATGAAAGGTAGCACCATGCTCCAGGAACTCTACTCCCAGGAAAAGTGCCTGCTCAGTAGGAGGCTGGATGGGCTCCAGAGCCAGTGTGGATACTTTGGAGAAGAAATAAATCTCTTGCCCTTGCTGGGAATCAAATTGTGATTCCTTGGTTGTCCAACCTGTAGCATAGCTACTGTATCAACAACTGCACTGTGTGGTACTAAATTGTAGTGCCTGTCATAATTAGTATTCTGTATTTCTTCTTTGTATTCTCTCTTGGTATCTTTGTGCTTTTGTAAAGTACTTTTCTGTGTGGTATTTTGCAGGTATTTGGTTTACCAGGGCTGATGTGCTCTCTGGGGACCTTGGTGACTGACAGGAGTGACTTTACTTTGGAAATATATGGACCACAGGGTCTTCGTAAATTTGTTAGAGATGCACTGATCCTCTCAAGATCTGCCCTTTCATATGAGTTTGTTGTATGTCAATTTTATATTTTCTAAGACTGTTACTATAACATATTCATAATTTTTTCCATTGCCAATATTAACCCTTTGATGCCGAAATTAAATCTTTGACGCTGGAATTAAATCCCCCCTTCCCCGGCCAGTTTAGTGGTCGTTTGGCTATTTAAAAGGCTCACTGTGCGATATATATATGTCGTTTGGCGGCTAAGGGTTAAGTGCTCATTGTTTGCTGCCACCATATTAGAACATATAAGTATTTTTGTACATTGGAATACATATAAGATGGCTTTTTTAAAGTCATATTC
>Ga0131853_10011563_pt1 | contig 16163 bp, 9 predicted proteins | sample TergutLab28metaG_FD_92764 | JGI IMG/M metagenome (GOLD analysis project Ga0131853, IMG submission 92764) | Labiotermes labralis P1 segment gut microbial communities from Petit-Saut dam, French Guiana - Lab288 P1 (version 2) (version 2) | ecosystem: Host-associated > Arthropoda: Insects >...
GCTGGTTTGATCCCAGCTGGTGTCAGTGGATTTTTCATTGACATAAAATCCTTCCGATCACACTATGGCCCTGGGGTCGACTCAGCCTCTAACAGAAATGAGTACCAGGAGTATTTCCTGGGGCTAAAGGCGGCCGGTGCGTAAGACTGACAACCTACCACCATTGTCACGAAATCTGGGAAACTTAACTTCCTCAGAACCCTCTGGGCCTCTCTAGGCCTGTAGCGGGACTGATTTTACATACAAAATATGACACATCTTATGTGTTATAATCATCCAGCTAATGGAGGACTCTGCTGCTTCTAACCCTAGAATGTAACCAGATATACAGTGGAAGGAGAAGAATCATACCACACCATCCTACCTTACAAATTTTATTTTTTTGATAGAATTTAACTTTGGCAGCATCACCTAAAACAGGATCAGATCACAGTTTTGATTACAGGCATAGCTGGTTGAATGCATAGTGGACATAACACAGGGAACACAAACAATTTACACTGAATTTCTATGTACTCCTATTATCTACATTTCACATTTCTAAATGTACTGGCTTATTCCTCAATATAGATGAAATAAGTATATACAAATATGACTAATCTTAATTCTCTTCATATTTAGTCCATTCTCAGATTCGGTTTTTCATAACATAAAAGTGATATAGTTTAACACAACATGTATATTGCAGATAACTTTAAATTTTCCTACTATACTTTGTAACAAATAAGATCCAGACATTTCTTAACGATTCACAATATGTATAAAGGTGCATTCACTTTATCAACCAATGAATGTACTCAATAAAATACAAACCACAAAATACAATTCATGACAACTGTCAAACTCCTACATGTTTCGGCAACGGAGTGTCATCCTCAGGGAATCTACTAGATTGGCACGTTGGACTTGTATTTCTTTGTTCTTGCAGACTTCCTGAGATGACATTCCAGTGCCGAAACATGTAGGAGTTTGATACATGTCATGAATTGTATTTTATGATTTGTACCTTATTTTATCTTATTGAGTGCATTTGTTGGTTGATACAATGAATGTAAGAATATGCACAATATTAGTAACATAAGTTCTTAAAAATGTAGAAGGTGGTTAACCCTGCCATTATTTTTAAGTTGAATAACACTTGTAACACTGAATATAATAGTTAGAGAAACAGGAACATGATACAAGCATTCATTTGTTGGGATGTTGCTCTTTGCTTATTCATGTACAGTAAATGAGGAATGATTCATGTCTATGTTGTCTTCATAGAGCTGCCTAATTTATGGTACAAAAATATAAGCATCAGTGTTCAGGCACAGAGATACACTGCACATGTGGCTTGAAAACACTTTGAACTCATCACTTGCTAAGAACTGCTCCTAATATCATGTTAATACATACTGTTTACTTTTCGATATATCCCTTGTGTCTTTTGCACATTCTGGGTTAAATTATGTCCATGCTGCTTGCTTGCAAGCAAAATTAACACACCAAATTTAAAGAATCTCAAACCTGTTCATGTTTTTATGTGCCACTCTTCAAGAGTTCATGTACTTAATATCTGTTATGTATTCTGTCTTCTAGTTTCTGTGCACATTAAAAAATGAACTGTATTTCTTGTGAAGAGGAAGTGCTTAAATGTGACATCACACTGATAAATGCAGCAGCTTAATTTGAACAGAAGTATAGCATTTATCTTAATTACCACTCAACTTTAAAAAGAGTCATACAAATACCTGTCTGCAGAAACACCTTCAATCACAGAATGTTCTGTAACACAAGATCGTTTTTCCTTTTCTTTACAGTTGCACAGCCTTGCACTGGAAGACACTTCATTTGATGTATCCATTTATGGACTTGCACAGGCAGAATGCTAAAATAATGCCCAGCAGTTGGACCAGCCCTAACCCAATACCTATCCCGATGGCAATGTTGATGTTCTCCGTGATCAGTTCTACAAACACATCGTAGCACCCCTGCAAAAATACCAAGCACATTTAAAGTCTGTTTGTGTTTGAGTGCTCTGTTGATGTGATTACCATCTGATGTTGATAACTTATGCAGCAATGCAGGGTGGTAAACTGAGAAAGAGAGCTGTGGAATGTAGCTTAGTTGTGTATGTGACAGCAAGGGTCATCACTTCTGCTGACATAAGAACAACAGTTTCACATTTCAACTTCGCTTATGTTGTGGAAAAGAGAATACCAAAAATTGTAATATGTCCCTCAGTATCATATGTGTGTGTAACATCAACAGTCAGCATATGCATATTGCACACATATTTTATATACATTTCATATAATAATAGGGGAAGTGTCAAGAACATTACTTCTACAGTATTCATTTTCTTCTATGTAACATACATATTTTAATAATATCACCAATATGTTTGTGATGAAATACTGAGTGATAAGCAGTATATTAGATTAGTCTTAAGATATAACCTGGTATAGTTTCCCACATTATTTTAGTACAGTTTATGTTGTGTGAATATATGAGTTGTTGAACAGATTGCTTATTCTGTAACAGTTTAATGTCTGTATGTAAATGTAGCAAAATAATCTATAAAGTAAACATTTTGTAAATATTATAGTGTTATAATCATTGCCATCTCTCCCCATCACAAAGACAGTACAACAACAGCAGAGGCAGTACTGAAGATGTGTCACATTCCATCCTCACAGGCCCCATAATGAAAAATGAACAGTGTGATGCCACTGGTCATATGATCACTAAACATCTGGTACACAGGTATGACAAATGAGTACAACTGGAACATTTCTGTGACAGTATGTATAAAATAATCAGTTGAAATTTGTGCAAGGCCGACTCATTTAAGATAACTGACAGAAATATGGAAAAGTGATATACTGTCATAGACAGTTATATGTGAAGCCTAAATTTTATTATAATGTGTATGTTTTTAACACCTTAAGGCAGTGTGTACCACCATATGCTTTAACATTAGAAAGCTGTGCATTTTGTCCACATGTTAGTGTACATATTTCATGTGATATTCAGGATAAGCATTCATTATATCCCTAAACAAGATTAACCAATTGTATTGAGTCACATGTTTCCATGAGGTGGGAACTGAATTTGAAAATATTATATACATGCACTGCAAACTTCAAAGATCCAGTAATATAAGTTAAAGGGTTTTCACAACTAAATCTGTGAGGCTTTAGATGTGTTAAATAATTACACACACTCTGAACTGTCCAAATGAATGCTGTCACAGTAGTCAAGTTGCGGTATTGGTACTAAATAAGTGAAATTCAAAATTGTGCCTGAATGATGGTGCTGCTTACAAAATTATCATGGCACCATCTGAATTATTCAAACAATAATTGAAAAGTTGAACTCTTACAGTAAGGTTAATCAGAAATAAGAAACAACTTCCCTGCGAACAAAATCACACAGGCCAATGCTTGCACAGAAATGCACTGCACAAATTCAGTTACTCAGGTGTGATTTTGAAACATACATTGTAGCTGTGGAACAGTTACTGATGTCAGTCATGCACACATTGGTCTCAGTTACTGCTGTTTTTAGGGCTAGTGTTCTGTCTGGCAGTTAATGTGTCTGCTGATGTTACTATACAGTTAACTACAGTACCTTCTTCCAGTAGGAGTTGGTATCTAATGGTTTATATGGACAGTTTGTAAATTTGGGCTGAAACTTGGCTATGTCGCCTTCTAAGACACAGCATGCCTCAGGGACTATTTTGCCTCCCTCAATCCATTTCTTTGACTCTCTGAAGTCCTCATAGCTATCCACACCACAACACTTCATCTGGGGAAGAAAAAGTGTCAGTATAGATAAAATGTCCGTAAAAAGGTCAAAATATGTCATTTCATTGTAGAATATTGGGGTTAGCACATTTAGCCCTTCCTGTGTCATATGTGCTATACTGTATTCCACACTTTTTGTTTGATATTCCACAAGCACCTTCTTGTCTCTCCATATTGTATATGATATGTATCTTTTGAATGAACTTAGATGGTATAATTATACATAGTAGTACCAGGTGTCTGGTCTTTGCCCATCATCAAGCACTCATAACAGAATACATAATTTTGGAAACGGGATGTGTTTTTACATGTATCAGACTGGGGAAAGGTGGAAGGACAGGGTATCTGGGTTGGGTCGATTGTACTAGGCAACTCTTTCTGATGGACCCTATTGAGTAGGTGCCCAGGTGATGTCAACTTTTCACCAGTAAACAGAAACAGGTGTTCTGTTTGGACTACTAATAGTATGAAAATATACAGAAACACAGCGGTGCCAAATGTATGTACAGTCAACAGGATCCTTTAGAACTCTGAAGGTAAGTGTGACCCAGACCACACCTTGAAGGCATATAAGGGGAGTAGAGGTATAGTTCTACTAATTCTTAACGCTGGCCCCAGATGGTGGTAAGTGGTCAACTTCATGCCCTGGCTACTTTACCTTCTCCTGGGAAAGAACCCTGGTACCCACTGAATGAATGGGAGGCTGGGCTGGCCACAGAGCCAGTCTGGACAGTCTTGGAGAAAAGAAAAAGCTCTTGCTCCTAGCAGGATTCAAGCCCCATACTGTCCAGCCCATAGCAAATCACTATACTGACTTATGTAGAAATTTTAAATTGTTACTTAATATTGGGTTATAGTTAGGCTGTAAATCATATATATCTGAAAACATTAACTGTAACTTGAAAAGATGCTTTCAAGGATTCCTGCCTTTTACACCGAGCCTTTCATTTCTTTATATGTCAGTGATACAATAACTGTGATGTATCGTACATACTGTAGCCATAATGTAGTCCCACATAAGAGTCACAGCATCCTTCTCCTGGGCAGCATAATATTTGTTAATGGAGGATTTCAAGAAACCTCGTGTCTCTTTCTCAGCCTGAAACACAAGAACGAAGACAACAAAAATATGTCAAAATCACTATGTTATTTCGAGCTAAATGTCAAATGTGCAGTTTGCACACTGAAAAGGAATCATGTTACGGTCTTCTGCATTATGAAACCATGCAGTTTGGTAAGGAGATACCAAAGTTTTGGATTTACTACTGTGTCATTGTATCCTGAAGAAAGAGGCTGTAGGTTTCTATGAAATGGCAGTACCCACCTACCCAACTGCATAGTCTCATAATCCAGTCAGGATTTCTAATTTTGCAAAATTATATCACAGTTTAATAATAATAGTAATAATAATAATAAACTGCCCTGAAGCAGAGGAGTATCATTTCACATACACGGCTCTACACTCTGCTATACTACTTCAAAGGTTACATACTTGTCAGTCAGTTTCGTGGGAAAATGACACCTCTAAGCACACTTTCTAAGTCAAGGAATGGGTGAGTTTTCAGTTTGTGCTTCACGTTGGTGGAGCCCACATACTGTGAGTTGAGCAATTAGTTATAAATTCTAAGTACAGTATTATAATACTGTGAAATGTCACAGATGCTTTCCCATTTGCTGTTAATAAGCCTGTCATGTCTTTTGACCTCATTAGAAAGTGACAACTTTGTGAATGACAGAGTGTATGGAATGCCTAATGTGACAGTTACAGCCCCCAGAGTTCAAGTGACCAAGTTAAAGTCAGAAACCTTGTATAAATGGCTTTAACAAATTAAGGTTCATTCAGGGTTTGTATCAGAATGGTTTAAATGTGCTGAGTGAGCATACGAACACTAAAAGGGAAATTTGGAAGTTGAAGTTGTAGATAAAAAGTAAATATGAATGCAAACACAGTTTTAGTGATTTAATATTATTCATTTCATGCAGTGTGTTTGCAGTCATTAATATACATGAACATATACACACAGTAGGATTATATATTGTACATAAACTTCAAACTTCCTACGTATTTCAGCGATAAATTGCCATTCTCAACAGTCTATAAGTACAAAGGCATATATATTTTGTATCAAATTCACATGCAAGTTTGATGTATAATTAATATTAATATATTCATTTGTATTGACATCTCCCTGAGTACAATGTTAGTGGTTTTGCCTTGGCAGGCAGGTTCACTTCACTTTCTCTGGTTACCATTTTTCCAGATTTTTGCATTGCTCACTGTGGGAAGATTCATTTTACATTCCTGTTCACCATTACTTACGGTATCTAGGATAATTTGATTCATTCTCCCTGTCTGTGTTTGCAATAACAGTTTATTTGCTTTGGTTTTTATAATCAGGTGTCATTATTCAACAGTAACCAACAGCACTGTACCACCTGAAATCATGTATGTAGGAACAACCAGATGCAATACCTCATTTTTGTAGGCTGCAGCTAGGCTTCCAGCAGTGATTTCCATGAGAAGAAGTACAAGAAGAAACACTCCATACTGTAAAAAGAGAGAGAATAACTACAGTGTGTGTTGTCAGATTGAGACTTTCTGAGACACAGTTATGAAAAATAAGATTCTGTTTGTCACTTACAGTTTTGTAATGAAGTATTGGGACATGGCGTGACTGTCAGGGACAGCATATATTTTAAACCTTGTACTGACATATTGTTTGAAATCCATCAAATACACACTTGCCAATTTGTATTTTTTTATTTGGTGTTCAGATGGATAAAAAAAGATCTGCAGTACCACAATGTATGCTAAAAAGTAATGTATTTATGTTTGTGATGTTTTTGTTATGCATGTAATTAATCCATTTACCCAAAATAATTTAATTTTCCTCTCCCCTTTTTCAAAAAATGGTGAAGCACAAGAAGTGTTGTCTAACATGCAGAGGAATTTGACTTACTCTTTTTTTTGTTGCAGACCTTATTGGGAACTGTGAGATATGCTGTTTACTTTGCACCCTCTTTGATGTGTGTGTTACCCATGGCTGTTGAAATGGTATGCCAGTATTGCAATACTTTGCTGCTATTACAGTCCAAAAGTAGGTGAGATAAATGATATTGTATATGCTTTAGTTGTGTGGCCCTAGGAAGGTACCTTCTACAGTGCTTGGATAGGAAGTTGGGTTGACCTCATGACTGTCTGGATGGAAAAGTCAACTGCTAACATCACACTTGGGATCAAGACCCAAGAAGACTAGTTTACAGACTGCTTAATACCTAATTAACTCTTGAGTTATGTAATGACAGTTTAACTGCAGAGTTTTTATATGTCAAATGAGGTGGTGATGAACAATGCAATGGTTAAGGTTTTGGAGAAGGTGGCTGTGGCCTCTTATAAGGCACCATTACAGGAGGATGAGAAAATCTCCATTAGCAGAGCTGGCAACTAAGCTAAGATTTGAAAGATGTTATGCACCAACCTTCTCAGTACATTTGAATGTATTAACTGTCATAATTTATGTCCTAATGAATCGATTTTATTTACATATTTACTGCACTCACTTGTATACACAGTGAAGACACAAGGAGTGCTAGAATTTGTTTCAGTTTATTTTACACAGGGGGTACACAGAACTTTATCATGCATAAATGAGAACTAAGTGTTGTTTTTCTTGTTTTCTCATATTAAGGGAAGAATACAGATTTAAGGGTGTCTTGAGAACAGGGCATTGGGAGAGTATTCTAACCTAAAAAGTACAAGGAACCTGGAGAAAAGTGCATAATGGGGAACTGTGATTTATATTCTTCAAAGAATATTATTAAAAGGTAGAGGTAGAGTGTTCCTGTTACAGGCCAGGTGTGGCCCAGGGGGTGGGTAGAGGTATAGCTCTACTCTTCCATGACCGCGGCACTAGAAGGGGGTGAGTGGTCAGCAGCACGCCCCAGCCGCACTTTACCCCTGGTTAAGACCCGGTACCCATTGTACAGGAGGCTGGGTGGGCCCCAGGGCCATAAAATATTATTAGGATGATGAAATAAAGGAGGATGAGATAGGAAGTGTGGCATATACACGAGAAATGAAAATTGCTTACATAGTTTTTTTGATCATAAAGCCAGAAGGGTGGGAGTTTTGTGGACTTAAATTCATTTGATCCAGAACAGGGACAGTGGATGGCTTTTGTAATCACAGTAAAGAACCTTTGGGGTGAGTAAAGTCTTTGGCATTACCTTCAATTATTTATGCATAACTGATGACTTGGCAGTCCACCAGTGTCCTTTACACGTCCTCATGTACATCATAACATGTATAATGATCTTGCATGCGGGTTTCTGATTGATACGAATAATGACAAAGTATAGCAGTAAGCCTGTTGTCAAGACATGTTTGGTTGACTGTTTTCATGCCAGCGAGCTGTGGTTCATTGACCCACGAATCCAATGAAACCAACCATCCAGCAGCAGTTCCACTACACTGCTTCAGTCTCCCAGCTATGTATGTCAGTTTGTATGAAGGTGAAGGATGGGCATATTTAGTTTGCAGCTGTTCAGTAATATGTAAGACAGTAATGCTTGCAGTAATACTTACACAAGTGAGTAAGCACCTCGACTCACGTAATGCTCCACAGTAGCCTAGGAAACTCACTATGAACATGAAAGCTCCAGCTGCAATTAGTATGTAGGCAGCTTGCTCGATGACAGTTGGCTGTGTGATCTGCTGAAACTGTAAATTATTATATTTTACTGATACTTACATAATCAGATAAAAGACATCTACAGTAAGTAGAGAAATCTTCATTCAAAATTATGTTTGGCAAAGGGGATGTGGATGCCTGACTGACAAAAGCCCTTTCAAGTGAAGTTAACTGAATTTAGATTGCACATGAACTTTATATGTGCTCTGAAAACATTGAATGGGAATTCTACTGTACAGTACTGACAAGGAAAGAACTATTATGTGTGGGCATTATGCAATGAATACTGGATACAGAACATTACCACATACTATTGTTATTCAATTTTTTAAGCCCTACTGGTACTTATAGAACATTCACAATATGTATGTTTATCTTTTAGTAGTTAAAAGCATTTATAAATGGAAACCACATGCAAGAAGACCGAAAGGAAGGCCAAGATTAAGACGGGATGATGATGTGAGAGACGAATTGAGGAAGATGGGAGTAAATAATTGGAAACAGAAGGCACAGGAAAGGAAACCATGGAGAGGAATAATTGAGCAAGCCAAAACTCACACAGAGTTGTAGAGCTGAGGAAGAAGAAGATGTTTATCTTTTATAAACTTTTATCATGATGGTTTTTGGAAAACTCCATTGGGCAGGGGAGAGGCGGGTAAAAAGCAATCCCCGTGCAGCCCTGGACAGATCCTGAGGATTCCAGGAGGTTGAGACTCCCAGATTTGAAGACAATTGGCACATGAAGGTGGTAAGGTTGTCATCCCTATGCACCAGCCGCCTTTACACCCCAGGAAATATTCCTGGTACTCATTTCTGTTGGAGGCTGAGACGACCCCAGGGCTATAGTGCAACCAGAAGGATTATGTCAATGAAAAATTCCAATGACACTATCGGGAATCGAACCTGTGGACTTCCAGCTTGTAGCACAGTGCCTCAACCAACTGCGCCACCGCATACCCCCAGGGGGAGGTATAAAAATCTTGTCATAAATATACTGCTTTTATATTCATATCAATATAACTACATGTTCATGACTCACTTACCTAATTTAAATCACAAGGTATAATCTGCTTGGTTTCTTTTAGTTCCATGTAATACTTTCTAAATTTTTTATTTTGTTTTTCAAAATTCCAGTATACTAGTCATCAACCAATATAAGTGGCTCATTTTGTCTGAAGGGCAAATCACACAAAAAGTCTGATCTTGTTGTGTTTACAGTTTCTTTTTTAATTTTGATTTGCGTGGGGCTGCACATCTTGTAGTGCCTAGCCTGCACTGGCTTCCTTTTTCTTATAAAATAATAACAGAAACAAACTGTCATTTTAATATTTGGTATGTGAAGGCTTAATGTCAAGCAATACAAAGTGCTATGGTGATTTCATCCATTAGAAAAGTAACATTCGTATCCATTTTCCAACTGTATGATACCCTTGAATGCTGGAACCATGTCAGATGAAGGAATCATTTATAGTTTTATTCAAAACCCCCTCCAAAATACAGTAGAGCTGACACATGCATATCAGCTCACAGGGATAATGTTTTCTAAAACAGTGACCAGTGATTTAGATATTTCTGCAAATAAGTTATTGTGATGTCACAAAAACAAACTAAAAATATCATGAAATTAAGGTGTATGACTTGTAAGAGGAATATAATTAAATTTAAAATGTTAATTTTATTGCATATGTATTGAATTTCCTACAAAGTTTATTATCATTGAATACTTTAACCCTTTTGTTCAGTTAACTTCACCTTCTTCTCACTAGAAGGTGGTAAATGGATGATAAACAGTCATTCAAACTGGGCTTATTGTTACATTTATTACATTCAGTTGATCGATTTCTAAGAAAAAATCCCCCAAATTTTTTGTTAGTGAAATATTACACCAACAGACAATTGTGAAACCTTTATCTACAGTCAAACTTGACAGCAAAGCTGTTAAAACTACTCAAAAACATACAAAATATATATACAGTATTGTATTATCCTACAGATCTGAATGTTTTAAATATCCCATCTCATTCAGTTTCCCTACAATCAGTGACTGACTTCCACTCTGTAGTGTTTTCTTTTTGTGATGCACACTGCAATTTTGCTGACAGAAAACACAATTTTTTGCACAATTCGCTGCTTTATGATATATGCACTTTGTCATTAAACCCTGAAACAGCCAGCCAATCATTAAACCAGTCAATAAATTAATCACATATCATAAAAAATACCTCCATTGTAGTAAGTTCTTATTCTCAACAAAACATGTGAGTGTCGATGATTAAATTGAACAATTTATTGCTACTTTTTATATTTATTTTAGTCCATCCACGTATGATTTCTGTAAACTGGACTTAAATCTGTTCCTGTTAAGAGGGGCATTTCTTGATCTCATGAAAGGAGTTCATTTGTCATATGTTTGAAAGTTACCAATACTCAACTAGTACATAACACAAGTATAGCCCAGATGCATGTACAGACAACATATTTATTATAATGCTGTGATGCCTGAGTTTCATCTACATACTTCAAAATTAAGTTCCTGCTTCATGGAAAACACACTGTCTCCTTCACAGAACTCAAATGGTTCACGGTGTTTAAAGAAATATTGGTTAATCTTTCTGAGAACTATGCAAAACACAAAAATGGATTCACTGTATGGGTAGCATGCAGTGTTTTTAAGCTAATGTATATTGCATATATAGATACCACTGTTTACATAAAGGGGTACACGGCTATACAGTATGTGTAAAGTAGTTAAACAAACACAGGTAATAACATAAATTTCATCAAATCAGAATTTGTGATTTAACATATACTATGAAATTGATTGAAAAGGGGTTTGAACTGGAACATTGTTATAGTTTCCATGACAGATGTGGTATAAAGTTTGGTAATGAGTAGAAACTAAGCTTGCAAATCAGTTTTGTAGGATATTACTCAAACTTTTGAAGTCAGGGTGGAAAGTCATCCACTTTCTTTTCACTACACTCAGTGCCTATGAAACCTTCAAATCTTACACTTTTATTAATCTCCATTCATGAATGATCTGGTTGAATCTGAGTAATCTCTCTAACTTATGTACACCACAGGATAGGATCATACTTTCACTAACTTTCTTCAATATGGGGACTAATATTTTTTGTAGTCTTCAGTGACATAGTTATCACTGTGTCTTGAGAGAATAATTATAAAATCCATAATTCTCTTGCTCTATAAGCTGAATGTTTTGTAAACATGTCTACAAGCACACAGATAACCTCTTCTCTTTTTTTATAAAGTGCTTCCAATAAACAATGACAATGCAAGATCATACACACTTCAGAATAACAGTAAATGTATGGTTCTGTTGCAGGTCATACAGGGCACCAGTGAAGTCAACAAACATGAGACAATGTCTGATAAAGGAACAGTGAGAACATTGAGCCTTCTATTGGAGACAAATTACTAACAAATAATCACATGTTTCAACTGATCAAGTTGGAGGTTTAGCTGACCATGACAACAACACCCTAGCACAAAAAAGCCATGTTCTAACATTTTTAATATGCATATATCAAGTCATGAAATGGCTGCATTTGTACACTTATGTGCAAGGCAGTTGCCACTTGTATGGATAGTCATACTTGTGAATATTTTTGAGGGATCTCTCTTTACTTGTACAGCCCAGATACATTTTGGATACCAAAACTAATGAACAGTGAGTATTTTTGTCTCTTTACATCCAGATCACCCTTATTTGCAGCAATATCAGAGGTGCATTTTTGGAGTGTGTTTAAATTTACACCTGGAGTAGAGGTACAGGAATTTGTTCAAAAGTAGAAGTAGATGGTCAGCTGTCTTGCTCTTGAACTTTGGGCAGTACAATTAGGCTGCCATGAAAACAAATGTCCAAGAAGGGCTCAGTCCACCTGACTTTTGTTCGAATACTGGAGACTCTGTGTTTATCTATCAGAATGTGGGTTTCTGGAACTTCTGAATGGATTTTAATAATGTATGGGATTGGAAGGTGTGTATGTACTAGGTAGAAAACACACATACACCATACTGAAGCACACAGATCTTTATTAATTGGTATTAAGGAGGTTCTAGAAGTAAATGCTGAGAAACCTCGGTATATGCTTATGTTGTGTAACAGAATACACAACAGAATAACAACATAAATACTGCTACTAAATCCTCTGAAAACTTGGCAAAGTTCATATACTGGGGAATGATGCAAATGAAAACTACATGTATAAAAAACTTCAGAGCAGAATAGACTCAGGAAATGCCTGCGGCATTTGGTCCAGAATCTTTTGTCTTCCAGTTTGCTATAAAAAAATCTAAAGATTAAAATGCTTTACACAGAACTATAATTTTGCCTACTGTGTTATGTGATTGTAAATGTCACATTGCGGCAGGAACATATGCTGAGGGTGTTCAAGAATAAGGTACTGAGGAAGACATTTGGACCTATGAGGAAGTAACTGGAGAGTGAAGAAAACTGCATAATGAGGAGCTTCATAATTTGTAGTGCTTAGCAGAAATCATTCAGGTGATCAAATCAAGAAGGATGAGATGGGCAGGGGTATGTGGCACATACAGGTAAGAGGGATATGGTGGATAAACCTGAAGGAAAGAACCATTTGGATAACCTAGGCATAGATGGCAGGATATCACTACACTGCACCTTAAAGAAACAGGGTGGCAACGATGTGGGTTGGACTCATATGGCTCAGCAGAGACAAGTGATGGGCTTTTCCGAACACAGCAATGAATCTTTGGGTTACACAAAATGCCAAGAGTTTCTTTACTGTCTCCGTAACTACTAGTTTATTACGAAAGACCCTGCTGCATAAAGTTCGGTTTGGTTCAACTATTGTAGCTGTGTACTGGAAGGGTATCAACAAACATCCTTGTGAAACTTTCTGGATGTGTATAGACAGCCATATATATTTTAAGGCCAATTAATGAAAACATACACTTCGTGAAATATTCATCTTCCGTAAAAAATATCTACACAACCCCACTCCCACGCCATTAGCCAGGTGGTCCATATTCTAGTCCCAGATTATAAGACCCGTGAGCATGCGCATTACGATATGTGGTCAAGGCCACTGTCACTTTGACATCGTGCATGCGCATAATCACCGTGGCAACACGTGTTCGACAGTGCCGACATTGAGCAGGGTGTTTGCCCGATTCCATTTTGTTTTTGTTTGTATCTTAAACACAATACCGAATGGCGAGGGACAAAGCGTTACACGTGAACAAATATACGACATGCGGAAATGGTTTAATGATACTTTAAGTGAGCTATTAGAAACGAAAATTGATAACAGTAGTGTTACGAGGTCAGAAAGATTGCTGATTATAAGGGTTAAATGTTGCTGGCGTGGGTGGTAGTAAAAAACTCAGTGTGCCTATTTGCAGAGATGAATTATAATATTCTATGCCGTCTGCTGAGCTAAGGAGTTATTTCACGTTATTCACGACGCACAGACCACGCGGTGGACGCAGACGAAAGGGAAAGAAACTGGACGCAATGTAAGTACAAGTATGCCCTAAAAGAGGTTATGGTGTAATCTTAGCTTCTAAAGCCGACATCCTAGTCGGTCGTATCGACATGCATAGTAACGCTTACGGTCAATGTACCCTTATAAGGGAAAGTTGCCTAAATCGTACTGTCTTTATATCAAGGACTTTATTATGAGTAGCAAAACTATGTGACATGATATTAACTGACAACTGTTTCCTCAATTAGATATAGTTTTAAAAAACAGATGCGCCCAAGTGAGTGGGATATGATGATCATGTGGAAATATAACAATCAGTCAAGCGGATGTGATGTTCAGGCCTTGGTCGGTTACGGGGCATTAAGCATCCTGAAGTGATATATATATATATATATATATATATATATATATATATGTGTGTGTGTGTAATAACTTACAAGATTCGGAAACTGTGTATACTTTAAGGTATCGAAATTTATTGTTGGACAGAGACAATGAGGTTAGGTGTCAATATTTCTGAAGAAAGAGCGGACACTACACGGAAACACACCTGCGTGTGTAGGCTTCTCGTGTTATTTATTGCAGCGAAAAATGTTTCGAACAAAAGATGTCGCGTGTTTCACATCGCTGGGCGCGATGATGAGGCTGTAAGAACGGTGATCCATAACCTCCCAGTTGTAGCGCATGAACCAAGTCCGATTCGCAGCATGTTGCCCAGCGATTTTAATCTCTTTGGTCCCCTTAAGAAGCACCTGGCTGGCAAGCGATTTGCAACAGACGCCGACGTGAAGCAAGCTGTCACCTCCTGGCTATCGATACTTAACACTTATTTTTTCTACACCGGGATACAGGCCTTGGTGTCACTATGGGACAGACGCTTAAATGTGGATGATGAATACGTGGAGAGCTGGTGTATATCATATGCTACCTATGCCATTAATATATCGGAATGACAATAAAATTCAACGCATCAGAGTGTTACCTTACTGTGTGAAACTTCCGTGTACATTTACTGATAAATTCCAGTTTTTAGCGTCTATTCGTATTTAACAGACCGGAACCAAAGCTAAATGAGGTCTGGAAGTGGCGGCCGGTCGAATGGGAAATATAACGGTGACCTGCTCTATGTTATTTGATTGAAATTAATATGACAAAAACGCACAACAGTAAAACTGTGTGTTTTTTTTTTGAGACGTATATTTCAGTGTCCTTGATACTGTTTACTGCGGACAAAAATATCCTGTCGCCAGAGCCTTTGCTCGTTGCAAAGTTATTAAGCCTGCTATTGGCACATTTAACACTACAGAATACATACATGGATTATTTTCCTTGTACTTCATTAGGCATAGTAAGAATTTTCTAGGCATTATGTGGAATGGTCCTAAAAGTGAAGAAAACAGTGAAATGTTTGCTCATCCATACCCTGCCTTTGCGTTATGAAACATGACGGTTAAATATGAGGAGCTGGCTAGTACAAAAAATTATGGCAAGAGGAAGCATTGTCTTATGTTACTACCAGGCAGTCTCTCATCCCCTAACAGGCGCTTAACAGATGTTCATTAACTACAACAGACCAGGTACAGGCTGCCTACCAATACCGGTACATGCTCGTACATTGGAGATCTCAATCAAGGAGTAAGTTATTCACTCAGTTATTATTTTTTGGCGCGTTCACAGCAAAATGTTTAAAGAGATAGGCTTATTAGCTTCGTCATGTATGTCTGTCCATCCCTCCGCAAATCATTCCTCCACTACACGTGAATGTTCAATATCACGTTCGTACAAGCCCGCAGCTGATCCCTATCCTGAGCCAGGTTAATCCAGTACACACTCCCCGTTCCGTGTTTGAGGCCTATTTTAATATTATCCTGCCGTTTATGCTAAGTCTTCCAAGTGGTGTCTTCAAGTTACCTACCAAACCTTCGTATGCACGTCTCTTTCATGCGTGCCTCATGTCTCCTTCATCAAATCCTTGATTTAATCATCGTGACAGCGGCACGGCTGGTTGGGGGGGGGGGGGGGGGGCCAATGGGGGCGCCGGGGGCGGGCGGGGTGGGCAGTTAAAATTTTTAATAAAAAAAAAGCCTGTTTCGTATGTGTGTGGAACTTGGTTCTTCACATTCAGGTTAACAGGACAAACTACAGGTGCTGGAGAACACGATGCTGAGGGGTATATTTGGACCAAAAAGACA
>Ga0131853_10011564_pt1 | contig 16162 bp, 14 predicted proteins | sample TergutLab28metaG_FD_92764 | JGI IMG/M metagenome (GOLD analysis project Ga0131853, IMG submission 92764) | Labiotermes labralis P1 segment gut microbial communities from Petit-Saut dam, French Guiana - Lab288 P1 (version 2) (version 2) | ecosystem: Host-associated > Arthropoda: Insects >...
AGTGATTTTTACAAAGATAGCCCGGCAGTTACCCGCAATAAATTGGGTAAGGGCCAGGCCTACTTCATTGGGGCACGTACAGGCAGCGGCTTTCTGCGTGATATTTACGGGGAGATACTTGGTGGTTTAGCGCTGCCGGAGCTGCCTGTCAAAGGTTCTGCCGGTGTTTCTATTCAGATTAGGGAAAATGCAGATTTTTGCTATTATTTTGTGATGAATTTTAATGAGGCGGAATGTGAAATTACTTTGGCGGAAGATATGCCGGATTTAATCAGCGGGGAGACGGTGCCGAAGGGCCGCCAATCACTGGGGCCCTATGGCGTTTATATTTTCAAGCAAAAGCATGGGTAAAGCTGCCTTTGGTGAGTACAAATGTACGCCTAATTTGTGATCCGATTTCCACAATAATCTTATTTCGCCAGCTCGTATCCGCGCCGGACGCTCTCTTCCATGCCCTCCGCCAGCATTTCCGCGATTTTACTCTGCTCGAAGGAAGCGATACCTTGTGCGGTCAAACCGTCGGGAGTCGCTACTTGCGACAACAGCTCCGCCGGGCCGCTGCCGCCCAGCACCTGCGTTGCCGCGCCGATGAAGCCGCGCGCCGCCATTCTTGCAGCTGTTTGGTAATCCACACCTTTTGCACCTTTTGCGAATGCGTCTATGAGGTAAAAGACATAACCCGGCATACAGCCGCTTACTGCCACAATGTCCTTCAGCAACGGCTCATCAACTACAATGGCCTCGCCTGTTGCGGTAAAAATTTTCGTTATATATGAGAGAATATCCTTTGGGACATGATTGGTGTGAGATAAAGCTGCCATACCATGGCCTGTTTTCATGCCCATGGTGGGCATTACGGTGATGACATGGGTATCACTGCCAAGGTGGCGGCGGATAAAATCTGAGCTGATGCCGGCCATTATATTGATTATCGTAGGGGAAGTCCGGCGCTTTGCAGAAGCAGAGAGTTTTTTAAGCAATCCCTCGCAGTGCTGGGGCCGTACTGCCATTAGTAAGATTTGTGAATTGAGATACACTTCGCTTTCGTTGCCTGCGGCGATAAAGCCGCGGGCTTTGGCGGCGCGGCGGCGCTCCGGATCCAACTCATATACAAGTATGCTTGCGGTCTCCTCCCGTGCGGTTGTTGACATTGCATCCAGGATAGCCATACCCATATGGCCCGCGCCTATTGAGCCTATCTTGAACATATCTGTCCTCCCTTCCAGTATTTCTGCTGTTATGGTATATTATGTCATGGTTAATGGAGATTCGTCAAATACACTGTTTTAAGAGGAGATACAAATGGACAAAAACTATGATATTGACTTTGCCATAAGGGGTGCGGTTCAAATCTTTTCCGAAGAAAGTTTAAAAGCCCGGCTAAATAGCGGCAAACGCCTTAAAATCAAACTTGGCGCCGATCCTTCCCGCCCTGACCTGCATTTGGGCCATGCCGTTGTTTTACACCGTTTAAGAGCTTTGCAAGATATGGGACATGAAATCATTTTTGTAGTAGGGGACTTTACCGGAATGATAGGGGATCCTTCAGGTAAAAGCAAGACCCGCCCCAAACTGACTATGGAGGAGACCCGGGAAAACGGTAAATCCTATATGCAGCAAGTCAGCAAAATATTGGATCCTGATAAGGCCACCATGGTCTACAATTCTGAGTGGCTAAACGCAATGAACTTTGCCGATGTCATTAACTTAGCCAGCAAATACACCTTGGCACGTACCTTAGAGCGCGATGATTTTACTAACCGGTTCAAGGAGAATTTGCCCATAAGCCTTCACGAGTTGCTGTATCCGCTGGCGCAGGGTTATGATTCCGTTGCACTCCGCGCTGATGTAGAGGTAGGCGGTACAGACCAAACTTTTAATCTGCTGGTGGGGCGGGAGCTCCAGCGCGACTATGGGCAAACTCCGCAGGAGGTCATCACTTTTCCGTTGTTGGTGGGCTTGGACGGCAAGGAAAAAATGAGTAAATCGTTAGACAATTACATTGGTATAGATGAGCCCGCAGCGGTGATATATGAAAAGGCCATGCGTGTACCGGATACCGTCCTATATGAATATTTTGTGCTGACCACCGACATCCCGGAGGCGGAAGCGAAAGTGTTAATCGAAAAAGATGTAGTGGAGGCCCATAGAGTATATGGCCGCGAGATCGTACGCATGTACCATGGCGAGGGTGCGGTTGAGGAAGCGGTATCACGCTACAACACCGTAGCTGCGGGCCGAGTCCCGGATGCCATGGATGTGGTGGAAATTGAGCCGGATGAGGACGGTACTGTAGGCATATGTGATTTGGTGCGTCTTTGCGGGCTTGCTTCATCAAATTCCGAGGCAAGGCGGCTGATACAGGGCAACGGGATTAAGATCGACAATATTACAGCAGCGGATGTACATGCAAAAATCGTTTGTGTGGATGGTATGGTGGTCTCCCGCGGTAAGAACAAGTTTGCCAAGCTAAAAATATAAGGTGAGAACAACTTCAAAAGAAAAAATATCCTATATCTGCAGCCAATGCGGCTATGAGGCCAACAAGTGGATGGGCCGCTGCTTATCCTGCGGGCAATATAATACACTGGAGGAAGTGACTCTGTCCGTTAAGTCTTCCAAGAAGCAAAAACCGGGGACATCGTCCCTGCCCGTGAAATTGAGCGAGGTCTCCGCATTTTCTGAGGAGCGGGGCCAGCGTATGAGTACGGGACTGGCGGAGTTGGATAATGTGCTAAACGGCGGGATCGTGGAGGGTTCGCTTATGCTGTTGGGCGGTGACCCCGGCATAGGCAAATCCACCCTGCTGCTGCAAATATGCCGCCACTTGGATGCTGTAGGTTATACTTGCCTATATGTTACCGGGGAGGAAAGCGCGCGCCAAGTGAAGATGCGGGCGGACAGATTAAATGTAGATACGAAAAGCGCTTATATAATGCCCGAAACGGATATTGATGCAGTGATGGCTGCAATTTCCCGGGTGAAGCCGGCGCTGGTGATGATAGATTCTATCCAAACGATGGTGAGTGCCGGGTCATCTTCCGCTCCGGGCAGTGTGGTGCAAGTGCGGGAATGCACGGCTCAGTTGATGCGCGTTGCAAAAGAAAACGGCATAGCAGTACTAATAGTAGGCCATGTAACCAAGGAAGGTACCTTGGCAGGTCCTCGCGTGCTGGAACATATGGTGGATACGGTACTCTATTTTGAAGGTGAACGCCGGGAGCGGTATCGCCTGATACGCACTGTCAAAAATCGTTTTGGCTCCACCGACGAAATTGCTGTATTTGAAATGCGGGAAGAGGGGCTTAAGGAAATCAACAACCCGTCGGCTTATATGCTGGCAGGCCGGCCCCTCAATGTATCAGGCTCCGCAGTGACTTGCTGTTTGGAGGGGAGCCGGCCTATTTTAGCGGAGGTACAGGCCTTGTGCAGCTACACGCAGTTTGGTACCCCCCGTAGGACCGCAACAGGTATGGACTATAACCGTGTGGTCATGCTGATGGCTGTATTGGAGAAGCGAGCGGGCTTTAAGCTTGCTACTTATGACAGCTATGTAAATGTAGCCGGAGGGATGAAGATTTTGGAGCCGGCCGCAGATGCGGCAGTGATTGCCGCATTGGCCTCCAGCTATAAAAATAAACCGGTGGATCCATACACTATGGTCTTTGGCGAAGTGGGCCTCACAGGCGAGCTGCGGGCCGTCACTATGGCGGAGCGGCGTATAGCGGAGGCCGCTAAGCTGGGTTTTACCCAGTGTATAGTACCGCAGACGCATCTGAAAGGTTTACGTGCGCCTAAATCTATGGGCATATATGGTTCGGCTAATATAGGAGAATTGCTTCAATTACTGCTGTAGAGTGCAAACTGAGATACTAAACAGGCTCTTAGGAAAGGAAAATTGACATGGGATTTATATCAACAAGGGCATTGCCAAACCCTGCTGAAATGATAGAGCGGGTTCCGTTATCCGGCGCGTTGAAGGAAGTCAAAGAAAAGCGTGACCAGGAGCTTGCAGCGATAGTAAAAGGGGAAGATAGCCGCTTTTTGGTGGTAATAGGCCCATGCTCGGCTGACGATGAGGATTCTGTCAGCGACTACGTAACCCGCTTGGCCAAGATATACAAAAGGCTGAAGGATAAATTGTTTATAGTACCGCGTATTTATACCAATAAGCCTCGTACGACCGGTGAGGGTTACAAAGGCATGATGCATCAGCCGGATCCGCTTTCGGCTCCCAATATGGCTGATGGCATCATGGCTATCCGCAACATGCATATACGCTGTATCCGGGAAACCGGCCTAACCGCCGCTGACGAAATGCTGTATCCCGACAATTTGGTATATTGCGAAGATTTGCTTGGCTATATCGCAGTGGGCGCCAGGTCAGTCGAAAATCAACATCATCGCCTGGTATCCAGCGGCATCAATATTCCTGTCGGCCTAAAAAACCCCACCAGCGGCGACCTCTCCGTGATGTTCAATGGTATTAAAGCGGCCCAAACTCCCCATACCTTCATATATCGCAACGACGAAGTAGAGACTACAGGTAATCTGCTTTCCCACGCCATCCTGCGCGGCTCTGTAAACCGCCATGGCGAAGACATTCCCAACTACCATTATGAAGATCTGCAAAGGGCAGTGGAAATGTATGATAGCCGAAATTTGAAATATCCTATGATCGTTATTGATACCAACCATAGTAACAGCGGAAAAAAATATGACGAGCAGCCGCGTATTGCCAAGGACATCCTTTACACCCGCAACCATAATCATAAAATTAAGAAGGTAGTGCGGGGCTTGATGATAGAAAGTTATTTGAAAGAAGGCAGGCAGGATTTAAACGGCAGTGTGTACGAGCATGGCAGGTCAATAACCGACCCATGTTTAGGCTGGGAAGCAACGGAAGAGCTTCTATACTATATAGCCGAGAATGTGTAAGAAGCTGTCTAGCATCCCAATTGGTGCCGAATTTGTGATCCGATTTCCGCAATTTTAGCCCACACCAGTGTTTATAAAACATAGGTATTGGGGCTAAAACTTGCGGAATGTCGGACGCAAATTCGGCACCAATTGGGATGCTAGACAGCTTCTAAAATCTAATATTGTGTAAATTTGACTGTATATGGACTGGTGCTTTCGGCAGATACTAGCTCTATGCTGACACGATTTATTTTATACGGCGCAATAGGATGCCTGATGGAAATTTTTTGGACAGGTATGGGCGCTTTGATAAACAAGGATTTTAAGCTTAAGGCCAACACCTCCATTTGGATGTTTTTCATTTATGGAATGGTGGTGTTTTTGGAGCCTGTTTATCTTTTGATACAGTCCTATCCGGTAGTGTTTAGAGGTGCAATTTATGCGCTTTGCATTTTTGCCGGAGAATATGTGACAGGGGGATTTTTGAAGCGGGCGGATTTGTGTCCATGGGACTACACGCACAGCCGCTACAGCATACAAGGCGTGATTAGGCTGGATTATGCACCGGTATGGTTCGCAGCCGGCCTGATTTTTGAACGTGTGTTTGTTTTGATGGGAGTAGGGTAGTGGTATAAGATAGTTGGGCTTTGCCCAGCGTAAGTATGGTATTGGAGAGGAGGCTTCTTTTGATCGTCGTACAAAATATCAACAAGACCTTCCGCGTGGCAAAGCGTCACGCGGGTTTTTCGTATGCCGTTAAGGCGCTTTTTTCCCGTGAATATGAAACCATACACGCTTTGAACGATATCAGCTTCACAGTCAATGACGGTGAGATGGTGGGCTACATAGGCCCAAACGGCGCGGGAAAAAGCACCACAATAAAGATAATGTGCGGGGTGCTGACACCGGATAACGGCATATGCCGGATAGACGGCCGCATACCATGGAAGGAACGTATAGCCCATGTGCGGGAGATTGGTGTGGTCTTTGGCCAGCGCAGCCAGCTATGGTGGGATGTGCCGGTTGCCGACAGCTTTGAGCTGATACGGGATATTTATAAGGTGGACAACCGCGAGTATAATAAAAACTTGGATGAGCTTACCACTTTACTGGGCTTAGGCGAAATACTTAAGACGCCGGCAAGGAGCCTAAGCCTGGGCCAGCGTATGCGGTGCGAAATTGCCGGGTCTCTTTTACATAATCCGAGGATATTATTTTTGGATGAGCCGACCATTGGCTTGGATGCCGTTTCAAAAATTGCAGTACGCCAGTTTATAAAAGACCTCAATGAGACCCATGGTACCACAGTCATTTTGACTACTCATGACATGCAGGATATTGAGGCACTGACCGAACGGATTTTGCTGATAGGCAAAGGCCGGATATTGCTGGACGACAGCCTGGAGGAATTAATGAAGCGTTCACCAATAGGGGCAACTGCAGAGCAAATGGTTGCGGCGCTGTACAAAGAGTACCAAATATGAGAGCGTACCGCGCTATATTCCGCATTCGCTTTATAAACTCACTGCAATACCGGATAGCGGCATTGGCCGGCTTGTCCACGCAATTTGCCTGGGGTTTTATGGAGATTATTGCTTTTTCGGCCTTTTACCGTTCAGCGCCGGAGGCTTTCCCCATGACTTTTTCACAGACTGCCTCATATATATGGCTGCAGCAGTCTCTTGTACTTATGTTCTTCCCCACATTTAATGATGAGATAATAACCACCATAACTGACGGGGGCATTGCCTATGAATTGGTGCGCCCCATTGACATTTACAACCGCTGGTTTTGCCAGATCATGGCTGCACGGATTTCGGGGGTGTCTTTGCGCTGTCTGCCTATCATTGCGGTTGCAATTTTGCTGCCTTATCCTTATGGCTTGCAACCTCCGGAAAGTATCTTGCATATGGCGGTGTTCTTCCTGTCTTTGCTGTTATCTTTTGGGGTAGTCATTAGCTTCTCTTTGCTTGTATATGTAAGTCTTTTTTATACCATGTCGGTCCAAGGGACGAGGGTCATTGCTTTAAACCTGGTTGTGTTTATGTCGGGAGGGATTATCCCAATCCCCTTTTTTCCGGAGCCATTCCGTATGGCGGCGGAGTTGTTACCCTTTGGCTCGATGCAAAATATGCCGCTGCGCATTTACAATGGGGATATATTAGGCATGGATATGCTGCAAGGGATAACCCTGCAAATTTTTTGGCTGGTAGTATTGATATTGCTGGGGCGTACCGCAATGCAATTTGCTGCTAAAAGAGTGGTCGTACAAGGGGGATAGATATGAGTCTGTATGCAAAATTTTTTGTAATGAATTTGAAGAGCCAAATGCAGTATAAAGCATCCTTTTGTATGACATTGTTTGGAAATTTCCTGGTATCCTTTACGGTGTTGCTGGGGATATTCTTTATGTTTGACCGTTTTAGTGAAATTGACGGCTTCACATTTGAAGAAGTGTTACTATGTTTTGCAACAATGATTATGGCCCACTCTTTAGCGGAAACTTTTGGACGAGGTTTTGACCTGTTTCCGCAAATGCTCGGTAATGGGGAGTTTGACAGGGCCTTGGTGCGGCCTCAGCCTATTATCTTTATGGTGCTGTCTATGAAGATGGACTTTGCTAGATTGGCGCGTGTGGCACAAGCTGTCTTGGTGTTCATATACGCAATTCCAAATAGCGGGATAGTGTGGACCTGGGACAAAATACTAACGCTGGTTTTGATGGTGATATGCGGAACGCTTGTTTATTTTGCCCTATTTTTGATATATGCGGCCTTTACATTTTTTACTATCGAAGGCCTGGAATTTATGAATATATTTATCTACGGCGGCAGGGAATTTGGCCGCTATCCATTTGGTATATACGGGGAAGGGGTATTACGATTTTTGACCTTCGTAATACCCCTGGCACTGGTGCAGTACTTTCCTTTACTATATCTGCTTGGCCGTGAGACTACCCCGCTATTTATGTTTGCTCCGGTTATTGCATTGATTTTTTTGGTGCCTGCCTATGGATTTTTTCGCTTTGGATTAAGCAATTATAAATCTACCGGGTCATAGGTATGGCAGAAAAATCAACAGCGCCATTTTTAAGCAGATGGCAAGCTGATTTATGCACATCACTTAAATCATAAAACGGCGGCATGGACTTGGAACATTCCTCCTGCACAAACGGGCAGCGGGTGTGGAATGGACATCCGGCGGGCGGATTAATTGGCGAAGGGACATCTCCGGACAAAATAATCCGCTCTTTCTTTTCCCCAACTTTTGTACTTGGGATGGAGGACAGTAAAGCGTGGGTATAAGGATGGCCCGGACTGCCAAACAACGAAGATTTGTCGGAAATTTCCATAATCTTACCCAGGTACATAACATTTATACGGTCAGAGATATGCCGTACCACGCCCAAATCATGGGATATAAAAATATAGGTAAGATTAAACCGTCTTTGTAAATCTTTCAATAAATTAAGTACCTGCGCTTGAATGGATACATCCAGCGCAGACACAGCCTCGTCACAAATAATCAGCTTAGGCCGCACGGAAAGCGCCCGGGCTATACCAATCCTCTGCCGCTGGCCGCCGCTAAACTGATGGGGATATTGGTCTATTTGATGTTCTCCAAGCCCCACGGTTTCAAGCAGCTCGCCAACCCGGCGCCGGTGGTCGCTTCTATCCCCAATATTTTGGATAGTCATAGCCTCACTGAGTATTTGGTAAACAGTCTGCCTGGGGTTTAAAGAGGCATAAGGGTCTTGGAAGATAAACTGGATATCCCCGCGCCGCTTCCGCATTTCTCTTTTGCTGAGCGAAAGTAAATTTTCACCATTAAAAATAACTTCACCTTCATAAGGCTCGTCCAGCCGGATAATAGCACGGCCTGTAGTAGATTTGCCGCAGCCGGATTCTCCTACGATTGAGAGGGTTTCTCCTTCATGGACAATAAAGCTAATGCCGTCAACTGCTTTGACATGGTTTATGGTGCGCCCTAATATGCCGCCCTTTATAGGAAAATATTGCTTAAGATTTTTAACTTCTAAAAGTACTCTTTCGCCTTGCGCCATTATTCCCACCCCCCATGTACCTTAAAACAGCGTACTAATCTACCTCCGTCAAATTGAGCAAGCTCGGGCATTTCATTGCGGCAGACACCCTTAGCATAAGGACAGCGCGGTGCAAATGAACAGCCCTCGGGCAGATTGTACGGGCTGGGTACCGTCCCTTCAATAATATCTAAATCCTTGTCGGAATCTACCTCGTGGCTGGGGATGGATTTTAAGAGTCCGATGGTATATGGATGCTTAGGTTCGGTAAACAAGGTGTATGCATCGGTATACTCTACAATTTTACCGCAGTACATCACCGCTACATTTTCGCACACTTCGGCAATTACGCCCAAATCATGGGTAATCATTATCATAGATGTGCCGTATTCCTTTTGCAGACGCTTAATCAAATCCAAAATTTGAGCTTGTATGGTTACATCAAGGGCGGTTGTGGGCTCATCGGCTATCAGGAGATCCGGATGGCAGGATAGTGCTATGGCTATCATAACACGCTGGCGCATGCCTCCGGAAAATTCGAAGGGATATTGCTTGGCTCTTTTTTCCGGCTCCGGTACGCCCACACGCTGCAACATCCGAATGGCCGACTCCCATGCCTCCTTGCGGCCCATGCCTCTATGGGCGCGTATAGCTTCCGCAATCTGTTCCCCACAGGTCATGGTTGGGTTTAAAGAAGTCATGGGTTCTTGAAATATCATAGATATCCGGTTTCCGCGTATCTTTTGCATGGCGTTTTTTGGAAGCTTCAGCAAATCTTCGCCGTTAAATAGTACTTCGCCGGAAAGGATTTTTCCGCTGGTACCTTCCAAAAGCTGCATGATTGACAGAGAAGTGATGCTTTTGCCTGAGCCGGATTCCCCAACTATACCCAGGGTCTGCCCTTCTTCTAAAGAAAAGCTAATATCATCGACAGCCTTTACTTCACCATCATCTGTAAAAAAAGATGTGCATAGTTTTTTTACTTCTAAGATCATATTTAAGCCTCCATCAGTCCATGTCTATCCGCTTGTTTAATAAGCGGTAAGTAACATCTACAACGCCGTTTACGAACACAAAAAGCAAGGCAGATATCAAAATGGCCCCTTGTGCCAAAGGGAAATCCTGCGCACGTACTGAATCTAATATAAGCCGCCCCATACCATTGATAGCAAAAATTGTTTCGGAAATCATGGCGCCTGCCAGCAGAGAGCCAAATTGTAAGCCTGCAACAGTAATAACGGGGATTAGGGCATTTCTAAGGGCATGTCTAAAAATAACAACACGCTCGGTCATACCTTTGGCATAGGCTGTGCGTATGTAATCTTGGTTTAACACTTCGATGAGACTGGCCCGGGTCATACGCGCTATAATGGCCGAACCGCCTACACTTAACGTGAGGACCGGCATGATCATTTGCTGCGGCGTACCCCAGCCAATGATCGGTAATAAGTTATGTCTGACAGAAAAAAATTGAATAAGTAAGATGCCCAGCCAAAAGGTTGGCAGGGAAAGACCCAGCAAGGAGATAAACATGAGGCCTATGTCAACAAAGCTGTACTTGCGCGCTGCGGAGAGGATTCCTATTGCCAGGCCTAAAAGGACGGTCACTGAAGTAGCGAGCAAAGCAAGCTGTACCGTGGTTTGGAAGCGGATTTCAAATATTTCGTCAACGACCGGACGATCTGTACGTATAGAAGTCCCCAAATCCCCCCGTAGTGCATTGCCGACAAAGCGTAAATACTGTACCGGTAAAGGATCATTTAACCCGAGGCGTTCCCGCATGCGTTCAACTTGCTCCGGATTGGCGGCTTCCCCCGCCATAATAGCGGCGGGGTCACCGGGGAGCATATGAAGCATCAAAAATACCGCCAGTGTTACCCCAAACATTACAGGTATCATCTGTAATATTCTTTGCACAATATATGTAAACATTCTAATTTCCCCCTTAATTTATGCCTGCCGTTAGTGTGTCTTTTTAGGCTCAAGTGCGTATCTAAGCCCATCGCCGATTAAATTAATAGCTAAAACCACAATAAAAATCATTATACCGGGTATCATTACTAAATGAGGAGCGCGCCACATGTCTTGCCGGCCATTGTAAAGCATAGTACCCCATTCCGGCGTGGGGGGCTGTATACCAACGCCCAGGAAAGAAAGAGCGGCGGTAACTACAATAGCTATTCCAATGTTAAGCGCGGCCTGCACAATGATGGGGGATAAGATATTAGGGAAAATATGTCCAAACATGATACGGCTGTCAGAAGCACCCATGGCTCGTATTGCGTCTATATATTCAAGCTTTTTTACACCAAGCACCGAGCCGCGGACGATGCGGGAAAAACTAGGCACACCAAAAATCGCAATGGCAAGAACAACCGTGAGCATTGAACGCCCGATAATAGCGACAATAAATAAAGCCAGAAGCATACCGGGGAAGGCGAGCATTATATCAATGAGGCGCATAATCAGTGCGTCTATTTTTCCGCCAAAGTATCCGGTGATCAAACCAATAACAATCCCTAAAAATGCGGCAATCATTGTAGCGCTTAAAGCGACAACCATAGAAGTTCTTGCTCCAAAAACAAGACGGCTAAAAATATCCCGGCCAAGTTCGTCGGTGCCTAAAATGTTTCGGCCTAGGATTTCGCGGCCATCCTCATCTATTTCCATGTATGTAGTACCGGGTACTTCAAACCGTCTTTGTACGTTGGTAGTCTGCGGATCGTGAGTCGCAATCTGTGAAGCAAAAATTGCCATGAGTATCACAACAATAAAGACAGGAACCCCTGCGGCCAGTTGCCAATTGCTTTTTAGCCCAAAAGTATTTTTCCTCTTCACAGTGAGCTGTGGATTGGCGGACTCGGTGAGATCTTGTTTAGGCGGATCTTGCATAATATCTCCTCTTTCGTCTGTATTTGATGACTTATTCCTATTCATTTTATCTCTAAGACAATTGGGCGTCAATTAACATTTGACATATTATTGACATATTAACTGAAATAAAGTATAATTGCGAGCTATAAATAGACTGTAGACTAGGTGTCATAGCTATTTTGCAAGCATACGTTGTGTATATCTTTAGGGAGGTTATTAAGTTATGAAGTTTAAGAAATTTTCAATCTTGGCTGTTGTCATCGCTATTATGTTAGTGATTGGCGCATGCGGTACCGGCGGCGATGCACCGCCGGCAGTTGATGCATCGGCAACTACAGAGGTTCAGCAGGAAGCACAACCTGCAGGCGATACCGCGGACGAAGCGGACGAAGCGGAAGATGACATGGATGAACCTGCGGAAGAAGTGATAGCACGTGATGACTGGCGCGATCAAATTGCCGCTGCCCATTCAGGAGATGAGTTTACATGGGTTGCCATGTCTGATCCGCCATTTTTAGATCCTATTGGTCAAAATGACTCAGCTTCTTCTGATATCAACTCCCAAATGTATGAAGGGCTGATGGCATTTACAGCGGCCCCGGACAATACTTTGGTTCCTATGTTGGCAACGGGTCATCCCACGGTCAGTGCCGACGGCTTGGTTTACACATTCGAACTGAGGCAAGGGGTAACCTTCCACAATGGCGAGCCGTTTAACGCCGATGCGGTAAGGCTGTCGATGGAAAGGTTGCTTGCCAGTGATGCACCGGCCCGTTTTGTATTGGAAATGATTGATCATGTGGAAGTCGTAAGTGACTATGTAGTAAATATACATCTTGAATTCGCTTTCGCTCCGTTTCCTTTTCACTTAACGCATCAAGTTGGGTTTATTATCGCTCCGGCTGCTATCGCAGAAGAGGAAGCCGGCGGCCGCACGGTTAGCCAAAATCCGATAGGTACCGGTCCTTTTGTACTGGATTACCGTATTGTTGGCGACTACTCCAGGCTTGTACCCAACCCAAATCACTGGAATGCAGTTCCGGAAGTTTCCGTCATGTGGCGCACTGTACCGGATACAGATACACGCATTATGATGCTCCAAACCGGGGAAGCCAATGCTTTACATGCCCAGGTAGCTGATATTCCAAGGCTTCAAGCTATGGTTCAATCTGATGGAGTTGAATTGAACCTCATTAGCGGTGCTACTTTAAATTATATAGCTTTTAACACTCAGCGCGGTGCATTGGCGGATTACCGTGTGCGCCAGGCTGTTTCTATGGCCATCAACCGGGAAAATCTTCTTTATGGTTTAGCCGAAGGCTTTGGCACACTGGCTGCAGGACCTATAACGGACCTAGTTGCCTATGCTCCTAATGTGGATGGGCTGCCCTTTGACCCTGCCAGGGCCAGAGAATTGCTTGAAGAAGCAGGTTTTGGCGATGGTTTGACACTAGAGTATTGGTACAACACAGGTAATGCCATGCGTGCCCGCGCAGGCGAATTGGTTCAGGATGATTTGAGGGCGATTGGTATTGATATCAACATAACCGGACTTGAATGGGGCGAGTATTTGGATAGAACCGGAGACGGTGAGCATGATATGTTCTATCTTGGCTGGCAAACGATGACTATGGATGCCGACTATGGTATTGAGCCTCTTTTCCATTCGCGCCTTGCCGGACGCGGCGGCAACCGTTCGTTTTTTGTGAATGAAAGAGTGGATGCCCTGCTTGAAGAAGGAGCCACCACCACGAGCTCCGCACGTAGATACGAGGTTTATCAGGAAATTGTAGAAATTTTAGTTTATGAAGCGCCAATGATCTTCTTGTTCTTCCCATATCTTCCTTTGGCAACCAACGGCCTGGACAATGCAGAGTTTACGTTTACAGGCATTCCCCGCTTTTATAATGCCACTGTGAGGTAGGCAGATATCCGCTAACCGACTGTCTGATTGAACAGAATCCTAAAAAACCTCCTGAGCAGCTGCAAAGGAGGTTTTTTCTTATGGCATAGGAAACTGAACCCTTTCCTAGCCAAAGATCAGGGAAACAAAACGCACTTAGTGCGTTATTGTTCCATAACGCTATGAAAATAAAATAGACTTGTTATCGCCTAAGTTCCCTTGCATTTTTAAAATAGACTTGGAATGTATTTGCGAGACACGGGATTCTGATACCTTTAAAATTTTACTTATTTCTCGTAGAGTCAGTTCCTCAAAGTAGTGTAGGGTGATGACAAGCCTCTCTTTTTCAGTAAGCTTTTCAATGGCTTCGGTCAATATTTTGTGCAATTCCTTTTTATGCATATTGCCCTCAGGTGTATCCTCCGGTGAGCCGGAACCTATTGGGGCATCAAAATTTTGATCCAGGTAGTCATCCAGGGATACTAAGGACATTACTGAGGAATCGCGAACCATGTCCCGGGCTTCATCTTCAGACAGGCCCAGTTTTTTGGCAAGTTCCTGATCGGTAGGCTCTCGGCCCAGCTCGGATTCCAGCTGGGCATAAGTCTGCTCAAATTTCTTATTCTTTTGCCGCAGTGTACGCGGAACCCAATCCATGTTGCGGATATTATCAATGATGGCACCGCGTATACGCAGAGATGCATAGGTCTCAAATTTAACGCCCTTAAGCATGTCAAATTTATCAATAGCGTCGATCAGGCCAAAAATGCCATAGCTGATTAAATCGTCAAAATCCATATGCTGGCCCAGATGTATTGCTAGACGCCCAGCTACAAACCGGACTATGGGTGCGTATTCGAGGATTAGGGCTTCCCGCAAATCAGAGTTTTTAGTCTGCTGATACTCCTTCCAAATGCTCTCTATATTTTCCAAAGGATACCTCCTGCAAACCATTTGACATGTCCTTCGCTTTAGTATACCAAAAATCAAACCAGAAAAACCCCACTTATGCAGGGTTTTTTTGTTGCATAGGAAACTGAACCCTTTCCTAGCCAAAGATTGAAGTAACAAAACGCGCTTTGCGCATTATTGTTTTCAAATTTTATCTCATAGTTATAATGAGTTCCCCGGCTTTAACCGGCTGATTTTGCTTTACATGAATCTTATCTATAATACCGTCAACTTTGCTCATTACAGTAGTTTCCATCTTCATAGCTTCAACAATAGCGAGTACTTCGTTAGCCTTTACTTTGTCGCCTTCGGACACGTTAAATTTACTAATCATACCTGGTATGCTTGCGCCAATCTCCATGTCATTATCGGAGTCGGCCAATGTAACAGAGGACTGTACAGCTCCTTGGGTGGTGTCTTGAATAATCACGCCGCGGCTACGGCCATTCAACTCAAATGTGACGGCACGGTTATTATCCTCGTCAGGCTCACCAATGCTTATCAGTTTTATGAAGAGGGTCTTTCCGTCTGCAATCTCTACTTCTGTTGCATCACCAATGGCTAAGCCGTTAAAAAATACAGATGTATCCAATATAGACAAATCAGAATACTCTTGCCCATGGGCATAATAATCCTTAAACACTTTTGGATATAGGCAATAGGACACCATGTCCTTCATTGAGGGATTTGGGTCGGTGAAGAAGGCTGCCATTTCTTCCTTGACTTTGGCGAAATTTACAGGAGGAAGATGCTCTCCCGGGCGGCCCGCAATAGGCTTTTTGCCTTTTAAAACAATCGCTTGGATATCTTTCGGAAACCCGCCCTGAGGCTGCCCCATCATACCTTCAAAATAATTGATGACGGAATCGGGATAGCTAAGGTGTTTGCCTTTTTCCACAATATTTTCGGCGGTCAGGTTGTTTTGCACCATAAATATAGCAAAGTCGCCAACCATCTTGGAGGACGGCGTTACTTTTACGATATCTCCCAGCATGCCGTTGACTTCTCTATATTTTTCTTTGACTTCCTTGTAGCGGTCCCCAAGGCCGACACTTTCTACCTGCACCTTCAGATTGCTGTACTGCCCGCCGGGTATTTCGTAACGGTAAATATCCGTGGCAGGAGACGTCAAGCCCTCTTCAAATTTGCCATAGGACTTGCGCACATGCTCCCAATACTCGGAAATAGGAAGCAGTGCGGCATCATTGAGGCCGGTGTCGCGCTCTTGGCCTTCCAGGGCGGTTACTACGGCATTAAGAGAAGGCTGGCTGGTAAGGGACGAAAGCGCAGAAATGGCGGTATCTGCAATATGAACCCCAGCTTCCGCCGCTTTAAGTACGGAAGCCACGCCGTTACCGCTGGTATCATGGGTATGAAAGTGGATGGGTAATCCTATCTCATTTTTGAGTGTTGTGACCAGCTTGTGAGCGGCATAAGGCTTCAACAGACCGGACATATCCTTAATGCCTAAA
>Ga0131853_10011565_pt1 | contig 16162 bp, 11 predicted proteins | sample TergutLab28metaG_FD_92764 | JGI IMG/M metagenome (GOLD analysis project Ga0131853, IMG submission 92764) | Labiotermes labralis P1 segment gut microbial communities from Petit-Saut dam, French Guiana - Lab288 P1 (version 2) (version 2) | ecosystem: Host-associated > Arthropoda: Insects >...
CTAACGCTAGGGGGGGGGCCGGCTGGCGCGTTTTTTTCAAGCATGGGGGGGGGGGGACCTTTATTGTCGTCTGTGGCGTGTCTGACTCTACCATAACTTTCCACATTGTCTTACAAAAAGTAAGATTTTCGGGAAAAAAATTTAACGTAAAATGTGTTTTGATTTTCTTAACAACTTGTTTTCTAAAATATTACCAATTCTAAGAAGAATTCAGCGAGATATAACCACAAATACAGCCGTTATTCCTGCCACATTTTAATGGAACTCAGATTTTCTTAGTGGATTGTCGAAAAATTTTCAAATTTCATAAAAATCCACCCAGATGGAGCCGAGTTGATCCATGCGAACGGACGGACGGGAAAGACCGACTTAACAGACAGACAAGACGAACTTAAGAGTCGCTTCTCGCAATTTTGCGAACGCGCCTAAAAACCAAGAACTTTGCTGGGCAACGCACTGTTTTAACGACAGACGGTCTTCAACATTTCGGATGTTTTACCAGAAAGTGGCTGAAAATCGAAAGTTTTTTAATTCCTTTTTCTGGAAGTAAGTAACTCACAATAAATGGCGAAGTTTTAAGTTCTTTTCCGTTTGAAACATCAACTGTGATTCTAAAAAAAAAAATTGACTTCGTTTTTTTCTTCACGACGGTCGTTGAAACTGACATAATCAGATTAACAACAGCCTCACTCTTCGGTCTGGCAAGACAAAACTTTGGTTCAAAGAACTTGAGAGATTAATTTACGTGAACAGTCACAGGTTTTGTAGCTGAGATCGTGAACACCAGTATCCCATGGAATGTTTATTTGACAGCTTTTAACATGTTTTAATCCACTGGACCGGCGCTCTTAAAATAATGAGAGTCTTGAGAAAATGGTGACTGTCGCCAAACTAGCTTTATGGTCTTCACTTTTATGACAGAGAGCCCACTGTGAGCAAATGAGAATTCCGACGAAAACTTTGCATATTTAGCCTTATAAAATTGGTCACGATGTTTTTAAGACGAACATTCTTTTTGCAAGCTTTAGGTAACCTTCACAGTGCTCGCACCCTAAAACACAGCGCCCCACAACCGCTACCAACCACATCCAGCAGAACCAGCGCAGCACACCACATGCAGTAACATACGTCTTGTTCTCCTGAAGATGTACATAATGGTGCCCGAAACATGTAGAGAAAGTGTTGATAATAAACATCTAACTGTTGCATCTTGTTGGTTTTCTCTCTCACTTCACAATTCTTTTTGCAATTCATCCTCATATATACACTTTCTCTTCGACGTGTTAAGTAATGAAAAGAATGAGTTACAATTTCAAACAGTCACAGCCACGGATAATTTAAAATCATGTATCTAAGAGTTGCTTGAGGATAGCAACTGCAATTGTGTGTTGTTGAATTACGTGAACCGTGTTGCCAATACAGCTATTACCAAATTTATTTTGTCTCCTTCTGTTCATATTCACTTTGTTTAATTTTTCTTTTATTTCTTTAAAAATTGAATACCGGGTGGGACGCGAGGTAGTAGCTTCAGACCCAGACAACTCCGAACAAACCGGGATGTATGGTAAGTCCATGTACGTATCTAAAATATCACAATGGCATTTCACTCGTATATTAGGTTAATAAAACTGTTACTTATTTCCGGATTGGTGACCGCTGCTCACAATAACCCGCAGTAATATAGAGTCCATTCCACGATTATTACATAAAGAAACGCGAATGATGAAGAAGGAAACAGTCAGAGCCCATTTTCAGACACCACACCAGCAGTTGTCTGGAGGAAATGTGGATACGAATTAAACCTCAGTCAGGAAAACTGGTCCCAGAATTCGAACCCAGATTCCCCTGAATTAAATGCCGGAATGCTAACTACCGGAAAGCGACTTTCGGCCTCAAACGGTTATGAATATTTCGGTAAAAAATTAAGTACTAAAACTGGGCTTCTGAAGTATTCAGTGTTCAGAGATTGCAACACAGCCCTACTCGGGTGTCTTATATAGTGCCTCAGTTAATAATTCATCTTCGTTGAGTCTTATCAGAGAACTGGCATGATTAGCCACAAACATGCCTTAACTGCACTCCGTTCCTTGGAGTCTAGTTGTACCTTGGCTATTAATTATAACTTGAGTGAAATAAATCTGCCGCGACGCAGAATATGAAAATTATTTGCCACAACTCGACTCCCCGCACGCTTCCATTACCACGGTTGCCACACAGTCTGCTCTTCGCCAGAGTGCGGTTAACATTAATTAACAAGGGAAATGCATTTATAGTACTTCTATAGACGTCACGCCAATGCGGCAACGATGCTTCTAAGGGCGACATTGTGTCATTTGCGTCCAAAAAAGCGCCGTTGCCAACTCCAGAGAAGCTCAGAGCAAGCTCGGTGAAGCATAAAATATAGGCTTACGTATTTAAATTGTGTTACCAGCATGGAGATTAGGAGACCGTCCGTGGATAAAGTGGTAGCTATATCCTCCCTCTACGAGGAATAGCGCACTCTCCTCTCCGCCCTAATACAGACTTTTTAACATCTATTGCAGTCCCACGTGACAATCACATTCGAACACTGTATTTTTACGACCTCCAGCAGCTTTCTAAACACCTCTGCTTCCTGCTCTCAGTTTATTTTCTCGCATGCTGCAGCAGATTTTGCTGGTTTGGGCTGTGCCACATCGGAGTGAACTTCCATGTAGTCTTACTCTTCGCTTTCAAAGAAAACTGAGTCAACAGGTCTCCAAGAATCGACATGTTGAGGGGTGGACGTATGGCTCCAAACTCCAGCCACTTTATACTGGCAGCCAATGGATACTAAACTGCGTTTGGAAGTCGTAGCAAAAAAGAAAACCCCAGAACCAGTATCGAACAATCAATACACTGAGCGAGCCTTCTCGCTTCGTATTATCAAGCAAGATATCACCATATATATATATATATATATATATATAACCGATTAATTTGTCTAACTCTACCCCTACAGATTTTTTTGGGGGAAATTTGACACTAATCCTTACAGCACAGTGTATGTACAGGGCAAAATAATACACACCCTCTCTCACCGCAATGCCTCTGCAGTCATCGGAATAAAAACGTCTGGATGACATAAGCTAGGATGACGAAGTATCAGTAAGAGCTCCGCCACTCGTTCCCAATTGTCGGTTTGAAAATATCTGCCGTTTCTAAAGAATTTTCATATCGTACTTAGGAAACTGATCGAACGCTTGCTCTAATTCCTCCTAGAAAATCGAATTTCATTCATCACATTTATCATCAGTTGAGGCATGCACTTTCAGAATAAAAATAATAATGTATCAGCGACCTCTTAGCATTTTACATATCTTGCAATAAACTAAACTCTCTTAATTGAAAGACAACGAATTTATTTCTTTCAGTCAAACATAATAATATTTTATTTGCCTTACTGGCTACTAGTTTCGGTCATCAGACCATCATCAGGCAATCCATACACTACATTTAAACAGGTTAAATGTACTGCACGTTATATTAAATGTCGTATGGGATCCCATAAGACTTACAACACTGGTGTAAGTCTTATGGGATTCCATACGATATTGATTTTAATGTACACTACATTTAACCTGTTCAAATGCAGTGTATGGATGGCCTGATGATGGTCTGATGACCGAAACTAGTAGCCAGTAAGGCAAATAAAATATTGTTGAGTTTGACTGAAACGAATAACTTTACTGTTGTCTTTCAATCCTCAAACACAACGCGATTCCCTCTACAAGAAAAAAATAAGATCTCGTAGCTGCTAATTTGGACAACGTCATCCCGTTGTGCTAGTCAATCACTTGTGTGGAATAGGCCGCTTTCTTAGCCGCTGATATAACTCCGTTACGTACACAGAACCCTGACCCTAATTGCCGTTATATTGTATCCAAGTATACCCCCATCTACAGCTCCAGTTCCAAACGGTGAAGATGTGTTTAATCCAATTTCTCCTGTGGTTTCGTTGTCAGGAGGGGAAAGTGTAAGCTTAACTGCTCGTGACGAGTTTTGTTAAGCAAGTGCATGCAGAGAGACGCATTTCCCTAAACAATAACAAATAGAGGACCTAATCTAGGACTTAGGTCTCAACTAATCAACAGCAAAACTTTAAATATCCTTGATTTCAAACTTTCGCCTTGTTGTGAATGTTGTATTCTTTCTTTTGGGTGATTCCTCGGCGTCTGTATTTTTATGCCGACATTTCGGAACACATTGTTCCATCTTCATAGGCGGTGTAAGCTTACAAAGGGCAGTCAATGGATTTCAGTCACAGAGAATAAGCACCTAAAAAATCCAAGACCGCGGCGTCTGGTGGCAAAGAAACTTTCACGATTTTCTGGGACATTTTTAAAGGCACGGTGCAGTTACAACCCCAACTGGCACACCCAGTGACTCTGAACGATATAGTAAAACACTGGAAAAGCTGACAGCACGACTTGCAAGAGTCCGTCCTCGCAAGGTGCAGACTCTCCTCCTCGACCGCACACAAGTGCCAGAACTGTACAGATTTCACCGTCCTGTATCACCAATCACACAGCCGCTACTTGGCGCCGTCAGATTTTCATCGCTTTCCCGACTCAAGGAACATCTCGTAGGATATCAATATGCGTCAGGCGATGAACCTGGTCCGTCAAAGCGCAAAATTATGTCGTGTAGGATGTACGACTCTACTTGAACAACGGCAAAATTGCGTAGACCGCGAATATGATTATGTGGAGACATAACTAACTGCATAGAGGTGAAAACAAAGTTCCAGTCAGTTAACTGTTCTGTGGTTTGTTTCAAATACATACATACATACATACATACATACATACATACATACACCCATCTCCATACCAAAAGTAGGAGGCATTACTGTTTAGCGAACGCTCGTTTATGTGCTTTTATTACGAAATGTCCCATTGTGTTAAAAGTGGTCTGCATAAATATTGTAATGATTAACAGTTCAACAAGTTTCTTTTTAGTTTCCTTTACACACGGGAAATTTCACATCGTTGGTACACTTTAAAATAAGAAACGTTTTATTGGCTAAGCTTTTTTTTTTAATTTGGTACTATTGCTGATTAAGATCCCATCTGAGCTGGGGCTGTGCATATATAATCAGAGATGGTATTGGTCTCATCCTCATTCCGTTTATTCTTCATTTCTTGGCCATTCAAACCACTGACAATTGTGTGAACATGCAGCGAACAAGACAAAGAGAAAACGGAGAAGTTTACCCATCCTTTATATGTTCCATATCCTGCATTAAACAATATTTCACACTTATGTAAAACACTAACAAATGTTCATCGACGAAACATTTTTTAACATATTTTACTATTCACTAATATTTTTCGGTCGCTTCTGTAACCATCAACAGGGTGTTACACAAGAATACACACAATACGCAAACAAATGCACAAAATATAAAATTCCAACCACCCAATGTCACAGTTAACGTCTTAAGCGCAACCTATGGTCATAAAATATCAAACTATGATATCGTTAAAAACAGATAAAATCGGGTGTGTTTATATTGCTTGTTAGCAATATATAGTTGACACCCTGTAATAAAATCAGCATTGCTGTAGATATTACTCCATCAACATATTACAAACAACTATATGTTTCGTATAACAGTTGTCATTGTAATTACATGCCTGTCAGTTCAGTAAACATCTGCACTTATCCAACAGGTTTGTAAGGCAGATTGCATAAAGATGATTCGGTCACATTCTAAAGAAACTCCTGTACAAACCCAGTCTGGTTACGACCACCAACCCAAGTAACTATGCTAAGAAAAGCATTCCAATACTAAAAGCAATATATTTGTACAATTAGTTGATGCACTGTACAAACCATTCATATATTATTAATAAGCGTGATTAGGATGAACAACAAACAGTTAAAAAGAAGATAATCACCAAATTGTGTTACTCTGTTATGTAGTCGTATCACTGCGTGCTAAATGAAAAGCAGTACGAGGAACAAAAAAAAACCTTTCTTTCCCTCCCTTCAGCGAAAGCTGGAATCTTATTTGTTTTGAAGATCATACTGACTCGCCTACGGACTGTAGGATGCAGGCGAAGTTTATAACCTTATACCGTGCTTCCCAAAGAAAGGGTGCATGTTACGGTCCGGGAAATGGGGAAAATGTAAAACGGATACAGCAGCACTCTAAAAACATATGGGGAATATAAAGGAAAGCAACGTATGGATGTATTGTGAGTGTGTGTGTGTGTGTGTGTGTGTGTGCGTGTATGAATATCTGCACTAATACCAACATACATAAATATGAAACTTTTCCGACCTATATATTCTTGGGCAATATGCTCGTCTGCTATAATCCAGCATACAAGAATCTGCAATTCACAATTCATATCAAATTTATCATAGGCAAATTGTGATAATGTGTTGTTCATTAGTACTTTTTACGATACTTTCACTGAGATACTGTGTGTAAGGACACTTCATGACATCAATTTTCGTTATGACAGTGATGCAGTCTCTCACAATATCGCTACGTTAGTGTTTTCCTTCTTCCACTCACTATGTCAGTAATTATATTTATGTAGGACAGATGGTGGGGTCATGACAGACAGAAATATGTGTGAACCGTTACGTACAATGATCCATGTTCATGTGTACCAAGATAATGCGTTAAAATTACAGTTTATATAGTAGTCGTTTCATGGTTTAATATGACTTGAAAGTTCAGGCTATGATTCACTGCAACAAGATCACGTTGCTTCAGCAGCCCGTCACAGGTGGGCGCACAGCTGTGTATGTGGCGCACTTCGTGGCGACCACTTAACATTAGCCGGCATCAGACCGGTTAACCAGTTCTGATGGACTTCAATATCGAACTGCCACCTTGCAGAATCTTCCTTGATTATCTGACTGTCGCTCATCTAAACAACAAATTATTCGCTTGTACAGAACATGCAGGTTCATTACCATGTTCAAAACAGCCCCAAAACATGTCACGCTCAACAATATCAACGCCTCAATACATACAGGGCGTTTCTCTTATCTGTTCTCCAAGCACGGCAATTCGGACGCAGTTACGTCATCTTGTCTGGGCTGTTAAGTGATACGATCTCTCAGTCTTCCTACGATTCACAGAGTGCTGACCGTGAAGGGCGTTCGCGAATTGCAGGTTGTTGTACTGTGCAAGTGGCGTAGATAAACTTTTTGGGCTTCTGCGTGATGCTACCAATGGTTCCTGTCGTACCCATGTGGCGTAAGTTCGCTTTCAATAACATTATGATAAGCTGGCTTGGTTGCAAAATAAAGCTCTTTCTCTCAAGTACATCTCTTATGTGACGTCTCGCGAATACGTTCGAATTCGCTCAAATAATGGGCGGTTGTCCGTTCGTGTCAACACATTAACTTGATGAGATGTGCTCCTGGGTACCGGAATGTTACGTCACCAAGGAGCTTTATAAAATGTAGGGGAAAATCGCCTATTATAGGGAGGTTTCCTAATTTGGGGAAGTGCATTATTTCATACCAGGATGTGCTGCGATCTACGCTTAAGAATGTAAATCATTAAGCTGATGAGGTTATTAATTGTAATCACATTATAAACGGTCAGTTGCTAAAGACTTCGGTACTGGATTTGTTTTGGTGCGCCGTGAAATTTTTGCTTATCCCTAAACTGTGACTCATGAGCAGTTGCAGGTAAGCTAGTTTTCTGAATCAGTATAGCGCTCAGTTCTCTGTTAGTGTAATCTTAAAACCTTGCTATGTTTCATAGGTACAATTTTAGGCCCTTCTGTTTTATTCACCCTTTATTTCGAGCACCTGTTTTCGCCTATTATGGAGAGGTATGAATAACCTAATACAGGGCTCCCCATATTAGGAAGTCAGAACCTTGCTTATTATTCCTTCTGGGTTATGTAATATTACAGGTGGCTGAAAGGAAAAAATGGGACCCCGAAACGATGACGGCAGCTACTGCGGCTCTGAGGAACAAGGAAATGGGAAGCTTCAAAGCGTCCAGACTTTGCAACGTACCACACCAGAGCGTTACGTTAAAGACCAGCAGGAAAGCTCAAGTGAAGCAATAAAAACAGAACTGGGTAGGAAGCAAGTTCTTCCTTGTGAAGCAGAAAATGATCTGGCTGACTAATGTCTTTTGCTGGAAAGAAAGTTTTTTGGCTTGACAATGGCAGAAGCCATGCGTCTCGCTTACCAACTTGCTGTAAGAAACGGAATTAAAAATCAATTTTGCAAGAGAAATGAAAAAATGGAAGGAAGTGGTTGAAGATTTTCCTTCATCGTCATCAAGAAATTTCAGTTACAGCCCCCACTTAGTTTTCTTTTTTAAATCTACGAACCCGCTATTTACACCATTCTGCATAATCCTGCAAGACGTTACAATTGCGACGAAACCGGCATCACTATTGTACAGCACAGACACACGAAAATATTAGCATTGAAAGGAAAGGGTCAGATATCTTCTGTTCAATCCGCAGAACGGGGATCTCTTGTGACAGTCGTCAGCTGTATGAGTCCAACTGGACACTTCATTCCTCCGTTACTTGTATTTCCAATAAAATACATGAAACAACAACTGATGAATGGCACACCGCCTGGAGCAATCCACGCGTACCATTCCTCGGGGTGGTTACAGAGCGAGATTTTCACCCAGTGGTTTCTTCATTTCATCAAACAAGTGAAGCCGACAAAATAAGATCTTTCTATCTTCGTACTGGTCGGGCACTATTCACACACAAGGAATATGGAGGTCGTTACTTTACATAGAGAGAATCATGTTGACACCATTTGCCTTCCACCACACACCAGCCACAAAAAGCAAGCCTTTGATAAAGCTTTCATGGAACCCCTGAAAACATTATACTGCCAAGAAATTAAAAAATAGCTCCGTTCAAACCCAGGGCGATTCGTCATCTTATACCAAACTGGCGAACAATTCGGCAATGCATACAAGCGAGCTGCAACAGGCGAGATAGCGGCTAATGGCTTCTGGGCGACAGGCCGTTTTCCCTGTGACAAGAACATCTTCAGACCACACGATATCCCTCTAGCCTCAGAGGACACAGATGCTGCTCCTGTGATCCATCCTGTTCTGGCAAAGACAAGCGATCAGACATTATCCAGTTCTGTTAGTTTCCGCCGTTCACTTCTTCTGAAGCTCTCCGAGCATCACATGTCAGCCGTGTGCCAAGCCTGAATCTACAGCCAAATCCTCGTGGTGGAATAGCAAAGAAAATATCGAGTTCACCTTACAGAGAATTTGTTGGGGCAACTCAGAAAGAGAAAATCAAGCACGCCACTAAATCCAAAACCAATCGGCTTGCGTCGAATGCTCTTCTTGGTACTTCAAAAAGACGGAAGGGAAGGGTTTGCCGGGATCGAACTCCGTCTGACACTCCATCAGATTCGGACACTGATCTAGTTGTTCCTTTCTATGACGATCCGAAGGAAGAACAAGAAGCTGATTGTGTGTACTGCACTGGTCGTTTCTCTGAAGACCAGAAAGGAGAAGAGTGGATACGATGTGCGAAATATTTCAGATGGGCGTACACACTTTGTGTTGGTACGAAGGAAGATTTTATTTGTGAGACTTGTCATGGGTAAACAGTGTTTTGTTCTTAGTCTGTATCCTTTGTATTTGTATTTTTTATATTCTTTAACTATTCTTTGCGCTTTCTGTGTAAATTACTCACCTCCCAAAATTAGGAACGGTGTGCGCCTAATTAGGGGATATGAAGCCTTTAGGGGAACGAATTTCACACACGTTTTTCTATGCCTAATTTACGATGTTTATGTAACAAATGTCTATTCATTAATCAAATAAAGTTACGCTTGTGTTTTGAAAAGTTTTTCCTAAGCTTAATAGCTGGTTTTGAAAAACCTCCCCATAAGAGGCGGCTTTCCCTATCCGGCGTCAACAGTGTCATATAAAAGAAATGTAGGCCGAGTAGTCGAAAATTTCGAATTACAGGCTTAGCGACGCAAAAAAATAAATACAAAGCACAAGATGCCGGTGTAATGGTGTTAATAAAACCGCAATGTATTTCGCAATTCACGAAGTTCCCTTCACATGACGTCATGCAATACCTTCGCGCAATATCAAAGAACGCGCATTTTTAGAAGGAACACATTCCAACCTTTATCGATAACATTATTTGGGGAATTTACTGAAGAAGAGAAGATCACTTTCTGTACAAGAACCAAAGTGGAATTTTCGAAAACCAACTGCTAATATTTCAGGGCACGAGAAATAGGTCTATTTTCAGACGATGCGATACCTGCTAAGAAGCTGGAGATAGGCACTTAAAAATTCTTTTCTGAAAGAAGTCCAACTGGAAAGGAAAAAGGACCTATAAATTCATGTCGAACGCAGGTGTAATACGACAAAACCCTCCCACAACAGCTGCCGTGCTGAGGAAAACTATTACATATAAGCACTGCTTATCACTTCTTTAAGATTCGTTTTAATATTATCCTCCCATGCATCCATAGGTCTCTGAAGCGTTTCTTCCTTTAACGTTTTCGCCACTGGTTACTATTTAGCTTTCAAATACGTCTCAGACTTCAACTCTAAATATCGTGTGTAAGAAAATTAACAGCATTTTTCGTATACCTGTTCCCACGGTCCAGTAACTTAGCATGGTGTCTGCCCGTACAGGACGGCACGAAATAAAATGTTGCAAAAATACGTCAATGTAATGAGCAGAATTACAACACACGATCCTTGTGCTCCTGCAGTCAAAAACTTCAATTTCGCTGCACAGAACCCTAAGTCATACAATAATTATGTGTTCATGTTCTTGACATAAGCAGTGTCAAACCCGGCGTCTCACGTTAGAATCACGTAACCATAATGGACTAAAGCCCTTTATCAGAAAGTCTCTTTCCCAGAATTCAGCCTTGTAGGCGGTTGCTATGTTTGGCGACAACACGTGCACAAAAGTTTTCAAAGGGTTATTATTCGACTATGCTGAAGATGGGGAGTGCAGGATCCTCCGAAAGTTGCTGAAATTACCAGTCAAAACGGTGTCATATCCCAGAAACTGTAACCGTTATCAAGGACGCTATAAAAACAAAAAAAAAGACAGTGTCAAGCTCTTTACAGAAAAATTTTCATTCCATTTTTAAGAAGTCCGAACTCACAATGAACCACTTCACTGTACTAAACGTCGCGGGACGAAACCCAGGAAGAATTCTGATGCTTACGGGTGTAATAGTGGTTACGTAATCTGGAGTGTCAGATATTTGGAGATCGGTCGTCATGGATGCTACGACCAGTATCCAGGTTACAGTAGCTACGTTTGGCGGTAAGATAATGGCTCCAAATTCAGAGTTGAAACACACAGCAGATGTTCACATGTTTCTGACTGCTCGGTAAAGATGCAGTGAACTGCCGCAATGTCGCTGCAAAAAATGTAGATAGCTCAGAGTCCTGTTATGTTAACTGGAATTTATAATAATACGTTTAAGTCCATTTATAATTTCAATGCAAAGAAATTGCTCATTTCACCTGCACTTACATTTAAGGTAATAACAACAGAGGTATTCACAACCAAAGTAATCTTCTAAAACCCTCCCAGAGTGACCGGCAGAGGGACTGGAGTTAGTGACAGCCACTACAGTGATTACGTGGGAATAGAGAGACAACGTTACGGCTCCCAAGGTAGTTTGGGAAAAAAGTAAAAAGTGAAGTGAAGTGAAGTGAAGTGAAGCGAAGCGAAGCGAAGACGAAAAAGTGCTGTGAAACGGATTGTTTTGAGCGTGGAGCAGTGGAGATAATTTGAGCATCTGAAATGAATTTAGAAAACTCATTCGAAGGGGCTGAGGAGAAACAAATATCTAGGCCTTAAACTGATATACTTTTTACATAAAACCGACTTCATACCTGGCAGAAAACAAACTGCGCCCGCACGCCAGTTCATGCTCTATAGGCAAATTATCGGCATTTGTTGCAAGGACCATACCAAACCAACACATCGTGTGAGAAAAATGGAAAGATTAAGAATGTTAAACTGCATAGTAAAATACAGTAAAACTCCACTTATCCGGATTAATTGGGACAGCGAGCCATTCGGACATGCAGAAAATCCGGATAATTGGAGTTTTCTTTGGAAATAGGCTACACTGGCAGTTTGAAGTGGAAAAAATTTCTACAAACGGCTGTTTTAGGCAACATATTTATTCACGTACGAATAAAATATTAATACACAATTCCTCGCATGTATTGGACAACTGAGGGGAAAATTTGAGCCATACAAAGCTGTAGTACAATGACAGTAAGAAAATGTACCCGAAGGGCCAAGCCGAGCCGAGCCGGACAATTGGCGGTCCGGATAACCAGCGTCCGGATAAATGGAGATCTACTGTATAGCAATCACTGAGCTGTTTGTAGGTGATGACGTTAAAGAACCATTCGACTGTCACGTTACCCTTCATTGTGCGTCACTCCGAGCGTTTAAACTCTAGTTTCAGCAACGGTAATTCGCGTAATAGAATAATCTCTCCACCCAAGCCCTCCCCCGCCCCCCCCCAAAGCAACAACGTTTGCTCTGTTTTAGGGGTATACATGTATAATCGCAGCTAAACAAGCTTGTGTATTCCTTACACATCCGAGCAATTACAATACGATATACTAAACACACAGCCGTACAAAATGACGCAATTTCATGTACCTACGTTTAGTGCACGGCTTTATCTTGCACAACACAGAGCACAAGGGATTTGCGACTGCAGAAACAGATTGTGTTCAAAACTGCGACAGGATTCAGCAGTACGATAGTACGGAAGGATTACCGCCTGTAGTAAGCTTAGCTTTAATAATCGTGGACTACAGAACACTTACTGTGCTAACTTGAAGGTGTAAACACATTATATGCAATCTTTACGAGAACAAAGGAATTTTGGGCGAAACTACCGGGCGTGGGACATAGAAGACAGTAATGTTCTTTATAAACTTGTTGCAATTAACGTTGACATTGTAATACATTCTATGTTATTCTCAGTTTGCAGATCGCCTGTTTCTTTCATTTGTTATTGTCTCGTGACCCCCTCCCCCACTAAACGTGTACTGCTTGCACTTTTTCCGGAAGTAAAGCGAACCTGATCATTAACTTCCATCCATCACTAGGTTAAGAATTAGTGGAGCCATTCCAGCATTCCCCCATATAACTTCGTGGCACGCAAAGTGATAGCTGCAAGTTTGTACGATTATTCTGTCACCCAAAACTGCGTTAACCCTGGCACAAAAATATCGTACTTGCAGCTTATATTCGCTTTCATTTTTCAGGAGAATTCTCATCTTCTTGGAACGCCCAATATATTTCAACTAATCCATCCGTCTGTCCGAAATGAAACAACTCGAAAAACACTAGACGGCTTTTCATGAAATGTGATATTAAGGGGCTTAACTAAATTACATGACCTGTCCAACAACAACAAAAAGAGAGACAATGTACGTAGAACTAACATTGAGGCTCGTTCTTGCAAGCTTCGTTGCGGTGAAAAAGCAATAAGTATTACATATTCTGAGTGTGTATCAGTGGCATTAGTTTTCCTGCAAGAAATGCACATGCGCCATATTTCCATCTGTGGCCTGCTCCGCTCCACAATGTTCTTCCACATTAACTCATAAATGGCACGAGTTTTCAACAAAATCTTTATTCAACATAAAATGTGTGTTTAGATTTTCTCTACAAATCTGTTTAAAACATTTCTAATTCTAAGAAAAATCGAGCAAAATGTGTTCAAAAATGTATATGGTCTTCACGGGAAATACCCGTTATTCTTGCTCGATTTTAATGAAAATTGAAATTTTTCGACATATATTCGAAAAATACACAAATATTAAATTTCATGAAAATCCGTCCAGTGACAGCCAAGTTGTTCCATGCGGACAGAGGGACGTACGGACGGACATGACGAAAATAACAGTCGCTTTTCGCAATTTTGCGAACGAACCAAATAAAGGGAAAATGTCTGGAGAATTCATGTGCGCACATCCCGATCGCAACTCGCTAAGTATTTACAAAAGAAAACAATATTTCGAAATAGTATGCAACTAGACAGAAAATGTCCGCAGAGCGAAACACTTGTGGTACGTACACGTAACCATACCGAACAAACAGCACTGGTAAGTTTTGTAAACAAAGATAGCAATGGTACCAAAGTTATCCGTTGTAAGAAGGGGAACATTGATAACCTTGGTAACGAAGGCAACAATGGTACCCAGAACATTAATAATGTTAGTAACGAAAGTAATCATAGTTAATATAAGTACACTGGGATCCTTCGAAAGCTCAGTACTCGTGACGACAGTATGACTACACAGTCATAACATGAGTAGTTTCCGTGTCAAATGTCCCACATTTTGACAGATTTCAACCAGAACTGGTATCTGGATAAATTTCAGTTGAAATCCTTAATATCAAAAGTTTACGCAAATCCGTCCAGCGGCAGTCGAGAAGTTCGTTGCGGAAAGAGGGAATGACGGACAGAGAGACATGACGCACCTATCCGAACGCAACTAAAAGCCAAACACGTCCTACACCCGAAACAAGTCACCCGTATCTCAACGATATCACGATTAATAAGGCGAAGTAAGCAAATTCTTCACAACTGTTACCCAACGCGTCGATTTCCTAAATTTATTTCCCTTTTCACTATCTACATGGGAAAAGTGTAGTCGTTTAACTTCGACTAGCGTATTGGAAAGAGCTTTAAACAAATGCTTCAGGTCCCCAGTCTATGCAGTAAAGGTTTTATCGTTTACTAGCTTTCACAGTATACGACGAGGTTACATAAAACACACACACACACACACACACACATACATAAAATTTATTTATTTCATAAGAACATTGCATAAGTTAAGAATTACTTTACTTCTCCGAAAAAAAAACCACACGTTATATTCATCCAGAAACAATAACTATGGAACCCAATTTAAAATTTAAGAGCAGACTCAACTACAGAATATGGGTCACCTGCTGGGCGTTTTGCCCACACAATTTAAGTACAGGTGGACCGCCGTAACCGCGGATTCATTATCCGCAGTTATCAATTATACGCGGTTGACCGCGGCCCGAAAAAAAAATTGGAAAATTAAAGAAATACACGGTTCATAAGTTTCAAAACGCGCGCCAAGCGACAACAGGCCGTAACATGGTGAAATCCTGCAGCCCAAACGCGCCCAGTACTTGACTCATCTTCCTTTGTTCCCGTACACACGGTTCCCCGCAAACTTGCTACCATTCTGCTTCTAGCGTTCTCGCTGTTCCAATTAGTTGCCGCATTATCGCATTGTTTGTGTTCAGAAAGCAACAAGAAGAAGGGAGAAGTCGGTGAATACCCACAATAGGCTAAGATATTTTTTAACAAATAAAATTTTCTTAATACAGGTTATGTATGTACAGGTACGTACTTATGATTTCTTGTAAAATGTGTAACAGTAACACGATTTTGCATTGCTTGTGCAGCGCTTTGATGGAAAAGCATGAATTTTATTGTTCTGTCATCCCTTGAAAGTGTACATGAAACTGCACAGTACAGGTACTGTATTCGTCAATGCTCTATCGTCTCTTGAGGATTAGGTTAAAACGTCAGATCCCTTACTTTCATACATACAAGAGAAAGTGGGAAAGTACACTGCAAATGTACAATGTAGTGTACAGTACACTTTATTATTACTTTATTTAATGTTGATAATGTCTTACTGTGCGTAATTTATCAATTAAACATTACCGTATTTATGCATGTTACATGAATATCACGTTATATATAGCGTTCGGTATTATCCGCGGTTTTCCGTTACCGCGGTAGATCTTGGAAATTATTACCCGTGGATACGGCGGTCCACCTGTATGTTTCGTATGACGCTAACACAAACAGATGTTATTGCCGTAAACAATTATAAGGTTAGGGCTCCATAATGTAGAAGCAATTTATAATTTGTAAGGCAAAACCTGATATTTATGCTACATTTGCGCCATTCCCACTGAAAAAAACAACAGTGTGTCATAGTGAAGTGGAAATATCATAGTGCAGTGAAAATAGTAGTGTAGTGAATATGTGTATTATTACAATATGGTCATTGTGAGGGATATTGTACTGGGTTTATTTAATCTAAAATTACTTGACACATGGTATACTTACCTGTAAGGGTCAA
>Ga0131853_10011566_pt1 | contig 16162 bp, 11 predicted proteins | sample TergutLab28metaG_FD_92764 | JGI IMG/M metagenome (GOLD analysis project Ga0131853, IMG submission 92764) | Labiotermes labralis P1 segment gut microbial communities from Petit-Saut dam, French Guiana - Lab288 P1 (version 2) (version 2) | ecosystem: Host-associated > Arthropoda: Insects >...
GTGCTGATTGTTTTGGAAATTCCGACTAAATTGAGTTGCGTACATTTGGATCGAATTCGGATTTAATTATTCTAAATTCTAAATTCGCGTAATTTGGTTTATATTCAGGCAAGCTAACTTTTAACACTTACGAAATTATTTGAGAGCTTATCTCTTTATTCCCACTGTATATATATATATATATATATATATAGTGAACGTAGTAACTTAGAACATATAGTAAGACGATTTTATTATATATACTTGGAGTTTTTCATCAGATATGTAATCTGATTGGTGGCAGCATAAAACTACCCAGCGATACGCCATACGACCCTTAACCTGTAGTATTTGTCGATATAAGATTTAGTGGAAGTCCAGCCCCATTCCGACATACACTGCAGTTGTTTCTTTTAATATCCATGTTTAACATGCATATGTGACTACTGGACATAAATGGACCTAGAAGCTCATATTTATGAGACACCTTGTGAGGAGAATGTAGGCCCGATGCTCACACTTCTTACTGTCTTCATTATCAATGACCTGTTCATAAACGCCACAGCTGTCCACACTGCTGCCCGATTTACGTCCTAAAATACTGTATACAAGTTTCAGTTTACGTGTTCATTACAGTAGTCCATCAACAATCACCCACAAAACTACACGGCGCCACGTGCCGCAAAACATTAATATTACTACACTCCCAGGTCTACACCTCAGTCCTATTCCGAAATGTGCCTACGGAGAGAGTACTTATTTTTAGGACTGCACAAGCCCTTGGACTATGACTTCTGTTATGCGACACACGCAATCCACAATGAAGGTGTTTCTGCAGGTGAAGTCTATCTGACGACAACAGTATCAGCAAAGGAGACGACACAGTGTCCAATAATGCAGCGTACTTCGTGTAGTGTCGATCCGACGGTCTGGACTGTCCGGGGATTCATTTTCGGAAGGAACAAGAATTTTTTATTGTCTCCATATCTTCCAGACTTGTTTCGGGGCTCTACCAGTCTCCTGTTCAAAGGGTACTGAGGTTCCTTGCGAAGATAAAGCGGCCGGGAGGTGAAGTGAAGAAATGACCGGTCTCAATCGTCATGTACATTAGGCTAAAACGGTAAGGTATATTTGCAACCTCATGATCTACTGAACTACCGAACGGAAGTAGAGAGGGTCGGGGTTTACCGACTCCGCCCAATTTGTGATGTCAGAGTCACGTGATGCAAACAAACATGGCGGCGGGGTCAATGACTTCGTGACGTCACATGTAAACAGGGATGGCGGACGACCTTGCTTTCGGCGGTCACGTGGTGTAAACAAAGATGGCGGATGACCTAATTTCGGCTGACATTGTGGCGACTAACCTAACTTTAACATCTGATATGTAAACAAATGAAGTATGTAAACAAATATGGCGGCTGAACTAATTATGCCACACAGCTTGGCGCCGGCTATTATTTTGAATGAGCGCTAACTTAAGTTTAAAGTCCGCCATTTTAAATGAACTCCATTTTTAAATTTTTTATAACATAAGTTTCAATTCCGCTATTTTCCAATATGGCTACCAGCGTGGTACTTTTAAAAAGTATTTAACCTAATATTAAATTTGAATTGGCGCTTTCCAATATGGCTGCCAGCGCGCTACTTTCAAATTAAACCTATCTTTAAAGTTCACCATTTTACAATATGGTGACCAGCGCGCTAACTTTAAATTAAACTTTATATGACTTTATGTTTCTCAAAAGAGTTCGCTGAAGCGGTAAGATTCCGGACTCATAATTGAAAGATTCTAGGTTCGAATCCTGCTGCTTTAACCATCCCTTTTTAAAGGATCCTACCCCAGGTATAAGGAAAATAAATACACACACAATTTTCAATTTACAAATATATACAATGTAGGATTTTTTATTGTTTCAATGACATAAAAGTATACAACTTAGGTTATTAAAAATACAGTTTTATTAAATTATCCACACGTATAAGAATTTAGTGATCATCAGAAAGAGATGTGTTTTTATACTTTAGTTCATTCCACAATGTATCGAAATCAATGGCATTTGTGTCTGGAGGTGTACAAAAGGATTTGGATTCAAAACGCTTATTGCGCCACGCTGCAAGTTCTTCTTGGAGTCTGCTGTATTTGATCACTTCTCTGTCTATGCAAGCACTTGCCAAGTCTAGCAGCTGTGACCAATCGTTATTTCGATGCACTTGAGTGTTCTCACTCGTGATGCGGATATACCGTCCACAGTACACTGAGAGGGTATTTTGTGGGTCACCAAGTTTGTGCAATTCATTCTCGGGTATATCCTTTTAAATTCCACAATAATAAACCATTGCATCTCGTTTAACACTGCGTGACCAGAAGGAGTTCCAATCTTCATTTCCGGTTTGAGGTTATCATCATTGAAGTAGATGGAGACGTAATTTGTTTGTTGCTCGTTGAGGTAGTAGGTACGTCGAAGTAACCCCCACGCAGTCATTTGGAATACATTAAAGAAATATCGGCTGATTAGGGCACCTTGCATACTGCAGAGTAAGAATGTGGAAGTTGACCCACTGAGCTAATGAATAGGCCGTCCGCAATGCACAAACATGTTTAGACTTGTTGTAACATGCAAACGTGCAGCTGGCGGCTGGCAGAATTAAGTCGGTGAGTAGAGGGCATCTTAGCTGAGTTATATCAATAAAGGAACGCTCAATAAATTGTGTTTTGTGGGGCCCAAAGCAATAGATTGCAACAGCGGATGATGTCTCGCGATGTGCCAAGTTTCCAACTCTGAATATAGCACATCACCATCATTCCAATTAAACTCGTGGTCAATAGCTTCATTTATTCGGGCGTTAAACATTGGTACTTTCTCCCTGCCGTACGGTCACTTAAAGACATACAATGAGATCCTGTTAGTCTGGCTGTCGAAAGCCGCCAACTCCTTGACCACGAAATCACCATCTCGTCCTTCCAAGTATGTGAAATCAATCACTAAGAGAGACATTGTTGACTGGTAGAATATGAGTGTACGTACCTTATTTATATTTGTGGTTTGCACGACTGTTGCTCCTCCAACCGGCCGCCATCGGGACATAATCCAAACTGATCGCGGGACATGCGCACTGCACTTTTACGTTGCGGGTGTAGCGAGCAGGAATAAACATGTTGACGAATGACGTCATGGATAGTCCTCTGGATCTGTGGATTGCGTACAAGCAGCAGTAATGTCCGCAGACATTCTAAGTTAAACCCTGTAACCTGTGGCGGTTAAATATCCAAGAAATAGAGTGGCGCTCTAGACATGCCATGATTTTAAGCTTGAATGTGGCAGTCCGTACGAATCAAAATATTCGGCGTACCCAGAGTCGGAAAAACAGACAGCTACCCAATGCGAGCCGGGCATGTAATGCTTATCAAGGTTAATGACAATTATCGAGGTCTTTATAAGTGTGGATGGTAAAAGATCTAATGGATACACTCTTTGAAAATAGTTTACATGTTTCATTAAAACTTTATGGATCTGAATGCAATACGTTCTACTGTAACGTTCCTAGAGTTGTCCATTTCGATGTGTCCTGGGAATACAGCATACAAACTGCATGTCACAGGTTCAGGAAGCGGCTTTTTAAATCGTGCCTCAATACGCACATTTCCTTGACGAGGTAAACTTATATTTTCTTCGTCAGCCTCCCTATCAGGTGACAGGTCAAACCCTAATACGTAGAAAAACTTTGTGAACATTTCTAGTATAATCATGTCAGCACGGTCGTCGTGATGAATATCCGTACTTGAAAATAATGTTCGTAAGCCCAGGTAGCTCCAAAGGGTGAAGAGCGATCCATTGTGAGTCATTCGGAAGGGTTCTGAACTCCTTTTGCGAAGAACACAAGATTTGTCATATCATATTGATGAAAGTGGAATTGATTCGTACTGGCAAAACCAACGAATTAGGTGTTTTTAAGATGCTATGAGAATCCTTTCGGGAATTGGTCGAAGGAATGCATTATCGACAGAGACTTGATGGGCCCCAAAAATCGCAGTAAACATTTTAATCTGAGTATGTATAACAGGATAGTGTGCTTTGCGATTCATAGCTAAAACATTAGTGTGCGCTAAAAGAAGAGGGGGCTTCAATTCGACTTGGGTGATAAAAACAGTAGCGCCCAAAATCTAGATACGCACTTTATTGTCGTCTGAAGGGGCTAAAAGATAAAACGATTTTGGTGCACGTGTAAGTTTAATGTTCATGTCAACACCGCTAAGTAACTTTTTATCTGAATTGAATAAGTCAGCATGGAGCCTCCCATAATATTCAACAGTGTTGCCGTTGCTGAGGTAATTTAACCGTCTGACGTAACCACTGTTGCCTCAGAGTTCTCCAGGCGAATTGAGGTACCAGAAACTGGAGACTAGTTGCTTGCCAGACGCGTCAGAACCGAAGTTTAGAAGCTTTTCGATGTACGCCTTGTAATGATAGCTTGTCTCGTGAAGAGTAACTGGATTACCGTTTAGCGAGATACTGATAGAACTGAACAAGTAATGTAACAATTTGTTAACACAGCCCACTGTGTTTGGCTCAGCACCTTCTACATCTGATCCAACAGTTTTGACAATTTTGACGCGTAAGAGTAGACGCACAGAATTTAAATCTATATAGTAGTCGCTATGGCCCGAGCATCAAAATTCCAACTGGGCAGGGTTGTCCACTGGCGCAAAAGGTTTGTAAGTAACGGTGCGACTATTTACGACATATGTTTGAATACTGCGTTTGAGGAAGATGTCAAGCCCCGACTTTAAGCACTCCATTATTTCTTTGTGAAAATATCCTTCACCTTCCTACGTTTGCCTGAGCCCTTTCCGATTTGCGCTTCCTTTTTAAATCCAAGCCATACACCGTCATCTTTTTAATCTTTTCTTCGAAGTTGCCCTTTGCTTCACTGAATCTATTTTTGAAAATAGCACCCTCAGGTTGTTCTGGTTCCTTATTAAGATTATCCGTTATTTTATTGGAAGCTGATTTCAACGCCTTTTTTCCGAACGCCTTTGCCCCTGAATAAAAGAGAGGTTTAACAAAACGGAAGAGCCCTCTGAATAAGGACCCTATACCGTTACCCCACTGCATCCTGAAATTAGCCCTGTAAACATGACCAATCTCAACACCACGTTTTTTATTTACGAAGTACCGTGAATATCGATCCATTCTAACTATCATACTGAAACCAATTACTTTTAAGATTCTTTTTAAAGTCCAATATTACAAGGCACGGAATATCACTATCTTCAAACAATACATTGTCACCAGTTTTCATAAATAGACGAATCGAAATTAACATTATAAAGGACTGTTCCACGGGCTTGTAAAATGGGTAGTCAAATCTATGGTAACCCGTGTTCGATGGGAAGTGCAAGGAAGTTAGCAGTCGCACATAAGAATCTCCAACCAAATTTGGTTTGATAATATCGGTTAAATGTGTACGGGTTCAGGCTGAGCAAAGTTAAAATTATCTTTTGTGGTTAGGCTTACTGTGGAAGAACGGCAATTATCAGGGTTCATAAATCTTTTTGCTAAATCTTCAATGCCATTATATACACGCGCAGGGAGATAAGATACAAAATTTGTTACCTTTGATGGAATTTTCCCCGCGACATGAATTAAACAACCATCAATTTGCCCCTGATATTGTTTATGTAGTTGCTAAATATACGGACTAATTTTTCGTTTATAGACAGTTCGTAAATTTGAGGTATTTTTTGAGAAGATCAAACACAGATTCACAGTGTTTTACAGGAAATACGGTTTCCTCCGAAGCTAAACGAAATGTATTGTGCTAAGACCTCTTTTTGTATCCTTTAGTGTAAGATATCTCGACTAGTCCAACATCCCATCTATTATGTTACAACTCGAGTGGTGTAGCCAGTTTAGTTCTAAAGTCCGCTATTGTGTTGGCCGGAAATAATAATCGGAACTGTCTGACGGTAATGTTTCGTGAAAATAATCCATTATATTTTCTTAATATCGGTCGCGTTTATCCAAGAATTGAACGTCGCGTCTTATCCTCTCTACTTGACAAAATGTTGTTTAATAACATCATTGTTAAGTGTGCTCACTATATTATTTATTTGGAACTCGGGTTGGGGCGATACAGTAACAACGCGCTGACTGTCAGATTGAAACATGCACGCTTCCGTCTTATTGTAAGTTAGTGCCCATCCAAGATGGCGGTCAATTAAGCGTCAAACTCTCTACCGGTCTAAAACTAAAGCGACTGGGACTAAAATAATTTGTATAAAAGATCAATTGAATACCAATAAAGGTCTATGAATATCAATTACATAATTTGCATATCAAAATAGAACCCATGAATATCAATGAGATAATTTATATATCAATTAGGTCATTTGCATTTTAATTAGGGAGACCTACTTTCAGGTATCACAGGGTTAGTCACGTAAAAAGTAGGCGGAGCCGGTCTATCAACGCATAGGTTCGGTGGTGGGGGTGCTTTAATGTGATTACTCGCTTGGGGTAGAGCGCTTTGCTGTGATTGGTCGCTTCGTGTGGGGCGCTTTACTGTGATTGTTCGCGTGGGAATGGGTGCTTTACTGTGATTGGTCGCGTGGTGGCAGGTGCTTTGCTGTGATTGGTCCCGTAAATAAGGGGCGGAGCCTGTCCGTGACGTCATAAGGTCTGGGGTGGGGGTGCTTTGCTGTGACGTAAAAAAGTACGGTAAAATGCAAGCCTTTCTACTAACGGATATTTTGAAGACAGACATTTGTAGAAAGCTTGTTATTCGATATTGATGGCAATCTTCATCGTATTCATTAATTCCGTCTCAAAATGTATGTGTTAACAAGATTCTAATGTCAAAAAGACAGACAATTTAAGTATAACGTAACATTGAGGCGCGTCGAGCAACGGAGGATGCAGTCGAAAAGCAATAAGTATGATACATGCTGAGTGTGTATTTGTATCCCTAGGTATCCAGCATGTAATGCGCATGCGCCATATTATACTGCCATCTGTGGCCTGTCCTGCTCTACAATATTTGTGCACATTATCTCATAAAGGATACGATTTTCGAAAAGAAAAACTTCGTGATCACAAAATGCATTTCGATTTTCTATACGACTTTCTGTTTCTGAAATATTTCTCATTCTACGAAGAAATGAATGAGATAAGATCAAAAATGTAATTTCGTCTTCAAGTACCCGTGATTCGTGTCCAATTTTAATGAAACTTTTTTTAAAAGGATTTTCGAAAAATACTCAAACATTATATTTCATGAAAATCTGTCCAGTGGGTGCCGAGTTGTACCGTGAGGACGGACAAACAGGCGGACAGACAGACAAACAGACGGACAGGCATAATGAAGCTAGTAGTCGCTCCTCGCAATTTTGCGAACGCGCCTAAAAATTGAAAGTGGGAAGTGCACGAATTATGTTACCTTGCCTTGACCTCTAGTGGTGGCAGCACAAGCTCTGCGTATCGGCAGAAGTTACTGGCTCTAGAAAAACTATGCTCATTCTCAGGATTTAGTTAAATTCTTCAGATCCTTCCATTCCCTTCAAACTGCGTAGAAGATTTCCGTTCAAAATCGTGTTTGTTATGGAAATCAGTATGGCTCATTGACAGAATTTCAACGTGTTAGAAAATGTTCGTCATCACCTGTTCTTTCCAAGAATATCTATGTGTGGCATCTTTCCGAAACGCTTCAGCTGACAACGTCACTTTTGCTATAATCGAAGGGCAACGACAGCGTACAGAGTAAGACCGATAACATCAAACGTACATGGAAAATTGATTTAAAGTTTCAAATATACACAGATTTCTTGGTTGATTAAATATTTTACTTTTCGTGCGTGCAACTTATTTGAATGGGTAAACGTAGTCCTTGGAAATACTAACTTATGTAACAGATAAAGATTTCATTACAAAAAAATTGTAAGGTAACTTCGCAAATATAAAGACACGAGTCATGTTACTGCTTCTGTTATGCAAGGCTGCTGCATACAACGTAAAAAGGGCGAACAATGTAGCAACGCCAGACAAGAAGGACGAACCACAATGCTCTGTTTACCCTCCTCGTTAATTCTGCATCGCATACAACGTAAACAAAATTCTGTAAAACATAAAAATTTCCTTAGGTCTGATTAAGCCTTGAAGATGTAAGGATATATGAATGCGCTGATCAGTCCACTTACATAACCTGGACACTAGACGCAGAAAATAACTTCACGATCCGGCACATTTATCTCTGGGTACATGCATCTAAAAAATTTAGATCAGGAACCAACCAGCCTCAGTCTTCCCGCTGCAGCGAAGAACAAACCTTACCCCACCCCCACCCTCAACCCGACACCCAATCGTCCAAACATTCGCTTTAATGATTCAGTCATCCCACATCTAGTCACAATAGACTGAAGACTAAAGCGACATGTTAAATTTATTCTACATTGTTTCAAATTTTGCAGACCCTGTACAAATGTGTGATAAAATCATATGGGAAAATCGTCTGCATAAAAACGAGACGTTGACTGTGAAGGACAATGCTCTCTATTAAGTACAAATTCTGTACATACCAGCACTCTACTCTGGGATGTGATGTCGCAAAGGCTTCTCGGCAGACTATCGTGTGATCGAACGGTACGCGACTCGGCCGGCACCTGTAGACGTTTCTTACACAATAAGAATCAGCAATATCCTGCGTGGAAAAACTGTGACTTCAATCTTCCGCTGCGAAGTGGTTGAGAAGTGCGCTCTTCTGGGTTATTACGCAGCGAGTAGTGGTAATTTATTACCGACGTTTCGGGACAACCTATCGGTCCCATCTTCAGGGGTCGAGGACAATAATAATAATAATATGCCGGTAATAACCCAGAAGAGCATATTTCTCAAGAACTAGCTGCTTTATTACAAATTATGACCACCTTCATCATGTCACATGTAACTTCAACGGTTCGTACAAAAGCAACGTGTTGCCTTGTGTAAAAATGTTGACTTCTATTAACTTGTAGGTGTGGTTGTAATGTAAAGACATGTGGTGCCTTGTGGTGGTGCGTTATACAAGCACCAGTACTTCTTCATCTTCAGTGTAGATGAGTAAGCCGCCAGGCAGCTGAAGGCGAAGTAGGACTGACAGTCAGCCAGTCACAAGGCCCTTGGTGGCTTCATCAACAGATCCTTTCTGTGTCTTGACTTTTGTACATTTTTGTTGTCAAGATGCTTCCCCTCTGACGAGAAGACGTCTTTCATTTGTCAAGTCCAAGTCTCTGCCAATATTTACCCGTACAGACATTCAAAATTCACAAGTCGCAGGAAAAAAACAGTCAAACAAGGAACGGAGGATATGGGCTAGAAATAAGAGCAAACAGTCAGAGCTGTGTGGGGAAATTGATGGGTTAGCATTTGGGTTCGAGTCCTTATGGTACCGAAAAACCTAGGCATTAATTAACGGGCTACTTGTGCCCCATATTCTGATACCAGTTCAGAGGAGCCTTGTTCCTTTGATAAGTTCCAGATGGCCCCCAGAATTAAATGTTTCGTGTCCTGAGGAACCAAGTAAAAGGAACTCAGACATACGTACATGTCTGAGTGAAGCCAAAACTTCACACTCGCAGAGAATGTGGGTCGAGGTTTCATCCTCTGCACGACACCTCCTACATACGGGACTAATGGTCAGCCCCATTAAGTGAAGATGTCTTCTTAGGGTATTATGTCCAGTAAGCAGGTCTGTGTGGGGAAAACTGTGGCCATTAGAACCGCTTCACAGAGATGTAGAGAGAAAGGTGGAAACTGTAAGTGGGTGAAGAAAGTAAAGGAACAGTAAATAAAATGAAATAAGATATTAAAAATAAGAAGTGAAAAAATAATAAAAAAGGAAGTTTATGAAAGGAAGTAAAAAATATAAAATTAAAACAGTGTAATAGAAGGAATAAAAATAATAGACAATTTAAAAGTAAAAATGAATGGAAGGTCCTTCCAGTCACTACCTGCGATTGTGTCACTCACACACCACGCGTATTCGGACGTTGTTATATTTCCTAACACCTTATTTTTTTTTTTATTTGTGTATAGTTGGTTACAACCTGTGCTGCACCAGTAGGTATACCATGGGATATTTACAGAGGTTGAGCTCAGATTAAAACTAATGTATCATATTGCCTTTGATATTCTAGTCAATAAATTAGTCAGTACGTTGTTTCGGAGTTGTTACGGAGTTTGATTGCCTTTCAGTTGCTCTTGAAGCGAATGGAAGATATTTCTGAGGAAGCTTGTGACGCCGACGGTATTTATGTGATGTTTTAGAACCAGAGGTGGGGGAAGGGTTTGAAGTGCTGCTGGTCTTTCCCTTGAGAATAGGCTGCATTCTGTCATTAGGTGGTGGACCGTTTGTACAGCCTTTTCAGGACAGCTGCAGGTTGGAGAGGGCGTCTTTTCCATTTTGTGGAGGTATGATTGGAAACTGCCGTGATTTGTTAGGAATTGCGTAAGAATGTAGTTGGGCCACAGGGAAAGGGAGAGTCTGTGGAAGATGGTGGGTATGAAGAGTTTAGTGTGGGGTTTACGTATGCTGCGTTCCAAATTTTTATGTAATAATCTTCCAGTATCTGCTTTCCTCGATTTATTGGAATTGCGTCGTAAGCGTTGGTAGTATTGTAGCTCGGATCTATTTTGGCCAAGTAATCCGCCCTCTAGTTGCCTTTTAGGCCTACGTGTCCTTTGACCCAGTGGAAGGTGATCGAAGTAGAGTTCCTTAGTTCAATTGTTTTCAATCTGGTGACAACAGCTAAAGAATGTGTTGTGTGCTTGTTTGCAATGGCAAGTAGTGCTGCTTTGGAGTCAACGTTGATTGGCTTTGGATCCGGTCTACAGCCATGATTATTCCATAGAGTTCAGCTTGAAAGACTGTACATGTGATATTTAGTCTCTGAGTTTCGGTGTGTTTTTCAGTGGAATTTTTCACTGCAACCATACTTGGCCCGACGTGGTTTTCTGTTTTGGAGCCATCTGTGTAGGTGGACTAGTTTGCGCTACCCTACATACCATGCACTATACACCACAGCACTACTTATTCAAACCAACTTTATGTGAAATACATTGTGTATGTTAAATCACATACTTATAATCACTCCTACGCGCTTCGGTATGCATTGATGCCATCTCCAGGGATTACAGTCTTACTGTAGTTCCTTCTGAACGCATCAGAATTGTAATATATAAGCAGCATTGTAGTGACTAATAGCACTTATCCACTTATTATATGGACGGAATTCAAAACTGTCAGATGCGAGGTGATGAACTGCTGCTAACAGGACATCCAGCGCTACCTAATGTTACGTGAGTGTACTAGATGACGTGCTCACATTTACATTTCTAGTGAAGCCTCGCTCAACTAGATACTGTCGGCATTGCAGTGTCTCTACGCACGATCCTTAGTTAACACAAATATAAATCAGTTTTAAATTTGCAGCTAGCAATTTATGAAAAGACACGCCCTTCATATTAAAACCAGATAAACAACTGTTTGCGTCACTCAAGTGCGCAAGAATTCTAATTTAAAAGTAGTTCGGGAAAGTGGTCACAGGCTTGGAGAGGGGGGGGGAGGGTAATTTTAAAAATAAGTATAACAACATCCAAGGCCAGGCTGAGAAACTTGTTTGGCACAAATTATATTACTGTGTAGTGATCAAGCAATGGTCCAATTAATAACGAAATTATTATTTAGTTACCTTGCGTTATTTATTTGTTCTTTTCCCATTTATACCTACTAATCTCCACACTTACTTTTCCAGTGATACCGAAGAACAAATGTATACAGCGAAATAAACTGAAATGCCAACTTGATGCAAAAAGGTAATTTTATTGATGTATTCTTAGCTCGACATGTTTCGAGTACATACGCCCATCATCAGGAGCATTAGATGTTGAGCTGCAGCATGTGGTTTTCTGCACCGAGTTTTTGGATGGGTGGTGGTCTTGAGAGCCGCACCGTGCACACAACCTACGCAGCGGCTCTCAAGACCACCACCCATCCAAAAACTCGGTGCAGAAAACCATATGCTCTAACTCAACATCTAATGCTCCTGATGATGGACGTATGTACCCGAAACATGTCGAGCTAAGTATACATCAATAAAATTACCTAGTTGCATCAAGATGGCATTTCACGTAATTTCATGATGAAGATGCACGGTCAAACAACCCTCAAATGTTTACAGTCTTTAGTAAGGAAATCTCTTGAAAACATACAATTTTCAAGCTAGAAGGAGACTAAATAACTAATGCCGTGGAACAGTGTCCTTCTATAAAACCTCGTAGTTTCACAGCTTGTCTAGAAATTCGCAGCATTTTATCAACTATAAGGTTCATCGTCGTATTCAAAACGACCCGCCATTTTCATATCATGAACTAGATGACAACAGCGCAAGTCCACCATTTCTAGTCCTTCCAGAACTATTTTGTATTATTTTCCCACCTACGCTTAATTCTTATAAGTATCAAGAGAACATTATCGTTGCACCGTGCATTTCGTAGTCATTTGATTAGCACACCAACTAATATATACATATATATATATATATAATTTTTACATTAAAACATTTAAAATCGCTCCAACATGTTTCGATCCTAAGGTCATCTTCAGGGAACTACACTGTTCCTTGCTAAAGTCACATGTTTAAAAACACTCACTGATTAATTTCCTTATATTAACTTGGTGCTGTGGCAGCATGTCTGTAATATAAAGTATATTTATTAAGTAGATTGTCAAAACAATTTAGTAAGATTAGATAATATAGTAATAATTGAATTTTGTACTCATATATAATATAGGATCGAAACATGTTGGAGCGATTTTAAATGTTTCAATGTAAAAATTTTATATATATGCATTAGTTGGTGTGCTAATTAAATGAATCAAGTGAACATATTTAATTACTTTCTCCATGGAGCAAAGTATTTCTTGAGAAACTAACCGGTTCTCAGCTAGTCAAGGAATTCCCCGCATTTTATGGAAACCGAAGATTCATTACCGCATTCACAAGTGCCCCGACACCTGTCCCTATCCCGAGCCAGATCGATCCAGTCCGTACCCTCACGTCCCACTTCCTGAAGGTCCTTCTAATATTATGGTCCCATCTACGCCTGGGTCTTCCAAGTGGTTCTTTCCTTCAGTTTTCCACACCATAACTCTGTATGCACTTCATCTCTTCCCCATACGTGCTACATGACCAGCCCATTTATTTTTCTGGATTTAACCACCCGAATAACAGTTGGTGACGAATACAAATAATTAAGTTCCTCTCTATGTGGTTTTCTCCATTCCCTGTTACCTCGTCCCTCTATCCTCCCTCAATGTGAGCGACCAAGTTTCACACCCATACAAAACAACAGGCAAAATTATAGTTCTGTACATCTTAGTCTTTGTATTTTTGGATAGGAAACTGGGAGACATCAGATTCTGCACTGAATGATGGCAAGCATTCCCCGGCTTCAATCTCCTCCTAATTTCTTCCTCAATATAATATTGATCTGTTAAGTTTGCTCCCAAATATTTTAATTCTTTCACCCTTTCAAAGCAACTATTTTGAATCTTCATATTGTATCCTCGTCCTGCATTCTGATCCCGAGATATGACCTTGTACTTAGTTGTATCAATATTTACTTCTAGTCTATTTCCTTACTAGAAACTATTAAAGATTCCGTGTTTCCTTTTTAGTATGTACGTTTCACCCAGTGCATTACCATAATCAGCATAAACCAAAAGCTGATGTGTACCATTCAATGTCATGCCATCCTGGTTTAACAGAACCCTCCTATATGCGTACTCCAAAGCAAATATGAAGAGCAATGAACTGTTGTCTAAATACACCTTACGCAGTTTCCTTGAAAGGCTGCAGAACTCAGCAAGATCCGTCAATATGTAAGAAATCCTGGTCCCGATATTGAAACACTACTGATGCTTTGCAAATATGTGGCACTGCGAGAATTTTCTGTCCGAGTATTTTGGGCCTGTCACTATTATTCTACTAATGCTTCATATCATTGTTTTGATCTTCTTATCAACTGACAGCGTCGCTCAATAAAGTACTGCCATCGCAAGGTATCACTTCCTACATGTTTAGAAACACCATTTTAAGACATTTTACAGTAGCAGACCTACCATCGTGCTTGCATATACATAGCTCTTTTCGAGGACCCGAAATAAGAATGTCCATTAATGTCTGATATGACACCAATCTGAATACTGTAAACAAAATCCCCTTCTCAGAAAGAGAGAAGCGTCGTGCTTAACTCTTTAGACAGGAAAAATAAACCTGAAATGGGTTAAAGATTCAGTTCGGACCGCGCAGTAAACACAGTCCCGCTCGGTTATAAAAATCGACCAGTTAATAGTGTAAAGGGAAATAATCGCTTTTTGTTCTGAGATCCAGACAAAACACACAAATAAGCTCTGGGCAAAACGTAAAATATTCAGATTTTAAAGCTGGTGCTATATAAAGTTACAATTACGAATTATGGGCCGAAAGAACGTAGTCGGTATAGCGACTATTCTACGCGCTGGACGCTCCGGGGTTCGTATCCCACTAGGGGCGAGATTTTCCCTACCCGTTCAGACCGGCTCTGAGGCCTAACTAGCCTCCTGTACAAGGGTCTCATGTCTCTTTCCCGGGGGTAAAGCGCCGGGTGCGTGGCGTTAACCAGCCACCCCATCTAGCGCTGAGGTTAAAAAAAAGAACAGAGTTATAGCTGTACTGTTCTGTGCTGTCATGGCTTGTTATAGGATAAACTTTACCTTTACCTTTACCACTCGGTTTTAAAGGGTTGAGACTAGGATATTTTGACAGAATTACAGATGGAACGCAATTTCAAAATGATAGGCAGGATTGCTGCAGAATGGAATGAAGCCTAAACGCTACTAAGCGGGCCAGAATTGAACTGTCCAATTCGTGCAGGAGAAACACGTCATAAATAGTAATAAACACGCAAGAATGCCGCAACAAAAATCAAAAGAAAAAGAGTAATTTAGTTTTTTTGGATAGCATTAACAAGTAAGACAATTTGCTGACACAGCTTCTCTCAGGATCGACCTTGTCAGATATAACATAAATAGCTCGAAGGTTAAGTCAGTAGGAGCAAAACGTGGACACATGTCGAGAACAAGTGCAGGTGCCTGGGCGGGGCTCAAATTGTGACAGCGGCGCTGTATGTTATGCTGTACCAAGAAACCATTACGTAAGCTATATGCTCTACACAGTACAAGCGTCAAGCGGTATTCGATAAATCACACAGCTGGCAGATACTTAGGCTACCTAAACGGTAAATATTAAAAAGATGCTCTTGGGCGTGACGCCTTGTTGTGTGGTATATATATACACCAAAATTTGGCTCTATTAAAAAAATACGCTTAAGTTTTTATTAGGCTCTATACCAACAACGCAGCAATTATACTCGTATGTTATTTATTGTCCGTCGTACACAACACAGTTGTGCAAAGTTAAGTTATGCAACAATTAACAAAGCTACATGTTTCAACCCCTTGGGGTCATCTTTAGGCTTATAAATTATGGTATCATACAAGGTACTTCTGTGTGGCTACCTAAGTCTGAAGATGACCCCAAGAGGTTGAAACATGTAGCTTTGTTAATTGTTGCATAAATTAACTTTGCACCACTGTGTTGTGTATGACGGACAATAAACAACATATTGTTATATTGGCACAACGGGATGTATAACCTTCAATTTAGAACATAGCAATTGTTTCTTCACCACCTTGTACTATTCAATAAGCACAAATATTCATCTTATTCGACTCTAAATTAACCTTTTAAAGCCTACTCTTTACTCGATTCACCAACAGGTGTAACATTCACAAACTACACATTCTGCCCACACTGCATTTACGTGTTTTGTGCGTATCTCGGAAAGAACAGCGGATATACAACATAAACTGACTGTTTTTTAAAACCGAGATGAAAAGTGTTTACTGCGCGGTTCGAACCGAGTGTTTAAATAAAATGTACCAACGTGGCAGGAACGCTGGGACACCCCTAACTCTCTACTCAGCATGTACAAACCTCTCCTAATTTTTCGCCTGATATAGGGCGTACTACTTATACATTAAAATCTAGCTTAATGCACCATTTTTAAGATTAGGTATTACTTAATTTTATATATATATATATATA
>Ga0131853_10011567_pt1 | contig 16160 bp, 15 predicted proteins | sample TergutLab28metaG_FD_92764 | JGI IMG/M metagenome (GOLD analysis project Ga0131853, IMG submission 92764) | Labiotermes labralis P1 segment gut microbial communities from Petit-Saut dam, French Guiana - Lab288 P1 (version 2) (version 2) | ecosystem: Host-associated > Arthropoda: Insects >...
CAGCACAGCACAGTACAGCACAGCACAGCACAGCACAGCACAGCACAGCACAGCACAGCACAGCACAGCACAGCACAGCACAGCACAGCACAGCACAGCACATATAATTATACGAAGTATAATATATGTGGGGATATTACAAGGGGGCGCCTTTTCGGGCGCAAAATTTTTGCGTTTTTTACGTGTTCTGTTTCAAAGAAATTATTTTGATATTTTGGTTTAATTTTAATATTTTCCGTTGGAAAGCGGTGAGAAAGGAACTATTGATATGATTAGGAGAGTTTTATTGGCGGTGCCATTTACCGTTTGTGCTGCGCTGGCGGGGGCTCCTTCTTGGACTTTCGAAACCCACCGCTTGCAAAACTATCTAAACACGGAATGGCACATCGGATTTGTCAGAGACAGAGTAAGCGGACGAGCAAAATTTGACGATTTCCAAGCAATAGAAATGCTAGCACAACAAGATTTGTCTGAAAGAATTATGGCGGAAATTCGGAGTTCTTCCGCGCTCAGAACTCAAACCGTGCAACGCATTCAGGACGGCAATTTATCTGAAACCACCATCAGTGATTTTGATGTAAACGTCATAATTCAATCAAGCGCGGTTTTGGTAAATGTAGACAGGCGTTCGTTTTTTAATAGAAGAAACGGCACTATTTACGGTTTTGCAGCAGTCCGTAAGTCGGTTTTGGCTGAATTTTACAAGTCGAATATGAACATGCTGTTTTCTTATATTGACGAGCAAATTCCTGTGGCGACTTCGCTTGCAGAAAGCGGAAGAAAAATCGCGGCAGTCGAGAAGATTCAAGAAATCGGGGACTCGCTTGCGAGGGTAAACGAGTTTAACGCGCTTCTTCTGGCGGTAAACAACGACGATTCTTTTGTGGAGAATATAGTAAACGTTCACAGGCGCTTGAATGGGATTAGAACGCAATTACAGGCGGGAACAAGGTTGTTTTTGGATATTTCCGGCGATAATAATTTAAGCGAACTCAGCGCAATAATTTCGCAAAATGAGGACTGGAGTTTTGAGGTAGTGCAAAGTCGTGAAAATGCTGATTATCTTGTCGGAATAAGGACAAATCTCAGCCGTTGCACTCCTCCTGACGTTCGCTTGGCGCTTTGTCATGTGAACGCCGATGTTTCGATCGTATGTCGCAAAAATCAAAGAAACGTGAGCGTTCAAATATCAGAAACGCGAGGTGGTTTTCCTAACGCCAATACAGGCAGGGCAACTCAAATTGCTTTTGAAAATTTGACGAGTGAAATTGCAGAAAAAGTAATTCAATCTATTAAGGAGGTATTTTTCAGATGACTAGAATATCTTGGAATTTTATTGTTTTGGCGAGCATTGTGTTTGCAACATTTGCACAGTCGATAAGCGCGGCAAATTGGACGGGCGGCGGCGGGCAAGGAATGAGTATTACGATTTGGGCTCCACAGGCAAGAAATCTTGCGGAAAATCAGGATTATTTGCCGCTTATGGTGCAGGGTGAATTTCTCAGTAATTTTACTAAATTCTCCGCTATTGAAGTATTTGACAGAGAACGTCTTGATGAAAGATATGCGCAAATTTTGTCAAGCGCGCCCAACGAAAGAGTTAGAGAAGAGATGATTGCGGAACTTGAAAGAGAGCGAACTCATATTTTAAGAGGCGATATAACAAGGACGACTACGGGCTACAATCTTCAAATGCGAATTACTCGAACCGCCGACGGAGCGACAGCCGCCGCATATTCGGGAACATTTACTTTTGCAGAGCTTGACGACCTTACAGGAATTCGTCGTGCCTCGCTCGAACTTCTTCAAGGAATGAACGTAGCTCTTACGGCAAGCGCTCAACAAGAACTCGCAGGAGCGGCGCCGGCAAATCATGTTGGGGCGCAAACTCACAACGCGCGTGCGGTCGTTGCTCAACGACAAGGACGTGAAACTGAGGCGATGGCAAATTTTAATATGGCGGCTATGCTTGACCCGTCTTTGATCGAGGCGACAAATCGTTTATCGATATTGGAGACCAACATCAGGAGCGGAAGCATAGGCGACGATGTTCGCGGGGCAATCGCTTGGCGGCGGGCGTGGATAGAACGTCTTACGGAAACGGAGCAGTTTTTTTCCGATTTTCACGGAAGAGAAACAATGCCATATACAATTTTTTACGCGACAGAAATCACACAAGGCGCAATAAACTGGCAGGCGGAAACCGTAAATTTGAGCATAGAAACGCATTTATACGGCTCTCGTATTTGGACACTTTCCATAGAGCGAACATTGCAAGCGGTGTATGACGGTTTACAGGCAACAGGACAAGCGCAAACGTGGCAACTTTCGGGTTGGCCAAAGCAAGCGGTAACAAATTTGAATGCTTTCGGACGAAAAAGCGCTGATTTCAACGTGGTTTTTGAACTCTTGAACGAGCAAAACAGAGTAATCGGCAGACAAACCTTGCGAGCGGGCGGCTCTTGGAGTTTAACTTGGAATCAAAGACCCGTGATAAACGTAAATGCTTCGAGCAGAAACACGCTGAATTTCCAAAATGTAAACGCAAACGACATAAGCGACAGAATGACAATCAGGGTTGCTACCGTAAACGGAATACCCGCCGAAACTGCCGCACGAGACGGGGTTTTGCAAATCCGAGCGGTAGATAAGGCGTTTTTTGACATAAACGATATGTTTAGGTTTTACAGAGGTGAAATTCAAGGTTTTGCAAGACATGACAACAGACCAACAAACCTAGTTATTCCCGACAACATTTGGGGCGATCCGGTTATTTCAATTGGCGCGCAAGCATTCCAAGGGGAGGGGCTTGATGCTTTAAGAATTCCTAACACTGTTGTTTTTATCGGCGACGGCGCATTTAAAAACAATCAATTGAATAGAGTAAACATTCCTTCAAGCGTGATCTCTATAGGCGAAAAAGCGTTCTTTAACGACTTACAGCACGCCTCTAATATAGCCAGAATTACCATAGGTGCAAACGTTGATATGAAACATAATTCGTTTGGGCGTGAATATGTTGTTGTCGGAAATGTCTTCCGAGATAATCCTTACAATCATTTCGTTGTTTTTTACAACCGAAACCGCAGGCAAGCGGGATTGTATCGTTTTACGTCCGGTTGGATTTACGACGGAGACAATAATGCGGTAAAAGAACGATGTCCGAAAAAAGAATGGATTGAAAGTGTTTCTGCTCCTAATATACAAAGCGTAGCATTTAGATTACAAGACAACATCGCGCTTGTTATGCGAGTGGGAACATCTGCTTTTTATCAACAAAATATAGGTGCAATAGCAGGTGTAATAGAAGGTAAAACATCTACTATGAGAATAGTAAGGAATCAAAGAAACAGACCGATAAGAATGGAATGTTTTATTAACGGCACATTAGTAATTTCTGCTGATTTACACAGGGATGGACGGGTTGAAAGCATTACAATACTCAACAAAGATCCGAATCAGGGTTTCGGAGTTTTTGAAGTAAGGTGAATTATTAACAACTGGCGGACGTGGCGGCAAAACGTAGAAAGAGGAGTTTTTCATGAAAAAGGTGATGGTGGTTTTGTGGGTAGTGGTAGCGATGTGTTTTGTGGGCTGCGGCGATGGAAGTTCCGCATTGGTGGGCAAGTGGTATTTGGCAGATGCCTCAAATACCGGAAATGCTTCTAAAACTATGGAAATTTTGAGAGATGGAACTGCAATCGTCAGCGGAATGGGCATGACGTGGAAGACGGAAAAAGATCGTATTTTCTTTACCTCTTCATTAGGTGCAATGGCGTTTAATTACAGATTATCCGGCACAATGCTTATTCTTGAGAACAACGATGACGAGTATTTCATATACGTAAATAACAGAGAAGAAAAGAAGCAAGGAAAATTGGAAGTACGTTGGAATAATGGACGAGTTAGAAAGTCAGGGAATTTTGACAAAGATGGAGAGGTGCACGGAAAATGGGAAGAGTATTACAAAGACGGGCAGCTCAGTTTTTCCGGAAATTACATCAATGGTAAAGAGGATGGAAAAATTGAGGGATTTTATCACAATGGACAGATTAGATTTGTCGGAAATTTTGTTAATGGAGACGGAGAATGGAAAGTGTACAATGAAAATGGAGAATTAAGTTTAGTAGAATTCATTAATTATGCCTATGGGAGATGGAAATTGGAGCGGAGACAGTATCGTGGAAACGGACAATTAGAATTCGTTGAAAATTACGTCGATGGGAGATTGCATGGAGAGCGGAGACAGTATCGTGAAAACGGACAATTAGAATTCGTTGAAAATTACGTCGATGAGAGATTGCATGGAGAGCGGAGACTGTATCGTGGTGAAAAAGGAGAATTAACATTAGTTGAAAATTACGTCGATGGGAGATTGCGTGGAGAGCAACGAGAATATCACAGAAACGGACAACTCGCTTTGGTTGTAAATTGTGATGGACGTGATGGACTGCGTTGCTTTTATACTAAAATCTATGGCTCAAATGGAGAAGAAATTAGCCAAAGAGATTTCAGGATCAGGTATGGAAGAAACGGAGGTTGGAATTGGATTAATTAAAAACATGGCAATAAACAGCCGTCCGTAAAAAAAGGAGAATTGCGGGCGGCTTAATTGTTTTTTTATCTGAATTTATTAATACACACAAAAATAATTGCTTGAAAACTGAAAAAAAGAAACCGTCCCGCTTGAATTTGCAGGGCGGTTTCTTTTTTGCTGTCGGCAATCGGCGGCAAATAGTATTTTCTTCCACAAACACGCGAAAACACAAGGTTTTGGAAAAGGAAAATTATGAAATTTGTTATAAGATCGGTATTGTTGGTGTTTATGGTTATGGGAATTGTCGGTTGTAGCGATGAAAACGATAAAAACGATTGCAATAATTCTATAATTGGGGTTTGGGAGAATAACGAAACGAGCTATCGGTTTCGCTTTGATGAAGACGGTAGAGGACATCATACTGAAATTGGCTCTCCGATTAGGTATTCTTTTTATTATGAAGTCATTGAAACAGAAATTATATTCACATTGGGATTATCCGGTAGCATTCCTTTTATTTGCGGAGATACGATTGTGATAAACGACAAATATTTTGTAAGAAGAAATTAAAAAAAACGAGATTTCTGTCTTGTATTATTCTCATTATTACGGTTATTCAATATGTCTGCAATAAGTTAGACTGCTATAACAAAACAAAAAATAAAACAGCCGCCCGTAAAAAAGGAGAATTACGGGCGGCTTAATTGTAATTAAACGGGGGAGCGTTTAACTACATAACTATTAACTGCGCTTGAAGTGCGCCTGCTTGCTTTATCGCTTGGAAAATCTGAATGATGTCGCGGCTTCCTACTCCAAGCGAATTAAGCGCGTGCGCCAAGTCGGAGGCGGTTGTCGTTTCGTTCAGAACTACTACGTCCATATCGCGCTGTTCCACTACTATTTCGGGGTTGGGGATAGCCGTTGTTCGCCCGAAAGTGAAAGGGACGGGTTGAATTATGGACGGTCGGTTTGTAATTTCTACTTTTACGCCGCCGTGGGTGAGCGATACTTCCGAAATTCGGACTGCGCCGCCTGCTACTATTGTTCCTGTTCGCTCGTTCATAACTACCCGCGCGGTTGTCGCCATATCGAAAGTTGTGTTTTCGACGAGCGCTATAAATTCGGCGAGGTCAAGCGTTATTCCTGCAGGGGTTGCGCTTAATTGGACGTTAAATAAATCGTGGTCGAGCGTTATTGTTGCCGCGTCCGCCGCTCGCGCAATTCGCTGTTCAAAGCCGAATTCTTCCGTCATACGGTTGTTTATGGCGGTTGCCATATTGTTTGCCGAAGTGAAATCGGGGCTTGAGAGCGAAAGGGCTAAATCTATCGCCGAAAAATCGCTGTAAAGATATTCGCGCTGAACTATTGCTCCGTCGGGAATTCTGCCGACAAGCGTGTGGTTTTGGGTCGTGCGATTTATTCCGCGACTTCTTATGTCGTAGCCGCCTGTTGAAAGCGGTCCTTGTGCGAGAGCGTATATTTCGCCGTCCAAACCTTGAAGCGGGGTAAGAATAAGCGTTCCGCCTTCGAGCGAGCGAGCGTCGCCGATTGAGGAAACGGTTATATCTAATCTTGTGCCGCGCCTTTTGAAGGGGTCAAGCGTTGCCGTAACCATTACCGCCGCTACGTTTCGCATAGAAATTTGTCTGTCGGGCAGTTCAATGCCTATGTTTTGAAGCATTGTACGCATAGTTGTCGCGGTGAAAACCGTGCTTGTTCTGTCGCCTGTTCCTGCAAGTCCGACCACCAATCCGTAGCCGAAAATTTGCAGTTCTTTAACGCCGTTTATTCTTGCGACATCTTTAATTCTCACGTTTGAAGCGGCGTGCAAATTGCCGAAAAAGGGCGTGAAAACAATCGCGCAAATAATATATGTTATAAGTGTCTTTTTCATCTTTTTTCTCCTTTTTTTATCGCTTAAAACAGCCAGTTAAAGAAACGTGCGATAGGACCGGGTCTTTGCGCGGACGAGGCGCTTCCTTGACCCGAATATTTAATTTCGGCGTTGGCAATGTTTTGCGAAAGAATTGTGTTGTCGCTTCCGATGTCTTGGGGGCGCACAATTCCCGAAACGCTGATAATTTCTTTCTCTTCGTTAACCATAATTACGCGGCTTCCGCTGATAACCAAATTTCCGTTATCCAAAACCTCGTCGATGTTTACGGTTACGCGGGCAACCAAGTTTCCGCGGCGCGTTGTTGCTCCGCTACCGTCGAACTCTGTGCCGAGGTCGCCGCCTGCTTCAAACATAGGAATACGTCTGAGCGAGCCTCTTCCTTGGCTGTTGTTAATCCCGAACGAATTCCTCTTTTTGGTATTCGTTGAACTTGTTGTGTTTGCTTGCGCGTTCTCTTGAACAAGAACCGTGAGCAGGTCTCCGTGTCGCATCGCCCGTCTGTCTGTGTAGAGCGATTGCATTCTTGCCGCGCTGACCGAAGTCGCGAATACGGCAATTGCCATTAAAATAAGAAAATTTTTCATATTGTCCCTCCCCGAACAATTTCAACCACGCCGGGCTGAATAATTCTACCTCTTATTAGTTTATTACTGTTTATATTTTCTACCAAAATAACGTCGCCGACGCCGCCTGCGCTTCTTGCGCGACCCGTTGCCGACACACGTCCGAAACTTCCGCTTGTTATCATTGTGATTGCCGAGCCTACTTCTACGGCGGGGCGCGGCGCAATGTGTCTGTTTGTTATGACTGCTCCCTCGCGAATTACGCCGACTATCATAAATTCGTCTCTTCTCGGCATTTCAAAGAGGGGAGTTCCCTGCAAATTTGTTATGTCGAGACTTCTGAATTCGACGAAATCAGCCGAAAATGCGTCGCCTCTTGTCATATTTCTTGTTGCAACGCCGACATTTGCCGTCATTCTCACCAAGGCGTTTATAGATACGCGCGTTCTTCTTTGCCCGTTGTCCTGAACAACAACAAGCGGCACTTGGAAGCGACCGCGAAAATTCTGAACTCTCTCCATATTTCCCAAAATTACTTCAAATTCGCCGAGCGGGATATTTACTTCCGCGCCTTGTGCAAATTCAAATGAAAGTTCGCTTCTCACGTTTTCGTTGTTTGTAAGGCGCGGCGCCAAAAGTTCGGCGGCAATTTCTGCCAATTTTGCGAACGGAACGCTTTGTGAAACCGTCGAAACTCTAATTCTTTCACTGCCTGTTATGTTTGTTCCTCTTCTTATTTCCTCGGGAATTGCCGTCAGGATGTTGCTTCTGAGCAAAAATCTTGTAGTTCCCGCGGGTGCTGAATTTCCAACAATTAAGGTGTCCAAAACGCTTTTGTGCGCGCCAGAAATTTCGGCGATTTGTCCGAGACGAATAATATCAGCAGACACAGAAGACGAATCTCTGAGCGCAATTCGGGTATTGGCGGCGAAAGCAAATGCCGCGCAAATCAGAATTACAAACAAAACACGTTTCATATTAAAACCTATTACCTTTTAAGATTGGTGGCGGTTTGCAACATTTCTTCCGACACGCTTATTGAGCGCGATACTATTTCGTACGCTCTTTGCGTTTGAATCATTCCGACCATTTCGTCCACGATTTCGACGTTTGACGCTTCAAGCATTCTGTGGCGGATTTGTCCTGTGTTGTCTTCTCCCGGAATTGAAATAAGCGGTGCGCCCGAAGCCGAACTTTCCGCAAACAAGTTGCTTCCGAGCGAACGCAAACCACCCGGATTTATGAAAGTCGCAAGTTCGATTTGTCCCAATTCCATTTCTTCGGGTTGTCCCGAAACTGTTCCCATTCCGCTTTTGTGTGCGACAACAAAACCGCTGAGCGAAACTTCGATACTGTCGAAGCCCTCGGGAATTATGATTTCGGGAAAAAGACGATAACCGTCGGCGGTCACAAGCGTTCCCGTGGAGTCGCGCAAAAAGTGCCCGTCTCTGGAATATGAGATTTCGCCGTTTGGAAGTTCTATTTGAAAAAAGCCCTCGCCCGCAATAGCCATATCGAAACCGCCTCTGCTTTCTATGAGCGAGCCCTGCGCAAATACTCTCTGTATTGAAGATACCCGAACGCCCATACCGACCTCAATTCCCGCAGGAGCCATTCCGCCCTCGGGATTATAAACGCCCGGCTCGCGAAGCGTCTGATACATCAAATCCTTAAAATGAAGTCTCTGTCTTTTGTATGCGTTGGTGTTTACGTTTGACAAATTGTTTGTAATCGTATCAATCATCAACTGTTGCGCTTTCATCCCTGTTGCGCCTGTGTGTAATGAACGTACCATAAAATCCTCCTTTAGGCGACCCCTCGCCATTTTTATTGTTTTTATATTCAATAACTGTGCCAAGTTGCTGAAAAAGGGAATATACTTGCATTTTTCGGAAAACTCGCCTAAATTTTACAGGAAAAAAATTATATGTTCGGGAAAATTTTGCCAATGTTTTATTTCGCCCTTTTTATTTGCGGCAAAACGTATTTTCCATAAAAAATTATGGAGGAAAAATGTCGAAAAATTCAATTTCTTACGCCGACGCGGGCGTTAACTTGGCTGCTTGGGACGAAACCAAAGGGCGCATAGGCAAGCTTGTAAAAACAACTTACAACGACAGAGTGGTCGGCAAATTCGGGCAATTCGGCGGAATGTTCAACGTTTCGTTTTTTAAGGATATGAAAAATCCGATTTTGGTGTCCTCGGTTGACGGGGTCGGCACAAAACTCAAAATCGCTGTCGAAACAAACACGCACAACACAATCGGCTACGACATAGTAAACCACTGCATAGACGATATTTTGGTGATGGGCGCTCGTCCGCTTATGTTTTTGGACTACATCGGAACAGGCATTTTGTCGCCCGATACCACCGAAAAAATTGTAGAAGGACTTGCCGCGGCGTGTCGCGAGAGCGGAATTGCGCTTATCGGCGGCGAAACTGCCGAAATGCCGGGAATGTACCAAAAAGGCGACTATGACATCGCAGGAACAATTATCGGCGTGGTCGATGAAGAAAAAGTGATTGACGGCTCCAAAATAAAAAGCGGCGACGTTGTTATCGGCTTGCGTTCAAGCGGACTGCACACAAACGGCTATTCTTTGGCGCGAAAAATTGTAGAAGAGCGCGCAGGCAAGAAATACAGCGACATATTTGAAGCGGAAAACAAAACTTTCGGCGAGGTTCTGCTTGCGCCGCACGTTGCATATACTCCGCTTTTTTCGGCGATTGATAAAGGATATATTAAAGGAATTGCACACCTTACAGGCGGCGGTTTTCAAAACAATATCGACCGAATTTTACCGAGCGACTGCAACGCAAAAATCGACATAAAATCTTGGATGCCTCAACCGATTTTCAAGTTTTTGACAGAGCAGGGAAATATGGAGCGCGACGAAGCGTACCGCACTTTCAATATGGGAATCGGAATGACTGTTGTTGTTTCACAAGAAGACGAAGCGCGTCTGCTTAACGAGCAAGAAATTCAGCAGTTTAACCCCGTGAAAATCGGCGAAATTGTCGGCGGAAACGGTATTGTTGAATTGGTAGGGGATATGTAAAAATACCACGAAATCAGCGTAGGGGCGTATTGCATACGCCCTTTTTTTTATTTACCAAATTTTTTCCTGTATTCGTTGGGCGTCATTCCGCAATATTTTCCGAAAATTCGGCTGAAAGAATTTGAATAGCAATAACCCACTTGCTCTGCGATTACCGATATTTGATGTTCGGTTTCTGTCAGCATTCTTTTTGCCTCGTTTATCCGCAGGTTATCGAGATAGTTTTTGTACTGCATATCTTTTTTGTCTTTAAGTATTTCATTTACAACAAAACTGCTTATTCCCGCCTCTTTGTTTATCAATTCAAGCGATAAAAGCGGATTTGAAATGTTTTTGTCTATATATTCAAATAAAATCTGCGCGGTATCTTCGGTGTATTTGCTTGGTTTTCCCGTTGCAGAAATAGGGGATGCGCTTTGACCTTTTATATTATTGCTTGCCGAATTTTTTATCGCTTTTCCTATTTTGGGCAAGAAAACAAATAAAAACGCGAAAACAAAAAATGTGAAAATTGCGGCGTTTGTCGCTTTTTTGGGAATAGAATCCGCAAAACGCAGGCTTTTCAGAACAACTTGCAAAGAAGTGTCTGCGTCGTGTGGCGAATAATTGGCAATAATTAAGTGGGTAAAATTATTCCAGTCGGTTTCGGGAATACTGTCTCCGCGTGTGATAAAATGAGAAAGCCACCAAATGGGCGTTGCGAAATCATTTTCGTTCAATCTGAAACGATAATGAGAACGGTCGTCCTGAACACGGACATTTACCGAAAACGGGCGGTGCATTTCGGGGTGCGCCAAATCCGAGAAGCCCGGTATGTAAAAATACATCGAAACTGTAATGTCATTAGAAAATTTGGGGTCTATTTCTATGTCGATATACTCAAAATTGCTGAGTTCGATATGCCGCCTGAGATTGCCTGCGTGAAAAATTAAAATGCTCGAAGGATATTCTCCGCCTCTCTGATAATTATAGCGAAAGTGCAAATTTTGCGCTCTCGGGTCAATCGGCATTGTAGCAAATCCTCTTTGCAAAGGAACGTTTGAGACTACCTCAAATTCAAAAAACGTTTGATTTTCGGGATAAAGTTCAAGCGGACGATTGTATGTCGTCCCAAAGAAAATTACACCCGAAATTAAGGCGAGCAAAATTGCAAAAACTAAATATTTGCGATTATATTGCATTACTTATTTCCCTCGTAAAGTCCGTCAAACAGCGATTTTTCGAGTGGTAAAGCGAGTTTTTGCGCCGTGCCTATTTTTTTGTTTTTGCGCCCGAAATTTGCGCTTTCCCAAACAAAGTTCTCGTCGAATTGTTTTTCGAGAGTTTTAACTATTTCGGGGACTATCGGCTTTATCGTCGTTCCCAGAACGGCAATTAAGTTTGCGCAGGTTGCCATAACCGTTTTTGCGCGTTCCATATCGTTTTTTACTAATTCCCAAGGTTTTTCGTCTTGGAAATATTTGTTTGCCAAATCGCCGAGACTGCGAATTTCGTTTATCGCCGCTCTGAAATTTCGGGCAAGCAGATTTTCGACGACTTTATTCACCAATTCCGAACTTTGCGCTTCAATTTTACTGTCGGAGGCGACATCGGGAATGGTTGACGCGAAAAATTTGTCTAAAAACGTGCTTGTTCGGTTGCAGAAATTCCCGATATTATTGACAAGCGCGGAATTTACAACGTTTATAAATTCGTCAATGCTGAAATCCAAATCGCTTACTGTCGGCGTAAGTTTGCTTGCGAAATAGAAGCGCAAAAACTGCGTGGCGTTTTCGTGCGGGACTTTTGCCGCAAAGTCTTTCGCTAAAATAAATGTGCCGTTGCTTTTCGACATTTTTTCGCCCTCAACCGTCAAAAAGCCGTGGATGTATAAACTGTCGGGCAACTTTATTTTTGCGACTTTTAACATCATAGTCCAAAGAAGCGCGTGGAAAAATACAATGTCTTTTCCGATTATATGCACTATTTCGGCATTTGCGTTTTCCGCCCAATATTTGTTTATGTCGATGCCGTGTTTTTCGCAGTAATTTTGCGTGGAACTTATGTAGCCGATGGGCGCGTCGAGCCAAACATAGAAATATTTGTCTTCGGTGTCGGGAATTTTGAAGCCGAAATACGGTGCGTCGCGGCTAATGCAACGTTCGTGCAAATCGCTGACCCAATTATTTATGAAAACCTTTATATCGTCCTGAATTACGCCGTCTTTTGCAAGAAATTTTTCCAAAAAGTCCTTTTCTTTTTGCATATCGACAAATAAATGTTCGCTGTCTTTAAGAACGGGCGGCTTTTGGCAGAGCGTGCAGGCGGGGTCTTTTATGTCTTCGCTGTTATAACTTGCTCCGCAAACCACGCAGTTGTCGCCGTATTGATTCGGCGCACCGCATTTTGGGCAAGTTCCCTTAACAAACCTGTCGGGCAAAAAACGTTGGTCGTGTTCGCAGTAAAACTGTTGAATTACTTTTTTGTTTATAAGTCCGTATTTTTGTAATTCTGCGTATATTTTTTCGCTCCAAAGGCGATTTTCTTCGCTGTTTGTTGTGTAGTAATTGTCGAATTCTATTCCGTAGGTTTTGTAGTCGGCGGTGTGTTCGTCGTATGCACGAGCTATAAGTTCTTCGGGCGTTATGTTTTGTTGCATTGCGCTTATTTGTATCGGCGTTCCGTGCGTGTCGTCGGCGCAGATGTAGATTGTGTCGCGCCCCGCCATTTTGTTTGTCCGCACAAAAACGTCTGCGATAACCGCTTCAACCAAATGTCCCAAATGAATACTGCCGTTGGCGTAGGGGAGAGCCATTGTCACCAAAAGCGGTTTATTGTTTGCTTTGTTATAAAGCGCCATTTTCTTTTCCTTTCGACTGATAATTTTTCGGTTCTTCCACTTTTCCTGCTTTGATTTGCTCCAGATTAAACCATTCGTATTGTGTGGTTGCTTTTTCGTCTTTGTTTTTTATATAGAATTTCACTTGTATGCGCTCCTTAAAAATATCGACAAAAACTACCTCGCCTCTGTGGGTGCGATTTTCGGGCGTAAAATGGCTTCCTGCTCGCGGAATGCGTGTGTATGCTTCAAGATAGACATCTTCTTCGTAAGCCAAACAGCATAAATATCGGTCGCAGTTTCCGGTTATTTTTGTTGGGTTCATAGAAAGTTGCTGGTCTTTTGCGTACTGCGAACTTACTTCTTTCTGCCCTTTGGAACACGAACAAGACGAACAGCACAGCGCTCGTCCGCAGGGACCGACGCCCGAAACAATCCGAGCCTCGTCGCGCGCGCTTACTTGTCGCAAGTCAATTCGCGTGTGGTAAATTCCTGCGAGCGACTTAACCAGCTCTCTGAAATCCACTCTTTGCGGAGATGTAAAATAAAACGTCAGCTTTCCGCCGTCAAACTGCAATTCTGCGCTTACGAGTTTCATATCGAGGTTGTATTCTACTATTTTTTGCTTGCACAAACGGGCGGCGTTTTTTTCTTTTTCTTTGTTTCGGGCAATTCTTTCTATGTCGTCTTGTGTTGCCACCCGCTGAATTTTAGGCAAATTTTTTGCTTCTTCTTCCGATATTTTCTTTGAAGTTGAAACAGTTCCTGCGTCAAATCCTTTATCGATGTTTACTATAACGCGATTTCCACGCCTTATTTCCTCCGACGAGCAATAAATTTCCCGCCTGTTTCCCCTAAACGAAACCTCATAAGAGTGCATTTTATTTTCGTTCATCAAATATCTCCGTTAGTTTTATTGTTAAATCCGCAAACACCATAGAAAGCGGACTGCTTCTTTTCATAGATAAAATGGACTTGTCGATTGCGTCGCAACACAAGTTCGCTTGCTCAAAATTTATGAAACGGGAAAAATCTTTCTCTCCATTGCGCATTGTTGCCGTCTGCAAAAAATTTGTGCGGATTTGCGACAAAAAATATACTAAAATTTGTTGCGATAAATCAAAATCTCGCCCTAAGCCGTTGGTAAATTTTTCCAAACTTGTAAATTTTGCAAACTCGCTCTTTTGGTTAAATAGAATTTCGGCGAATTCTTTTGCCGATTTTTGTATTTTTGCGCCGTCCTGCGACATTTTTTGTAAGGCGACACCTATATTATTCTGCGAAATTTGCGCAAGATACGATATTTCTTCATCGCTTTTTAGTGTCGCTTTTGTTTTTAGAAAAGCCTTTACCTCATCACTATTAGGAGTGCCGAATTTATACTCAATACAGCGCGAACGAATTGTCGGCAACACTGAAAATCTTGCCAAAAGTATTATTAAAGCCCCTGCAGGCGGCTCTTCCAAGGTTTTTAACATAGTGTTGAGGTCTTTGTCTGTTAAAGTGTCGATACCGTCAATAATAGTGATTGTCTTATTTCCTTTGCCGCCCAATATAGTGTCGTTCATACCGCGAATTCTGCTGATGTAAATCGGTGCGGAATAATCGGTTATTAAAGAATACGGTTCATTTATTCTTTCGAGCGTTTTTTCGCGAACGTAATCCCAGCCGTCTTGTGTGAAATCGTCGTTTTTTCGTAAATTTGTATCAAGCGACAACGGAAAAAGATACTGAAAATAAGGGTTATTGTATTTTTTAATTCCTTTGCAACTTTCACATTCACCGCAGGGTATGGTGGCTGAGCCTGTCGAAGCCTTACACAAATACGCCATAGCGAATTCGAGCGCCATCGAAAATTTTCCTATTCCGCCTTCGCCCGAAAAAAGGTATGCGTGCCCAAGTTTTTCACTTTTGAGCGCAGAAGCGAGTTGCTCTTTTATCCGTTGATGTCCGATTGTCTTAAATTCCACCGTCATCTTCGTCAAATCCGAGCATAAGATTTAAGTTTTGTACTGCCGCGCCGCTTGCGCCTTTTCCGAGATTGTCCAAACGGGCGATTATAAGGGTCTGCGTTTCGTTGCCGAATACCATAATTTGTAAATTGTTGGTATTATTGCAGTCTGTTGCAGTCAAATAGGCGTTAGGAAGCAAACCGTCTGCCAAAAACGAATTGTCGTTAAACGGTAATACTTTTATAAATTTTTCGCCATCATAGTATTTTGTTAATACTTTATGAATGTCTTCTGCGTCCACATCTTTTTTCAAAAGTCGGTTTTCAAGACCTATGCTGACAAGCATTCCCTGTTCGATATCGCCGAGTATCGGATAAAAAATCGGTGCGTTGTTAAGTCCTGCGACCGCTACAAGTTCGGGGATATGTTTGTGTTTTAAGCTGAGAGCGTAAGGTCGCACAGCCCAAGAAATGTCATTTTTATCGCGATTGTTATAATTTTCAATCATTTGCCGTCCGCCGCCGCTGTAGCCTGTAATGGACGTTATAAAAAACGGATAATCGTTCGCCGCAATTCCTTCGCAGATTATAGGTTTTATAATAGAAAGCGCGCCTGTCGGATGGCAACCGGGGTTGGCTACCCGCATTGCCTCGCGTATTTTTTTGCGTTGCGATGAGTCGGCAAAAACTCCGAGCATAGAATCTTTCAATTCGGGAAATCCGTAAACCCAACCGTCTGCAGTTCTGTGCGCAGTGCTTGTGTCAAGAATTTTTACGTTGTGCGGTACCGCTTTTGCCGCTTCTACAGCCGCGTCGTCTGGCAGGCACAAAACAACCAAATCAACCTGCGAATACAAATCTTTTTTCTTGTTGATGTCTTTTCGGTGTTCTTCAGAAATTTCTACAACTTCGATTTTGTCGTGGTTTTTTAATATCTCGCGAATTTTAAGCCCCGTCGTCCCTGCTTGTCCGTCAATAAATACTTTTTTTTTCATTTTTTCTCCGAATTGTGTCATTTTTGCGATAAAATACTATTTGGCGACGGGGAATTTCTCTTTTTTGTTATGTATATATATATAATGTATATAAATTTGCATAAATACCACAAAAAACGCGATAAACGTTTTAGCCTTTTTCAGCGACGAAGTAATGCTGAAAATAGTTTTTTTCCACTTTTAAACGCAAATTTTCTTCAATCTTTTCAAAAAAAACTAAAAAAAAAGAAAAAACTAAAAAAAATGTCATTTTCCTTCAATTTAGCCGAACTCCAACAGCCAAGCGGAAAAAAATGCAAAAAAATCTCAAAAACACTTGCTTGCTTGCTTGAAACTTTA
>Ga0131853_10011569_pt1 | contig 16157 bp, 11 predicted proteins | sample TergutLab28metaG_FD_92764 | JGI IMG/M metagenome (GOLD analysis project Ga0131853, IMG submission 92764) | Labiotermes labralis P1 segment gut microbial communities from Petit-Saut dam, French Guiana - Lab288 P1 (version 2) (version 2) | ecosystem: Host-associated > Arthropoda: Insects >...
AACATTCCAGTGATGGAACATCCACCGTACTCTCCGGACCTAGCACCGTGCGACTTTTTTCTCTTCCCGAAAATCAAGTCTGCGCTCAAAGGAACCAGGTTCGAGTCCGTGGACGCAGTGAAAGCAAAAGCGACGCAACTCTTGAACAGCTTAACCCAAGATGACCTGCAGCACTGCTTCCAAAAGTGGAAAATTCGCATGGAGCAGTGTAGGGATCGGGGAGGGGACTACATTGAAGGGGATAACATTTCGATTGTCAGATTTTTTTTCAATAAAGGGTTAGAGCATGAATCCGGTTTCTTTATTGCCACACCTCGTACAATTACATATTCTTAGAGCCCATGCAAGTTATTTAACTGCCTGGATGGAAAACTGTGGTGGTCCTGCCATTGGGTTAGTCCTACAGATTTGTTTTACCACTCAGGTGGATGAGTATGATCGTCTTCCCATTGAGCCGGTCTTGCAGAGGTTTTCAGAGTGTTAGCAGAACTGAGACAATGCAGCCTAAACCTTATACCCCAGTTGCAGAACGGTTATTGTGTATCATATCTTTGGGCAAAGTAGTTCTTAGGAAATGTAAGGAGTAGATTTTGTTGCAGACTCAACAGAACATCACATTTCAGTCTGGAGAGTCAAGAACATTATGTTTCAGTTTAGAGAGCCTGTTCTGGCAGTTGTAAATTGTGTTGAGGTACTCTATTCTTTTATCTTACACCTTTCTTATATTTTGAGCTCATTTTTCACTATATGTCTTGATACTTTTCCTTTACTATGATATACCTTGGTATTAAGTGTTGATATATGTTTATTTTTTGTAGGGATCTTGGTATTGAAGTACGTGATTTTGGTGGTAGTTGGCGTGATGGTTTTGCATTCCTTGCCATTATTGATGCCATCAAGTCCAATTTAATAAATTATGCAGCAATGCAGCAGGCATCTAATAAGACTCGTCTAGAAACAGCATTCACTGTGGCTGAGCGTGAGCTTGGCATTGCACGACTTCTTGACCCAGAGGATGTGGATGTGCCTCAGCCTGATGAGAAGTCCATCATGACATATGTGGCCCAGTTTCTGCACAGATATCCTGAACCCAGGGTTAGTTCTATCATATTAACTGAGTCTTAAAAGGCTCATACTAAAGGAGCTTTAAACATAAGCATCCTCATTTTGTAACCTGTGTGTAATGACACACTTGAAGGTGTCTTAACCCTTCATTGATTCTGGGGTTTGAATTCTGCTGCTCAGGATGGAGGGGTTTTAAATTTGTAATGTCCTTAAATGCATTCCCAACCATGTAATGCACTAAGGCCAGCCACTGAAGAATTAGAGGTCCATACACTGCTGTGAGATTGACCTTGAAGTGTTAAGCTTAAGTTACTGGACTTACATGATTAAGTAATATTGCAATAATAATACAGCATTCTTTGAATAAAATTTAAGTTCATGTGTATTATTACACAATTTGTTTTGAAGCACAGCATTATTTTTTCTCAGCTTCAATACTTCGAAAGAATTTGATTTATTATAATAAATATGTTTCTATTACTATATTATGTTATGTTGAACATTAACATTAATGAAATTACATTCTGGCCCAGCATTTGTTGAAATTTATTGGAGTGAAACATGTGTCTAAGAGGCTGTAATAGTTTTTCTAGGAACTGTGCTAACTTTTAAGAAAAAATTTAGAATTTCTGGCATAAGTTTGGGGATCATCATTTGATGGTAATTTGTGACTTCTTACCACGTAGATCAAGATTGTGCCTCATTCGAGCTGTATGTTTGTTGGAATAGTTATTTTGATATTGCTTTTATCTTCTGGATACCCCTGATTTTATACTTGATAAGTGAGACTTTTTGTTGTAGGTTTATCACGATTTTTAGAAAATTATGGAATGATTTCTTTAACTAGCCTGTTTCATTCTGAGTTCATAGTCTTATCATCACCAGTGAAGGAAGTAATCAAAAAAGTAGAAACAGACATGTTTTGAAATGTGACTTGAGCTATGTTGTGGATCAAGTACCTAAATACTCTGTAAACCACCTTAGTTCACAGGCGGTGAACACGTGTTATTTTAAGGGATTCAAAGTGTTTCTATTTAGCATAGGTACACTTGTGTAAATAATTGGTCGCAGTAAAATTTCCTGTTTTATCATTTAACCAGATTTTGATAATACATATATTTGTGTGGAAGCTTCACAAATATTTCTCAATTATCTTGTAATAATTACAACTGACAGAATGTTTCCTTATATGAACCACACTTTGTTTCACTGTTCTAACCACATAATTCCTTGTAAGTAAATACTTTTAATTTATAGTTTGAGAAGTTATTAAATATTTCATCACAATCAGTGTAGTATAAATGACTTTTCACTGCCTATATACAAAACAGGGCTGCTGCTTGGTGTTATTTTACTAACTTGCATTGTTCCAAATTAATTACCCCCTTAAGCTTTCCTTACTGTTCCCATTTGGCTGACTGGTAAATTTTGCTACTTCCTAATAGGTCCAAAAGTTAAATTTTGAATGCCTTCTAGTCGGTGTGTACTAGTGACTTGATGCTGTTTTCAGTGTCATAACTCATATAACCCTGTGTACATGTCCCACTAGTTTTTCCTAATGTGCAAGTGTGACTAACATGGTGTCCACCCTGGCAAGATTTAAGATGCTCAAAAGCTGTCAAAAGTGTAGAATTTTAACTGCCTCAGAAAGTTTCCAAGACCATTAATTTTGACACTGACAAATGGTGAACATGCTAGCTTACTATACCTGATCTAAACTGTCTGTCTGCGCTGTCCCCTCTAAGCTGCTATACAGGCATGATAAAATTTCCTGTCCACTCTAAGTTAAAATAATTATTTTGAATGACTCTACCTTATCTGCCAAATATAAATTTTGATACCCAATAAGAGCAATCAGACCACATAATAATGGTTTTAACTATTTACTGGTTAAGCCATAGTAGAAATTTTTAAAGAAATGTATATAAAATTGTAACTGAAATATAATGGAACTAATATATGTATATAATTTTAATATAGTTAAAACAATTCCCCTAATTACAGGTTGCAGATGACTCGACTACTTTGGCTGCAATTGAAGCTGAATATAATGAACTGATATCATGGCTGCTTAAGAAGACTCAGTACTTAGAACATCTTCAGCAAACAAATTCTTTGTCTATGATTTACTCTGTAAGTATGTAATGTGGTGCTGTAGACCTGTGAAACTGGTATTCAACCTACATAATGTTTTACTACTACTGAACGTGTACTGTGAGCATCATTTCTGAATAATACTGCTTTTAGTGCATCTTATTTTATGATATAAACTTGGGAAAATGAAAATGAAATATTTCTTGATAGTTTTTAAGTCATATACTACCTTATATAAGGGAATTTAATTCAACTTGAAGCTGCACATTTTTTACATTTTGATAGGAGTAAATGACACATGAATATGATTGATTCCTTATTTCTGTATAGATACTTTGTTGCTCATGTGAAAACTTTTGAAAATTCTGTTTAGTTTTTATTTTGAGCTGGTTTATTTTCACGTTTTAATGCAATACTATATTAGGTTTGTATCTTTTGTGTGGAAAAAAAAATCCATGTTAGCAAGCAGTTTTACAGAGTACATGTTCTCTGCAAAATGATCCAGGAATTCCCTAGCCTGTAAATATGAAAACTCCAGATGTATCAGTACATGAAAGTATAAGGAGAAAGAAGTTTTGTTGGATGAAGATGCCATCAAGGGATCTTGATGTGATGTTATTCCACATGGTCAAAAGTACAAAAGTGTTTAAAAGCTGTGCAGAATTACAGGTTCTAGGCGTTATGATGAGTGAATCTCAGGTATCCTACAATTGTGTATATTATAATTCAGTCTTACACAATAAAACCAACAAATGTACATATGTGAATTGTATTTATCACATGTTCTTCATTACTGACAAGTTTCAGCCACTGTCACGATCATCATCACGTTAATTTGCGGGATTACAGGGAATCCAAACAAACTCTTAAAATGCATAAGTAAACCACTCACTATTGCAAAGCATGTCTCAAACTGCTTATATAGTCATTGAATTTCAGCTTATTAACCACTAATATCTGATAAAATTCAGTTTCTTTAAAAACTGGGTGTAGTGCTTTATATAGTTAATGTGCACCCTAAAATATAAAATAAAGTAGCTATAAATATAAGTTCATCAATATATATATATATATATATATAAACAATTGTGTGTTTAAGTAAAATATAGACAGCAATACATACCAACAAAAAATTCACAATTTGCTAACCACTGACCATTTTTCTTACACTCCAAAGAGATCCTGCTAATATTTATCAAACACAAATACAACAAACACTGCAACAAAATAACATACTTTATTGACAAACATAAAATAAAACACCTTACACAAATCAATCCTACACCTCTGAAACGCAAAGCACATCTCATAATTCACTAACATGGCGGAAGCAATGAGCACAAGTGTGATGAGTTCCAATCTATACAATCAAAATAAATGTGATTTAAGTGTGTTTGAGTGCTCAAATTGTGTGTTACTGGAGAATCAACTTCATAGTCCATTAGAAAAATTAGAATCAGCAAAATTAATTATAAAACTTATACAAAACGAAAGTGATGAAGACTTCCCTTATGACGTTAGGACCAGTGCGGCGATTAATTCATCTAGAGCTACGAGTGCATTAGTGCAATCAAACAGACTAGAATATAATAAATGGACAGTAATAACAGCAAAGAGCCACAGGAAAGGCTTTTTATCAAAGAATCTCACTGAGGCGAATAATACATATCCCCTCTCTACGGCTAACCGCTACGAGCAACTAACTAACCTACAAGACACACAAGCAAATGATATCACACTGAAGATTCAAGAAGAAAATAATGCTTCCGATATTCCCAACCATGATCACCAAACGAAATTGCTGCACCAAAGTAGGGGCAGGCCTCAACGAACAAGAAAAGAAAACAGAGAGGATTTTCAAATATACCATATTCCAACCTTACTCAGTGGCAAAATAGGAAACAAAAGCATGGAAACAGTGTCAAGTGTAGTGACTTATATGAATAATGTAACAAAAAATAAGTTAAGACAACATAAAATAACAATGATTGGTGACAGTTTCCTTAGAGGAATTAAGGAAAATGTGGAACTTTCACTAAGTAATAAATTTGGCATATATAGTATGGTTAAGCCGGGTTGTGAACTAAATACCCTTCTTGAATCAACAAATAGTGTTTTAGGAAGCCTAACCCAAAGAGATATAATCCTCATCTGTGGCGGCTCATATGACTTTAATACTGATAAGTGTGAATCAATTATTGATCATATCATGGAGTTCATTAAACAATCACACCAATATTGTACTAACAAATGTGCCAATCTGTTATGATTTATCATATTACTCGCCAGAAAATAAGTGAATAAGGTCCTTTAACAAAAAATTGATGGAAATTACTAAAGAACATAAGCAAGTAGCCCTAATAGAGATAGACATAGACGGAAAGTATCATACACGACATGGTCTACATTTTAATAAGTTAGACAAATTGCTGTTCTCAAACAAAATAGCTCAAGCAATATACTCCATACTAGGTAATAAGCTAAAACAAAGTACAGTAATGAGTGAAAAGTATGGGGTCCAAGGAGATGAGAGTGAAGTTAATGGTAGAAACTCTCACCTAGGAAACAAGGACATTGGTAATGACGGGAATAGTGAAGAAAGGTTCAACCTGGATGAAGATAGTCAACAAGAGATAATAATGGTGACAAGAATGATGATGAAAAGTTTCGAAAAATCAACAGTAAGGTGATTGTATCACAGGAACTAGAATGTGATGGTGAAGAAGAAGGTGTCAATAAAGATGAAACTGTGATTCTTGAGCAAATACAGGATATTACAGACAATACCCAGTCTGGAAGTGTAGATAAGACAGTAGAGACTCATAGAACTTCTAACAGAAACAAGAAAACCCCAAGTATAAGAGGCAATGATTTTTTATGGTGAACAAGGTATATAGATTGGAAAATGATGCAAACACAAAAAAGCTAACTAATAGTAAAAACCTTTTCAAAATATTCCATCGAAATATTAGAGGATTAAAATCAAAAGTGGACGAGTTATCGAACTCCCTTTTTACTGGCTATCCAAACATAATGTGCTTAACTGAACATCACTTGAAAGATTATGAAATAGATAATCTACCCATAGACTGAGTTAAATTAGGATCTAAATTTTGTAGATACATATTCAGGAATGGAAGGGGGGGGGGGTGGTGTATTTTTGTTCATGAAGATCTTGATTTCTTCTCTATTGCACTTGATAAATACTGCAAGGAGAAGGATATTGAGGTTTGTGCTGTAAGGCTAAAATTAACTCCCATGCAGTTAATAATATTAGCTATTTACAAGTCACCTTCAGGTAACTTTACCAATTTTTTGAAGAACCTAGACAGTATTTTGAACACATGGTATTGTAATAAAATTGAATTTGTGATATGTGGTGACATAAATATTAACTATTTAAAAAACTGTAAGAAAAGGCAACAACTAGACGCACTATTACAAACCTATAACCCAATGGCAACAGTATCATTTCCTACGCGTAAATCAAAAGCATCCACTACCGTTATTGACAACATATTCATAACAAGGACTAAAATTTATATTATAAATCCCCATATCAATGGGCTTTCTGATCACAAGGTGCAGATAATAGTGATAGAAAATATTGTTCTTACAAAACAAATAAATATCACCACATAGAGGGACATCAATGACCAAAGTCTACTGGAATTCCAATTACTACTAAGTCATGAAAATTGGGAAGAAATTTTTATGGAGGTTGATGCTAACAGGATGATGCCAACAGGATGATGCTAACACTTCTTTCAATACATTTTTAAATATATATTTAAGGATTTTTCACTCTTGCTTTATTAAGAAACATACAGACTACAATACAATTTCTAAACATACAGACTGCAATACAGTTTCTAAACCTTGGATAACCAAAGAGATAAAAATGTCTTGTAATCGAAAGAGAGAGTTATATCTGAAGGTGAGGGATAATAATGAAATGGAACATAAGTTATATTACAAACACTACTGCAAAATATTATCTGAAGTTATAAAGGAAGTGAAAAACCTGTATTATAAAGAAGTTTGACTGTATTAATCATGCTGTGCTATTAGAGAAAATGAAATTCTATGGAGTATCAGAAAAATTTTACAATTTAGTAAAATCTTATTTATATGGAAGATATCAAAAAGTAATTTTAAGTCATAATAATGGTATTGAATCCACCTGGGAGAAAATAAAACAGGGGTACGACAAGGATCAATTTTGGGACCCATTTTTTTTTCCTAATCTGTATAAATGACTTGCCAAATTCAGTATCTATTGGAACCAAAATCCTTTTGTATGCGGATGATACCAGTATAATAGTAACTAGTCCAAATGTGGAAAATTTTGAAACAAAAATAGATAACATATTTGGGGATATTAATGATTGGTTTAAAGTAAACCAATTAATATTAAATTACAATAAAACACATTACTTACAATTTAATACAAAAAATAGCTGGGATTATGATTTGAAACTTAACTACCAGGGTAATTACATCAAAAGATCAACAAATACAAAATTTTTGGGTTTGATCATTGATGACTCCCTATCATGGAAGGCTCATATAGACCAAATGATGTCCAAATCGAATGCAGCATGTTTTGTAATTCAAATGTTACAAGCTATAATGTCTCCAGAAACTTTAAGAATGGTCTGTATTGCATACATACATTCAATTACGAGTTATGGGATAATTTTGGGGGGAAATCAACCATATAGTGATAAGATTTTCAAAATTAAAAAAAGGGTGATAAGAATCATCACAAGTTCAAGAATGAGAGATTCATGTAAGGAAATGTTAAAAAAATTAGAAATATTCTCAATATATCTTCTCAATATAAATATTTGTTATAAAAAACAAACATTTATTTTATACAAATAATCAGACCCACAGTATTCACACAAGATTTAAAACCAACTTACATCCACCCACAGCTAATCTAACAAAGTTCCAAAAGGGAGTGTACTACTCAACAATTAAAATTTTTAACAACCTTCCTCACAATATCAGAGACTTAGCTAATGAGATAGTACCATTTTGGAATGCTTTAAAGAGGTTTTTACTCATAAATTCCTTTTATAATAGTAAAGAATATTTTAATTATCAGAGACATTCCACTGAAAATTGAATTGACAGTTGGTTTTAGGTGTTTTATTATCGTACTTTATTTATAGCTAAGATTCTTCCAACACTATGTATATTATGTTAGTATGTATGTGACAATGTCTATATCCACAGGATTGTATCCTAATTTCGATTTATAGAAAGCAAATAAATTACATTACATTACAAGACATACCTATGTGACTGGTAGTCTACATCATTAACTCACAAGCCGTTAAACTTACTAAATTTCTATGCAACACACTTAACAACATTCTTAACTTACCTAAGACCTACATGGTCTCTAACTCAACAATTTTAGCAAATATCTTGAGACTCCAAAACAAAGAAGAGTACAGACTACTAACACTTGATGTTAAAAATCTTGTTGTCGATAAATCATTTAACTAAGCAATACCTCTTTCATTCACCATAATAATACAGATGAAACATTGCATTTATAGATCTTACATACACTACTTACCATATTACATTAAAGCTGTTTTCAACATGACAATTTTATAAACCATCCAAAGGGGTAGCAGTGAGGTCACCAATATCAAGCTTAGTAGCAGAAATTTTTCAACAATACTTTGAACATTTAGTTGTTAAACATAATAGAGACAATAAATCAGTTGTATTTTATACCCAATGCATTGATGACATTTTAATTATTTATGACTGCACAAAATTCACACACACACACACAGATAATAAACTTTGCCAACTGAGTCCACAATAACTTAATATTTAGTCTCATGCAAAAAATAGATAGTAACATAAGTTTCTTAGCTCTTCTTGTACATAGAACAACTCGAGGATTTGAAATCATTATTTACAGAAAATCCACTTCCATTGATATGGTGATTCATTTCTCCTCCAACCACCCTATATAACATAAAAGAGCAGCTCTCTGATTTCTTTTAAGCAGTATGCATCAGTTACTAAAAAAGAGCATGGTATTACACACTGCTAAAACAAATGGATTCCACTATCATTATGTACGAAACTCAACACAGGAATGTTCCCCATAAGAAAACATTGTCATATATACCTAATACTTATATTACTACACATAAAATGTGGGTTACTTTTACATTCCATAGCCCTCTAGTATGAAAACTGACAGATCTCTTTTGTAATACAAATCTCAAAATTGCATTCTGATCCATTCATAAACTATTATGCATACAGACTAACAACACTATTACAAAACACCAAAGTGGCATGTCTCAGATGAAATGCCAAACATGTAAACATTCACGGATAGGACAAATTGGACGTAAACTGGAAGTCGATACAAAGAGCACATTTGCTATGTCTCGTCTAACAACCCACAGTCAGCCTATGCCAGTCACATTCTCGACTGTGCACGTGAATATGACACTGTTACAATTGGTGCAAAAAGGCAGGCATTTAAATATATTACAAAATTATTTCATTCAGTTATTCCAGTATAGTAATATGATCATAAATGAACAAACACTTAAAGAAAGAAATCAACTATTTGAATTGATTTACAATCTACAGCTATGTCAAGCATATTCCTAGAGATACCCCACACACTCCACTCCTTTTTTCGACCAACAGTTCAGTCCAGCCTCCAATGTTCACTCTTATACCACACACCAACATAGAAAACACAGGTATGCAACCATATTGTCAATCATTTTACATTTGTACTTAAAGATACAATTGTTTATATAAATGTAAAAGTTAAAGTGATCCTGTTAAAGGCCCAATGTGGCCTGGAGGGTGGGTAGAGGTATAGCTCTACTCTTTCATGACTGTGGCACTAAAAGGGGGGTGAGTGGTCAGCAGCATGCCCCGGCTGCTCTTTACCCCCGGGAGAGACCCTCTACCCATTTTACAGGAGTCTGGGTGGGCCCCAGAGCTGGTCTGGATGGGCGGAAAATCTCATCCCCACCGGGATTTGGTCCTGAACCATCCAGCCTGTAGTCAGTTGCTATACCGACTGAGCTACCTGGCCCACTCTTTATATATATATATATATATATATGTTGGTAAACTTATGTGTGTAGCTGCTCTATTTTTAATTTTATTACAGGGTGCAAATTGACTACATTAAGCAATACACCCAATTTTTGAAGAAATTGAATTTTATTAGATTTTAGTTGCTGATATTCAGTGACTATGTAGGAAGTCTGAGACATTCTTTGTAACAGTGAATGTTTCACTTATGCATTTTAACATTTCATTTGGACATCTTGCAATCTTTTAAATTACCCTGATGATGACTGCAAAAGCAATTGAAACATGTTGGTAGTGAATAACATGTGCTAAATACAATTCACATATGTGCATTTATTGTTTTTTGTGTAGATTGAATTATCATTTAATGCACGGATATAGAATGTATTAAATTGGGTATAGTATGTTTTTTTTATACACATGAAAATTTTTTCTGAAAGGAAGAGTGAATTCGAATAGTATTTCACTTTCTTGTAAGGAGAACTTTGAATGGTAGAACTCATGCTGCTTCATGTAATGAAACTCTCATGGTGTGAAAAAAAAATCCACAGTTTACTGTAGGTTGTGTGAGTTTGTTTGTGAAATTTTGGAGGTGAAAGTATTGGTAATATGAATTGTGGAATTACTGGGAAAGAAACAGAGAGGGGATTTGACACCGTGTATTTTATTTATATATTGACAAAATTAATTCTGAAGGTGTGTAAACCTTATGTTTTGAAAATACATTCAGTTCTACAGGAAGTAGGGGTTGGAGAAAGAAAGCTGTGCATTGTAATTAATTTCATTATATCTTTGTACCTTGCTCTGCTTAATTGGTACAGAGTGGAACAGGAGGCGTGGTCTTATGCAGTTGAATTCCCAGTGTAATTTTCAGGTCAGCAGAGTACACTGGGATTATATCAGACGTCTTTGATATAAGTGGAGTGAATGTCTTATTCATCTGAAATTCACGTGTGTGTGTGTGTGTGTGTGTGTGTTTAAATTTGTCTGTGGATTAGTTATGGCAGTGTGTAACATAAACTCAACAAACTCTTTTCTGTTAATATTGTAGGATTACACTGCATTCAGAGGTGATGTTAATGAGAAAGCACAAGTATATGGGAAGCTGAAGAGAGTGATTGAGTCACATAGTTTGGTCAGCATAACTGTGGAGTCATGGCATGAAATTGAGAGACTGTGGACTAAACTAGAAGCACAGGTATGACTTGTTTTTCCATAATAATAAGAACCATTAGTTTTAAATGTACAATGTTATGCACAAGCTGACAAGGACATTCATCAGACTGGTTAGAGTGTGTGATAATGTGGCTGATTATTGGATGATGTCTGGGTCAAATATCAGCTGATGATATTTCCTTTTCCATTAGGTGTTTTATTCTCCAGAATATCATGTGGAGATAGAATGCAACTGTTTTATACCTAACACTTTGCATGTTACTATTTAGAAGAGTTTTGAAGCTTGTGAAACATGATGTTCAGATTTTTGATCTTTCATGACCCCCCAGTTTAATGCCATTGTTTTGACCTTTGTGACTGATTCCAGTGAAATGGGATGAGATTGTGGATGGTGAGTTAGTTTACCCTGCTCTTCTGATACTGTGCTCATTAATGTAAGCGTAATCAGGCTTGTGTCATTAGAGGAGGTTGAGTCCATTCATGATTTATGGATGGGACTAACCACCAGTATCAAAATGCGTTCTGTTTCCAAAAAAGAGTGTTTTATTTAAAACAAATTCTTGTACTTTTTGTGCTTTTTGATGTTATTTTATAATTTTATTACAAGCATTCCATGAATTCATGGTGCCAATTTGTCTTCTTGCATTGAAAATGGTTTCTGGGTTTGTGATGCTTGTATGTTTACCAGTTATTCACAAACACATGGACTCTATATTTTCATCCTATTAGTGGACTGAATGTTAAAGAACTTCTCTACTATCATTAAATGACTTTTAACTATTTGACACAACTCTTGATGTGTAATAATAGTGAGCTATATTTGATTAATAAAGAAATGCTGAAAGGATAAAAACCAACAGTTTTCCAGTATCTGATGAAAATCAACAAGACATTCTGGTGGTAGACATTGAATAACCCCTTGAACAGTACAGAAACCTTCCATTATATCTTTACTTTTTAAAATCAATCCCTTCGTCCTTTATAACAACAGGAAGCACATGTAGCAAGTTGACAGTGTATGTAATTCATAGAAAGGCTTGCTTTGACCTGTATATATTACAAAGACACTGTGAAATGCTTATTGCAGCTTCACCACTGGCTGTGGCTACTGGACTCAGGGCTGCCTGGTGATCTTGGTCAAGTAGGAGAGTGGCTAGGACGGGCAGAAGCTCTTATAGCTTCTGATGATATTCCTACTATAATGAATGAAGAGACTGCCAGTATTATTAGCAGAAAACTGGAGGAACATAAGGTAAAACACACCCTTCAACTGAGGATAAAATACCAACTTCCCATAACCAGTGTATAACAGCACCAGTTAATCACAGTAAACATACAGAATACAGTTTTAGATCATGTGCATCCTTGTATTAAACTAATGTGTAATTTGTATGAGGTAGCTTCATGAAATTCTGTAACCAAAGTGAATCATCAGTGTTTGACATGTAGGATGTAACCTGTTCATGTATGCTGAGACATGCATGGTTTCTGTACAAAGATAGTGAAGTTGTTTAGTTAATGGTGTGATAAGTGCTGCAGGAGAGTTGAGTGTGGTGAATGTTACAAAGTGAGGAACTGGAGCACTTCAACCAATGCGCAAGCACAGGGGTGCACAAATCCTGCATGCCAGATCCCTGTGATGACTAACTTGTGTAGGGTGGCATCACATGTTTGTGGATCCTGAGTGTGGAACTTGATTCCCTCTAACCCTTGTGCCTTAGAATTTTGAGACGGCTCTAGATCTTTGGAAGGTTTTCGCACTCCTGGACTAACATCAGATTTTGTCAAGGGTTGTGGAAGTAAGGTGATAGGAATGCTGTAGCTGCTTTGGATGGCATATGGCAGGTTTTGGCATCCTTTTGGTGCTTATTGGTTGTGGTCAGCTTCCGAGTTCAAAGTGTGGACTCCATGCAGGGGGTACATTGAAGAAGAGGTAAAGAGTAACATTTGTACATGAAATACCACTGAAAATAGGCCTGCTTCTGTTTTGAAAGTCTGTGGTACATTCTGAACTCTCCCAGAAAGAAAGTGGTAGCTCTGTTCTTTTGAGTCTGACCTTCATTGAGTGATAATGTGCAGCCTATCACAATGATAACTTCATCATTTTTGTGTTTTTATTTTTATTTTTCTGTTCAATAGTCACAGTTTGTCAGTTGATTGCTATATACATGGGTCATGTGTTGTCAACCTCAGTCATGTGGCAAACAGCTAATGTCTTAGTATAAGGTGCTTGAGTGACATCAGAGGTTGAAGGATGGGTGTGAAATATTAGAAGGGAATCCTTGTAGTGAACTTCATGAAAAATCATTAAACAACAGTGTGATACAAGTGCAGAAGTTTGTACACCCTGGATAATTATGAAATACTAAAGACAGTTGCAGAGAAAGTTGGAATTTGGTGTGGTATTTGCCACATATTCATTATGTATCTGAAAATGCATTGCATATGCCAATACATTGTACCACGAACGGTGATATAGGAACCACATGAAAGTCAGTAGTGAGCTCACTGTCACAGCAGATAAAACTCAGGATTTCAGGGGCCCTGAAGGTGGATGTAGTTGGTTCCTCTGAAGCATTTACTTTTCTGCCTCACTATATTGTCACATCCCATGATACCAGGATCTTGAGACAAAAGACTGATTGTAAATAGATTTTGCTGTTATTTCTTACAGGCCTTCTTTGCTGACCTACCGGCCATTCAGACCAAATTCCAAACAGCAAGAATGTCCCAGAGTGTCAAGGATGTTCCACTGGAGCAGCTTGAAAATATGACCCGGCGATTGGAAACGATTGGGCCAAGAGCTGCTCAGCGCAGAGTCAGACTGAAGTTCCTTGAACATAAGGTGTGGTGTCTTTTTGGGTACCAAGTACAATTCCAGCAGCCACATAATGTTGATTATGTTGTTCATAAAAATAAAAATTATTTTCCAGTGCTGCCTGATAGCATTCCTGCATCTGACTGAAACCAAATTGCGGGGATGGACAGTGAAATATGGACGAGAGGAGAAAGTACAGCAACTGCTAGAGCAGTATCGAAATTTTGTATCACGAAATCGAATCTTTCAAGAATTCAACAAGGCATACATTGACATGCAGCAAGTAGTTGAAGAGTACAAGCGAGAAGGTGATGTTGGTGAGTGCATAGGTTTTCACTGCCATGAGAGACAGAGTCTTCCTTGTGTCATTGCCATTACAATATGTTAAAAGTTAACACTTCCATGTAGCTGACATATAAGTACTAAAACAAATCTTCTAATTTAATGAACTCTACTGGCATTTCTACCATGAAACCAGTATATCTTGTTCACTGTGAGGTCAGCACTTGTGTCAATAAAGAATATGTAGTTATGAAAGTCCAAAAATATAAGTTATTTACTTGAAGTGTGGTACAAGAAAACTAAATTCACAAACAGAATTGTTCCTGGGCCATTAAACTTTTAAATCTGAATGTAGCAGTTTATGGCCACGGTTATTTTTATTTTAAATGCCCATTTCTTTGTTTGCTGATATTATCTGCTGTTTGTGATATATTTTTAAGGCTAAAAACTTCAAGTAACTAGTACACACTTAAGAATGGATCCATCTGTTCTGCACATTTCAGGACATCAACCTATATTTACATAGCATAGTTTATGATCCTTTTTAAATTTGTTTGTTTTCACTTTTAAGTTTCAATTTCTCAAATTATTAATTTCAGATAATGCACATGGACATAATGCTAGAGAATTTGGAGCCAACTGTATATATCAATATATTTTGGCAAAAGTGATTTAGGTTTCAAGCTAATTTTAGTGTTTTGTTTGTGTGGTAGTTCTGACTTATCTGGGTGCTGAGGTGACAGATATTGTAATAAGTAGGAGAGTAAAGGAATGCATAGAGATGCTCATTGACTTTGTTAGTATAGAGTGGTACCATAGGCAAATGTCAGTTTGTGTGCTTGCCCATGTTTGAGGTACATCATACCAAACTGTATATTTGAGGACCAGTTGACAGTAAAATGGAAAAGTGGAGCACACAAACTTAAGTTTACATTGCCCCTATAATTACTGAACTGATATTTTTATGTACCCGTTTGGTGGTGAAATAAATGGGATTGAAAAGGGTATAGGTTTTACAGAAGGCTTCATAAACGAACACAGACTTGATGGAAGTGCTTTTGTATGTGTATTTGCTTAAATTTGCCACTGTGAGAAAAAAATAATAACATCTGCTTGGAGACATCTGTAAATAATTAGTGACTGTTCAAAAAATCAGAAGGTTGTTAGTAAGAAAAATAACACCTCATGTTTGAAAATTTTAACTAGAATTAAAATTGCAGGCAGTATGTATACCTATACAGATGTTTTAGGCAAATGCAGTGAAAATGAGATCTGTATTATTAACTCCGGAAATTTTAAAAATGTCATGGTGTTGCAGGACAGTTTTTTCTTGTAGTACTGTGGGGATATCATATTTAATGGGATGATGTTTTCCTATCTGGCTACTAAGTGTTAAAAGTAATATATTTGTGTGGAATTGTTTGTCCAGTTGTAACAGGTTTTTGAAGATCATTTTTCAGATATGTTCTTGGAATGTACAGACTAAAGTCCCCCCCCCCCCCCCCCCCCCCCAACAAAAAAAAAAAAAAAAAAAAAAAATTTTTGTAAACGAAATTTTATATTTGGTTTTAAAATATTTAATTTTATGTATTTAAAAAAAAAAAAAGAAAAGAAATTTTCC
>Ga0131853_10011570_pt1 | contig 16157 bp, 6 predicted proteins | sample TergutLab28metaG_FD_92764 | JGI IMG/M metagenome (GOLD analysis project Ga0131853, IMG submission 92764) | Labiotermes labralis P1 segment gut microbial communities from Petit-Saut dam, French Guiana - Lab288 P1 (version 2) (version 2) | ecosystem: Host-associated > Arthropoda: Insects >...
CTCTGCACGCAAACACCACGCAAACAACGGCCACCACTTGCAAGATATTCTTTTTAAGACTATGTGATTTAAAACTTCCCATGTTGTAGTTTCAGAATCCAAAAATAAAATTTTTGTATCTCGGAATAATTTTTTTGTTATTCACCTTAAAATTTAGGGAGGTAATTTTTGCCCCACCCTGTACTAACCGTTTAAGAATGACATGAGTGTGTAACACCAAAATGTAAATGGAAACACTTTAAACGTTCATCTCATTTTATTCATTTCAGTCTTCTGTGGTAACACAATGTTGATGATCATATTTTAGATGATGGCACTTTGTGGAAGTGGGATGTATTGTTGAACTTCTACCTTAAAAATGGGTGCAGCTTTTTCCCTCAGAGGCATTGGCCACACATTCCACTCCCACACAGTCTTGTTACCTGAGATAAAGATGGGCATTGCTTTAAAATGCTAGAAATCTACTTGTTTTTTTCTTTTTGGCATTTCCTCTTCCGTGTCAGTGTCTGTCAGTCTACACACTTCTGATAGTATTAACTTGAAGGACCACACTACTGGTACAAAAACCTCTCAGTTGATACAGTGCTTAAACCCTCCCTTCAGTTAACTACAGCTATTGGTTTATGACCAGCCATCAGTGATGTAGTGTGAATTTAACTGTCTGATTTTATCAGACTGTATATAATTATTATGGTGAGTATGAAGATTATTTTCTTTATAGTCTGGTAGATAGGTATCAACACTTCAGTCCTGAAGATTGATGCAGCAGGTTCCTCCAAAATATCATTAACGTTCGTGTTTCTTTTTGTATGATTTTACAGGAGAAGCAGGTGACTTGCACAACAGAAAGGTGTCCCCATGTTACATGTGCAGTGCCCATCCAACAAGATGGAGTATGCTGTCCTGCATGTGCATAATGTGTTCACTGAGCCTCATTTTGATGAGGAGAATATTTTTAAAACTAGGTTGTACTGCCAGAAGAGAATACCACTACTAGTCAAACAACAAACTTGAGAATGCGAGTGGGTAGTGACACTAAAACTGAGTGTTTCTTTATGTGATTACTAATTGTACAGTTACAGTTTAAGTGTTTTATTGTATTATATACTATATTTACCTTTATTCTTCATTCATGCGTACTGTTTCCAGCCAGAAGAAGCTGTGCTGAACAAGTTGGTAGCAAATGCTTGTGGATTTAAAGTATCTTGCACAAATTGTTCAAATCTGGAAGCAGTGGATTAGAACCCTGTAGAGTACAGACAGTGCTATATGTACCACCTGCTGTTATGTTAAAAACTGCTGCAGTTTCCCCCCCACACAATATAATGTGGGTTTTATATGTTTCTGATACTAAAAAGTGATTGTGTTCTGAATCAGTATTAAATGTCTTGCCTTCATATGGGAGACTCGGCTGCATTTTATGTGTAGGAACTGAGTTTTTAAATGTTACTGAGATAAGTTTGAGACTTCAAAGTTTTACACACTTAGTATGGAGAAATTTATGGGTGGTCAAAAGATATTTAACAATCATTTTTCCAGTTACTTACATGTAGATTGTCTTGGTTTTACATCGTGAGTAAACATAGTGTTATCGCACATTTGCATAAATATTTGTGAACAGCAGTCACGTAGTAGATGAAGCAGAGGCCGCATTACAAGAATATTTACAAGTCACTTCCCAGTGAAGTTTAACATTTTTAATTACATTATATTTTATTATATAAGTTGCTTATCCTTAATTTGGTGAGCTGTATTTAAGCAACTGGCCATCAGCATATGAAATGGAGTACAAGATTTTGTAAATGCGTAATGGCAAAAGCAGGAAAAGATTTCCTTGTGTTACAAAATGAGATGAAACTTTCAAGAACTTGGCACATAAGAATAAATGACAACTTCAAGGCCTAAATCAGAGATCAAAGCCACTGAGGACTAGCTGTCATCTTGTTGGCACATCCATACAAGCTGTGGAACACTAGGCATGAAGGTAGCTATGCTGTGCTGACTCAGCCCATTTCAAGATGAAATGGTTTGCTTCAACATGCAGCCTCTTAACTAGACTACTTAGAACCCTAAACTTTTAAAGTAGAATGTGATTTTTCATCAATTAGTATGGTCTAGAGGTGGCAAAGTTTCTCACTTTAAGAGCTGCATATCAAAATAAGCAATTTACCATTCTTAGATACATAATTTCTCCTAGCTGTCACTGAAGTTCCCTCTTCATCCTGTAATAACCTTCTGGTGCCTAAAATCAGGTATACCGGTCAAGCAGTGTGATGCTGAGATTACCAAACAAAAGTTATGGTTAGTGGTCCATCATGACCTTTATTTTGCAGCCCCCATTTCAATTCCAGCCTGCTGCACATTGCTCTGGGCCTTTAATTTTGGCACCAAAGGGTTACCAGACTTTATTTATCATAGTCAAACTGAAACTGTAACAGACTGCACAGTGGTCTTGAGACTGTAGCTTGAACCTTGAACAAGAGGCAGGCACTATCTCACAGTGCATGGAACTGGAAGGTTGAAGGAATATTTCATGGCTTTTTCTTTCCTTATCATCACTGTAGAAAAACCAGACGTCAGATGCAGTTATACGGCAGCCACATGATTTTGCCACCCTGGTTATAGCTGCAGTGATACCTCGGCTAACGAAGATAATTCGTTCCGGAATCACATTCGTTAGCCGAAATCATCTTTAGCCGAAACACACATACAGACGGAAAAGATAAGCTCCTGAAATGGCCCGACCGTTCACGTTTGCTGCTTTATGTTAGCGCGTGCATCCACTAAAACATTCGTTAGCCGAATCCATATTCATTAGCCGAGTCCGAAAAACAGCGAAAAAAATCTTCGTTGTCCGAAAAATTCGTTAGCAGGGTCACTCGTTAGCCGAGGTATCACTGTACTGATGATTTGAATAAGAGCACAGATCAGAATACATGTAAGAGAAGCTGGTATTGCTACAATACTCAGGTGTCACAAGGTTGCCGAATTTTATTATCCAAGTGTAGTTCACACTTGTATATTTCTTTTCCTTCCATCTCAGGCACTGGGTACTGCAAGGCAATTCTGATGTATGAAGCTGTTCTTTTCTTATGCCTCTGTGTCTTCTAATGCCTTTCAGATTGGTCTAGTTGTTGTGTCCTGTTTACATCTTGTTTACGACTATTATTTATTTACTTATTCCATATTTTATTTCATTATCTCTCTTCAGTTCTGTGTCAGTTACTTTTAGCAAGAAATCGCTTTTGTGCAGCTTCTGCTTCTTTTTTATCTTTCTCCATCAGAACCCAATTTTCACTCCCATAAGATAATCATTGCTTAACTAATATGTTCTAAAGTCATAATACAATGCCTCTGATTATTGTAATTTATAATTCTTTTTTATTCCTTGGAGTTGTCACAGGAGCCACGATAGCATAATCAGTATAGCGACCAGCTACAGGCTGGACTGTCCAGGGTTCCAATCCAGGGATGGGCAACAGATTTCCTGTTCTTCAGAAACCATCCAGACTGGCTCTTGGGCCCACCCAATCACCCGTTCAGTTGGTACTGGGCCCATCTCTTGGGGGGCGAAGCAGCCAGGCCATTAATTTAAGGATACATGGATCTACCTCTGCTCCCCCAATATGCCTTAATTGCATGGATGGGGACAACTGTACCTTTTTGTACATGATTATACAAATTTCTTTGATGAACTGGCCAAAATTAACGAGCACGTTCAGAACGTAATTTGGGGCTAAAAAGTGCTCTGAAGCAATGGTTAATTCAACACTTTCAAGCCCATTGAGCTGGAACCTTGATTCAGTTGAGTGGTAGTGCAGGGCAGGTTTTTTTTCCAAAGTACTTCAGATGCCCCACACTCACTCATTCACCTGTCACTGACACTATACGATCTTAGTAACTGATAGAATCATAAACTAACACACTTAAAAGTGTATCAACTCCATATAAACTAGTTTTGAGGTTTAAACAGTGGAGTAATCAAGGATTCCAGTCTTCTGGGATCTGACACTGCATCACTGGGTTGCAGCATATCATATCTCATAAGACTGGAATGCTCAACGCTTTGTAATATTACACAGCAGAGTATTAGAAGTGAATGTAGTAAGTGATGTCTATGGATTAAGCAGTGTTGGCAGCAACACTTGTGGTACGTGGTGTTCTGTAACGAAACTGACCCCGAGTGCTGTGGTAAGGATGACGGTGTGACTGTTGGTGGCTTTTCTCACAGAAAAAATAAATAAAAAGTCATTGTGTTCAAGCTCAGATTTTTATTAAGCATTGTGGCTTCAGTGTGTCAGAATTGTCTGATTCATTTCAATCCACTGTGATTAAAAATATGGTTTTCTGTCTTTTAAATCAGCCTGTAAATGCTGTGTGAGTGGCATGGTGGAAGAAGTTCTGCAGATGAAAGCCATGTTTGTGCCACTGTAAAACGAAAAGGAGCGCAACTTATCAACTCCTGAATGGAGAAGAACAACGACAGTGTGCTGCGTGCACTGACGTTCTTCCAAACTGTACTTCAAATGCAAGGAATGTGGATGAGCCTTTAACAAACAAATATGCTTCTCTTGGCAAGTAAGCCACTAAGAGTTCTTTGAACAAATTTTTCCATAAATGCAGCAACATCTACTTTTAATAACAGCAGGAGTCACTACCTCATCACAAGCATTTGTCTTCCCATTTGCTAGTCCATACTCACACAGCAGGATATGAAAAGCCTCATACCACTGCTGCTGCTTGTAACCATCAAGCTGTGTGACATTATGCTTGGTGAATACTACAGTCAAAATACTGAGAATAATTCTTCTGCCTAATAATACTCTTATGTGATACAATGAATCATTATAAGTAGATATCATGGAATAACTCGTGCATCTCATGTGGATGAATTAACATATACTGTAGCTTTACAGTAGTTGCTGCTTATAAGAACATTTTCTTGAAGAAATGATAGTTTGGGACTGCTCACAGGGTGGACTACTGGAAGTGATATATAGAAGTCTGTGACTTTATCACTTCAGAAGACATTACTTGACCAAACTGTATTGGCATTTGTACATACTGATAAAAGCATTTTTTATTTTTTTGGAGATACTTGGCAAGTTTCAAACAGGTTAAACACCTTTCTCCAATGACTCAGCTTAAGTCTTCAGTTTTTTGACAGAGTTCAAAATTTGTTAAAAAAAAAGAAAAAAGCAACTTTGGAAGAGCCTTTGTGAAAATAACAGCATAGAAATGTTTGTCAGTATGACTGACTGTATCAAAGAAAAATGGCTATGAATTTGAAGTCCTTAAACTCACCTTCTGACTCATCTCACAAATCATGGGAGCAATTGTACATCACTTTTTTTACATACCTGAATTTTTCTTAGCATGAAGGGATGAGACATCCACTTTAAGTTACAGTCAGTGATGTGATAAAATCCCAGGAATCTGTGATGAACCTAACCTGCAATACAGCCTTAAAATGAAGTTTGAAACTCTGATTTTTGGATTTACAGTATTTCACAGACCATAAAACACACCAAGATTTTGGAAGGATAATTTATGGAAAGATCTTAATGTAACTTTTAAGATGAAATTTGCAAACAAAATTTCCCCCTCACACCATTCAACAAATTATGGAACTCTTTTGCCATATGCTGATTTGAATAGCATGTGTAGTCTATACCTTGTCATAAATCTGTAGTATCAAGAAGCTGTCCCAACAAGTCCATTTTTTGATTCTGAAATGATCATTTTGTAGACACACAAAACCCATTGTGTCCAAGGTCTGTTTTCCATTTCTTTACCTGTGCTTCTAGGTCAGGCCATTTTGCAATATGTGTAGGCAAAAGCATGTTTATTCTTCTTTAACTTTCGCAGTTCTTTCTCTTTTTGTCCATTCACAAATCATTTTCTCAGTTGGAGGTCAACCAAAATGTTTTTTGGTTGACCTGTTATCATGCTGCATGACATACATCATCACATTCAATTTTAACCCTGCAGTCTGCAAAGTCCTTGCATCTTTACTACACATTCTTGAGGAGAATAAGTCGCCCACTCCCCAGTTAAGTCACTATCACTGCATAATACTGAACATCTAATTTAGAGACAATGAAACTTCGTTTCTCTCCCTCCAATGATGAGTCATGTGATAGCCACCATTATTCCTGCAGTGAACACAGGAATCTTAACACTCAGCTGTTGTCAAGCTCATATTTGTGCACCTTTGGATCATAAAATGCAAAAGAAATTTTAAGAGTATTTTCCAGGAAAAAAGTGCACCTTTTGGTATGCAAAATACTATATCCACACAAGTATGTGAAGCCCTCAGGAGTAGCCATCTATTTATTTCTTTTTGGCATATCATACCTATGTGAAGGATCTTTTTCAGCAATATCCTTTCCACTGGGTGAGTATTGCCAAGTTTATGTTTTAAATCTAAAATGGTGTTAAAAAGGTGTTTATTTCAGTGGTGGCTGGAAAATTGTGGGATCCACTGCTATAAGGCCTATATATAGTGAGTGATATTACTGACATGACACCTCCCCACAGCTATAACAAAAAGTTTCACTTGGCTCCAGTTATGATCTTTCAAACATCTATGACATCTCATTCTTTTCTTCTTGATCATCTTTGTCATCATTGTTGTCATTGTCTCCTCCTCCACATCAAAGTTTGGCCCAGTGACTCATACTGAGGGTGACCTAATTTCAGCAGACATTCCTGCCTATCTTTTTACTGTAATATTTCTTTTTATGCTTATATGGAAGTTGTAAACATCCAGTCAACTCTAAATTTGTAGGGCCAGGGCTGATATGACCTATTGTTCTCTTTGGTATCTATCTGCCACAAACTAATATTTCCACCATCATATCTTCTTGAGTCACTGAATCATACACCTCATCTTCTTCAGGTGAAAGGTCACTGAACAGCCCCAAAATCATTGTGTGTGTGCACGCGCCTGTTGATCTCTATGTGTAAAGGTAGATTACTGCCATCATGGTGCATACCAGCGCCAAGGTACAGGTAACCACTGCTGCTGTCAGTTCTTGAGCAGCTTTGTGCAATTCTGGCCTGTACTGGATTTCAGTATTTCTATAATACAAGTGGACTAATTAGCTAAGATTCTGAAGTTATTAACTTTTGTGGAGAGATGGGAGGAGGAGTTAGGATAGGGAATATACCTCTCAAACTCAAACCAAGTACCTCTTTAATACTACTCGTTGCTTTTCTAACATTCATCTGGATGTACTAAATTTTCATTAGCTTCGTTCCAAGATTTGAACTGAAAGCCTCCTACCAACAGTCCCCACACCTGACATCAGTACATGTTAGCCACCAAAAACAGCAGACTAAAACAATATAATGTATTCATTAATTGTGCTGAGGGTTCTTTGAAATCAGTGAAGTACAGAATACTTTTATTCCAGAATTGGCAACCCTACATGTTACATAGATTGGGAAGAGAAACAACTGGAAGTTGCAATTCTTCCCACAGACTTAAGCATTAATTAGATTTAAATTTTCGAAGTAGTGGTCTTCTGAGTTATGACACCATGTAGCTGGTATGCAGTTACCAACATTTGGAGGAACCTGCTACCTGCATCTTGGCAGAAGTGAGCCAAGGTTTGTCAGTTATGGGGGACCATGGATGGAAGCATTCCACAGTACTGGGGACAGGAAGAAATGGAACCAGTGGCAACAAAATGCCCTAAAAATGGCACTTGATGTCAAGACTTGTCCTTAGAAGTTCTTTTTCATTCATTATATGAAGCAGAGACTTTTGGACATGACAGGCCAAAATCATTCTCCACTATTCATCTTGTTGGAATGAAGATAAATCTGGACTGGATTATATGTGCAGTGATGAAGAGTGAGCCCCACAGAACACCCCACAGGAATGAACGAAGATTTTTTGTTAAAGACAAGTCTCAGGAATATAGGAGCCATCCCAGAATTCTAAAGTACTAGAAGGGTTACATCAAGCAAGTTCCAAACTGAGAATCCACAAATATTATGTACCACCATAAAAAATTTAGTCACCATGGCAACCAGGGTTTGTGCACCTCTGACCAAGACTTTACTTCCTATTGCCTGTGGTCATTACAAGGACCATTTCAGTTAGCCTGTTCAGGGCCTTGAGTTCCTATTGCATTGTCTCTATCTTCGCTATGATCTGGTCACTGTCCCTTCCAATATAAGTTCACCTTTTTCCCAAATCTGGATCATGTCTGGCAGCAGCAGCAGGTTCCTCCAAACTGTTGGCAACCACCTACCTGGTGTCATAATTTAGAAGCCACACAAGTTCCATGGATAGTGAGGATAGCAATGTTTGAGGCTTCCCACTGTCTTGACTACTGCTGATTGCCCTCCAGCCCAAACTGTTGCTCATAAGTGAAGGTTATTGCTGTGGTCTCACTTTCATTTACAGAATGGCTAACAGTTTGACAGAAATACAGTGTTGATCCATCAGGCTGCTTTCCATGGCTTTAAAACAGAAAACCACAGTTTAAGCCTATATTTATGTCCACCCCATCTACATGTGGGGACCGCGGTAGCACAGTGGTTAAGGCGCTGCGCTACAAATCGGAAGATCGCTGGTTTGATCCCAGCTGGTGTCAGTGGATTTTTCATTGACAAAAGTCCTTCCGATCACACTATGGCCCTGGGGTTGACTCAGCCTCTAACAGAAATGAGTACCAGGAGTATTTCCTGGGGGTAAAGGTATCCGGTGTGTAAGGCTGACAACCTACCACCATCCTGTGCCGTTGTCACAAAATCTAGGAACCATAACTTCCTGGAACCCTCTGGGCCTGTCCAGGCCTGTAACGGGACTGATTTACCTTTACCGTCTACATGTTGATTCGGTGTTGGACCATACTGTAATTTGTAACACTGCCATGACACCACGTCAATTTAGTTTGTAGTGGCTTTAATTTCTCCCTGTGTGGTTCTTAAAATACAGGTCACAGCCCAACATGTCAGGAAGTAGGCCTATGTGTGTTGCTGACACAAATACACAGAAGATAATCCAACACTCCTTTATTTATGAACGATCGATTTTAAAACACTGACTTAAATGTTACACTAATGTTTCATTGGACTTTATCTGGAATATGGTTGCTTTCCTTGTCAGTGTCACAGTTTATAATGCATAAAACTTCCGAGAGGAAATCACATGCAAACTATAAAAACTATAGGTAATTTATTTAGCCAACAGTGGCACATTACATTAACAATGTGCTACTGTAAAGAGTAAATTTCATGTCTGTATGGGGTCTCTGTTAGGTCAGCAGGAAAAAAAAAGAAATATGGACGTTACATTTATATATACAATGGATATACAACATTTCAGGAGTTGACTGTGTGCCAGAAGTGCTGTGCATGTTTTTGTACTGAATATATGACAGATGATGGACAGTGCTCAACATGACACTGATACTAAGACCCAGTCATTCTCACAAACCTTTAAAAACCTAGTGGAAGTGTCTTTTAAAAGGCCAGCTGTTTTATCCAGAAATTACCTTAAAACACAACTTCTAACAAAATCTCCATGTAATCATTTGTGACTTGCAGATATTGCTGCATAATCATATGTCAGTTTAGTCAAGCCGGGATTGCTTAGTCAGGAATGTGACTGGCTATGGACTACTGGATGACCAGGATTTTATCCCAGGCAAAATTTACTTCTGTTGTCATTTCTGTCCCCTTCCTTTCTCGCTTTCCTCTACATCAACAGTTCCCTCATCTCAATTCTTTCTTTCCTCACTCATTTTGTACCTTGCACTGACCAACAGTTATGCAAGTTGAATAAATCACCCGCTAAGTTCTTTCTGTCATCAGATCACTTTGGAGTTAAAATGCAGATGTGACAAGATAGCCACGGACCTCTGCCCTGGCTCATGCTTGTTGTGCCACATGCTGGTGGGGCACAGATCTTTAAATTATGGTGGTTCATAATGCACATTTAAAGGTAGCCCACATCACGCACCTATAGGAGCTGCTAGAAGTGCCCATCCCCAAATCCAGACATTACTGAACAGGTCTCAAGCAGTTCATGCACACACACACACACCACAAACTTAGCAGGAGTGAATCAGATGGTTGTAATATTGGTATGAACATTATCACTAGATGAGTTACTTTTAAGTGAATCACCTAATTCTGTTCATTAACAGCAGAATACAGTTTGGTATTTTCCCTGTACCTTATGTGTGGTGGAGAATGGTTCAGGTTCTTCCATTTATCCTACCAAACGGACTTTCCCCAAGTGTGACAGAAACTGATGTTAAACAAACCACATAAAATGAGATGGCTTCCATTAAAAAACTGACTGTTTTTTATGTGTAGATGTTTCAACTGTCATTACACAAAAATGACTTACTTCCTCACTGACAGAATTTTGTTTTTACTGACATTTCTGGGCAACTTGTGTTGGCTCTATCTTAATTGTTACTTGTGGGCTGTGGGCCACAGATGTTGGATCTAGTGCTGTAAATTGCATTTTAATTCTCTATGTATATGTACGATGGACATAATGGCTGGCACAGGGAATCGTGTACAGGCATAAAGTCTTGCATATGAGTATTTATGTAATATGTTACAGAAGGCTGTCATCTGCATCATGACTAGCCACTTGTGTACTATATCCACTACTTCTATATGTTATATGTCTTCTTTTAATTTCCATCTGAAGCTTCCATAACACAGCATGTACATAGCTACATGTACTTGGAAGTCAAATTTGTGATGAATATTATACAAGAATGTAACTTAGTAAAATTACCTGGTATTTGGTACTTAAAAATTGCCTTCGCTAGAACCTCTTTTTCATATTTCTCCAACTCCTTGTTTTGTTACAGTTCATTCACATTCAGTAGAAATGATGGTGTCAGTATAATCCTTTGTAAAGGGCTACAAAGATGTGACTAAAATCGCCTGTGACCATTTAACCTTTTGGCGCCAGAATTATTTTTTTTATTTTAGCACACCCTGTATATAAAATGTGAATAATACAGGAACCAAATATGTTAGAATTATGAAACAAACTGCATTTTGAAGAGAACAAAAATGGAGAGTATATACCGTGTTTAAAATATTCAGTACCTATATTTGTTGAATAAATATATAAAATGCAACTTTAGAGGTTAGCGGTGCGGTATGACCACTGTAGTTGACATTAGGCGTCAAAAGGTTAATGTCACATGTTGACCTCTGCTTCTCACTGCAGTGGCCTGACTTAATTCCAAGGCATTCCAAGTGGGATTTGTAGAAGAGAACCTGGCACTGGAACAGGTTTTTCTCAAAGTACTTCACATTTCCCCAGTACTTTTAATTTTACCAATGCTCTGTACTAATCCATCAATGATACCTCAGCTAACAGAACACAAAACGAACGCACTACAACGGTAGGGAACATTATGGAAACATTACTACCCAAGTAATTGTTTCATCACTTGACTGGACAAGTGGTAACATATTTTCTTGTCACTGCATTCACCTGATCTAACCCTCTTTAACATTTTTGTGTGCAGCCATATCAATAGCGAAGTTTTTAAATCTGATGTGTGGTTGGCCGTGCATCATAATTCAGTATGGAAAAGAAACCAACTAGATGTCACTTTGTGTTATCCTTTATTTCTCCTTTACAAGTTGCTCAACATGTTTCGAGCAACCATGTGCCCATCTTCAGGAGCTGATGACTGCGTAGTGTTATCGCCACCTGTTGGTATAGTGCTGTAACAATGAGTGGTATTATTCAGATATGTCTATCTGTGTGGGTTGATATGTTCTATGTTTGTCTGGTTTATGATAAATCTAGTGTGAGCGGGCTGTGTGTGGTTATGTAGGGTGTTGTGGGTGGTGGTCTCATTGTTGTGTGTAGGTGTGGTTCGGTGTGTAAGCAGATTAAAGTACATACCCGTGGCTGCAGGAAGGCTGTCAGAACCGGTTAGCAGGTAGTGTGTCCATTGAGGAGTTCATAGCACAACTATGTTGTGCTATGAACTCCTCAATGGACAGCCTTCCTGCAGCCACGGCACAATACCAACACGTGGCGATAACACTAAGCAGCCGTCAGCTCCTGAAGATGGGCACATGGTTGCCCGAAACATGTTGAGCAACTTGTAAAGGAGAAATAAAGGATAACACAAAGTGACATCTAGTTGGTTTCTTTTCCTTATTGTTTTGTTCCACTACTGCCAGAAGCTTTAAACTTTTATAGTCATGAATAAGAAACTTTGTTCCAAGAGTTCGTGATAAGCTGCAGAATGTCTGGCAAGAAAGAAGATTACTGCTGTCACATGTACAGAGCCACAAATGGAGCATATAGTGAACAGGAATAAGTTATGAGATTATATCATTCTTTTTGCCTGATTGACAATTCATTGTGTTCTTTGTTTCATTATGAATGTCTGAAATTGTTCAGAGAATTTATCACCCAGTATATCTACAGGCATAAAGTCCATAACAATGTTTTTTTATCAGCTGTCCATGAATCGCATGGATTACGTAACACTTTTCATTTCTGTACAGTCTGCCAGCTGAAATACTGTACTATTACAAGATTTACAGCTACTGCACATAAGTGTATAGCAACAAATTTAACTCATTTGCAAGTCAAAATGAAGAAACAAAATTGGAAATAATGAAAATGAGACTGATTTTCAAAAACTGTATTTCATATGATCACATACAAAGCATGAAGTATTGTGCCACTTAGATTATCTCCCATTTAATCATATATCTGTCAGCCAGGTCATAATTCTAGTTTTAGTATTGTGTGTGTGTGTGTGTGTGTGTGGTGTGTGTTGGTGTGTGTGTGTGTGTGGTGTGTGTTGGTGTGTGTGGAGTGGTGTGTGTGTGTGTGTGTGTTTGTGTGTCTGAACTAAAAGAATACTTTTCCATTCTTCAGCATCAAGTAAATAATTTTTACAAGACCTGCAATTTTCACAGTGATCAATACTGTGACCAGCTGGTCTTCTATTCCAAATTTATTCAGCCTCTTGCACATGAAGGTATAAATTTGTTTTGAGCATGCCCTGTTTCCTCTAACAGTGTGCACAGCCAAACGGTGAAGAAGAGTGCACAGAATTCTTTAGTTAGTTGCTACACTGCTCACAAGTGGGAAGGATGTAAAGCTATGTTAGGCACCCCAGATCCATGGAAGATGAATATTTCATCTTGACTGTGAATGCTAACTGATTTTTGGATTTGGGATGCAAAAGTGTATTATAATGTATTATTCATTTATGCTGTATTTAATGATTCCCTAGGCAGTGCATCGTATGGGGGGGGGGGAATGCAATAGACAGATTAGCTCTTACTGACCACATACAAAGAAGATTTTCAATAAATAATCGTACCTAGTCATAAACATTAAATGAGAAGTCTTTAGCCATTACAGCTTTAAATGCAGCTCATATATTCCACTGAAGTATTGTTATTTTTCAACATAACACCATCACTAACAAAATGCATTTGTCCCATCTTGCCATAAACTTCAAATTTCCATCTTGGTATAAATCATACTTGTCCATTTGCAACCACTTACAACCAACCATTTCCATCTCCTCACAATTGTGGAACTGGCACCTCCCAAGTGCTGAATCAATGTACAGGGTGGCGTGGAGCCGACTGACACATTTCAAATTTGAATATTGCACTGGCGCGATAGTTTGTCGTGGTTGGCGGGAAAGGGAACGGTAGAGGAGATGACACCATTTCATATGGTCAGTTGCAATGGAGCGTTGGAACGTGCAACAACGTGTTACCTGTGTTCGTAGTTTCGGCGACATCGCTTGGCCTGCTCAGTCACCTGACCTTACTGTACCAGATTTTTTTCTGTGGAGGGTTCCTGCAAGACCGTGTGTTCCGGAGGCGTATCATGACTATTCAAGAACTCAAACAAGCCATTGTTGACGAAGTTGCGGCTATTGATGAGGACCTACGGAGGCGCGTGTACGGCAACTTCCGGACACGCTTGCAACAATGCATTGATGTAAACGAAGGTCATCTGCCTGATGTTCAGAAAATAAGCTTGTAATCTGTGGGTAATAAATAGCATACTTGGACGTATTTATAGACGGTTTCACTTATTTTTCCCTGTTTCCATATATTATCTATAACCATTTGAAATGTGTCAGTCGGCTCTGCACCACCCTGTACATTCCATGACACTGAGGAAGTGGACCTGGAAATGGTTGTTGTTGAATGCATGTGAATGCAAGAGCCCACTGTCCACAACCACATAATTTCTAATCTTGTGTCAATATGAAACAAATTCAATAATAATGCGATTATGGATTATACTGAAAATTAACGATATTTCAATGGAATAAATGAGATACACCAAATGCTGTAATGACAGCTCAATGTATGTGACCTGGTGAACCTTACTTACTGCACATCCCTCACAAAAAATCCAGCTGGCAATACTACTAAATGTATATTACTAAAGAGTCAAAATCCAGCTGCCTGAACTGTGGTAAGGGGTAATTTGGAACCACTATTGCCGGACTATATACGTGAAAAAGAATAATGAACCAGAAAAGACATGAAAGGAAGTGGCCATAGCCTGATTTGATGTTCTGTCCTGATATATGCCTTCAGAGCATGAGAAAAGAACAGGCATTATGGATGATTATTACTAATGTTGCTGTTGGATGCGAATGAGGTTAGAGTACAGTGGCATGTTTTTGCTGTGGCAGTGAGGACTGCACATTCCACAGTTAAGAGGTCACCAAGAGGTCCACTGATTCCAGGTTGCACCATATTTAAACAAGGAAATATTGTATTCTTTTAGTGTGGGACTGAGAATTGCACAGCGAGTACCATCACATGTCATTTTACAGCAATGTCAGCTGTACAGCATGCAGTCACACATTACAACAAACCCCTTGTACAACACAGCATTCCGAGGAACAGAAATGACAAAACACCCTGTATATATACATATTCCACATTTAACTGCATTTACATTGCAATGTTCCCTCAAAAAAAACATGTAACCCTTGCTGCAAACTCAACAACAAACTTTTGCCACTACAATCATAATAGCTGTCGACTGCACTGTCAGCTGATCTAGCTTCCCATAAACTTTGTGTGTGAGCCTACTGCAAGTAGTTCCCCTGTCTCTTTCTTCCTGATTTCCACACTGAGAAATGCCAGTGTCTTGCCAGCTTTCAGAGTACTACAATCGATGACAACTGTATCGCCCTCCACAGCTGCCTTCATGTACCTGAAAGATTTTGAGAAGCCTTAATGTTACGTTAATATGCGACATCGCAAGTACTCTCGAGGAAGTTGCAGCTGCTTCACTGGTCAAAAAATTCCTCAGATTTTATTCACAGAAGTCCGCCATTCGTCCTTATTCTGAGCAGAATGAGTTTATTCCGTACCCTCCTGCCCTATCTCTTTAAGATCCATTTTATTATTACCCCCCCACTCCACCTCTGTCTTCCAGGTAATCACTTTTCACCGGGTTTTCCTACCAAAAAATCAGAATGAACCTTGCTCCTCCCCCATGCATGCTACATGTCCTAACCACCATATGCTCCTTGAATTGTCATAACAAAGCAAGAAACATTAATGGTGAATCTCATTATGCAGTTCTCTCTATCATCCTTTCATTGCCTATACTGAGGTCCACATACTCTCTGGTGGATATTCATCAACTGATAAAATCCATCCAGAAAGTACAAAGTTTACATAGCTAAGATTTTTTTTCCCCAGACTAAACATCATTTGCATTTAACTGTTAATTAAAGAAAAGGGGGGGGGGGTGGACACAGCATGCGTGGGAGAGACTATAAATGCATACAAAATTGCTGTCAGAAAACCCTAAGACCTAGGCATGTGTGGACAAATGATGTTAGAGTGGATCATAATGAAATGGTATGTGAACATGTGAACTGGATACTAAATGGCGGTCCCTTGCTGACAACGAAACATACTTTATGGTTCAATAAAACCAGGGAACTCCTCAAGTACCTATCGGCTTATGAAGGACTCTACACCACGCAGAAACTCTAATATAGATTAAAAGAACAAAAATAAATTTGTACATAATATTTCACAAAATTTTAAATAAGGATGTTTGTTATCTATGGCCTAGTGACAGAGGACCCCACAGGGTGTGTGTTGTTTCCATATCTGTAGGCCTAGTGACA
>Ga0131853_10011573_pt1 | contig 16155 bp, 10 predicted proteins | sample TergutLab28metaG_FD_92764 | JGI IMG/M metagenome (GOLD analysis project Ga0131853, IMG submission 92764) | Labiotermes labralis P1 segment gut microbial communities from Petit-Saut dam, French Guiana - Lab288 P1 (version 2) (version 2) | ecosystem: Host-associated > Arthropoda: Insects >...
TAGGGTCTTGGTGGGGAAACCGGAGGGAAAGAGACCACTGGGGAGACCTAGGCGTAGATGGGTGGATAATATTAAGATGGATCTCCAGGAGGTGGGATGTGGGTATTTGGACTGGATTGGGCTGGCCCAGGATAGAGACAGGTGGCGGACGCTTGTGAGTGCGGTAATGAAACTTCGAGTTCCATAAAATGCGGGGAATTTCTGGACTAGCTGCAAACCAGTTAACTTCTCAAGAAGGACTCTGCACCATGCAGTAAGTAAGTAAGTACATGCCTCTACATGTTTCGATCACTATGTGCTCGAAACATGTAGAGGCATATAATTAACTTATTATAAAATAAGAATTTATGCTTTAAGTTGGTTAATTACTAAGATTATACTGAGATGCAAGGTCAGCAAAACATTAAAAAAAAATATGTATAAGAAAATGACAGTCTTGATGGCTACTGCTTTGCATACCTGTTCGGTGACTGTAAAGTTACGGGCATATTTAACGACATCTGGTGAAAGACACGTTCGGCATTTAACTGGCGAAGAAATTTTTAAAAGCGTTGCTTTCTACGGCCAAGTTTGCTTTTTACGTTCCCTTCTCTGGTTATGTAAGTACAAACGGAATTCGATTAAGCTGTAGTGTTTGCAGGGAGTACATGCAGTATGACGTCAGTCTGTGGTTACAAGTGGTTTACATGTAATTGTAGATAGAAGGGATAAAGAAAGAGGTGACAAGTGAAGGTGATAGGAAGACATAAGGAGACAGGCAATGTAGCCTACTTATTAGGTAACAGTGTGGCGCGTTCGTCTAACCATTGTTGCAGTGGAAACGCAACAATATATCCTCGTGTGTTGTTGAGATACACCGTCATCTGCTTAAAAATATGGGTGTTGCACAAGAAATTAACGTCGCCAAAAAAAACAGTTAGTAGGAATTGATGCAAAGTGTTTGATGCTGCACTGAAACAAAATATGCCTACGACCTTCTTTAGAAGCGAATTTTGGCTAAACAGTTTGTAATGACAGGTACGTCATTGCGAATTTTTTCCGTATTTTGTAAATGTCGCCGCAAAAATTTCTACAAGCTCACACGGAATTTATCAATTTTAAAGCGACAGATATTAAATATTCAGAGTTCGTGTCTCTGCCCTTGCGTTAGTTATCCAGCATGCAAACCGCATCTTTCCTGCTTCGCGTAATATTTTCAGCTGTGGTCTGTCAGGCTGGACCATATTTTTCCACATTATCTAAAAAAAAAAGGCACGATTTTTGGAAAAGAGTTTTTGGAACATAAAATGTGTGTTTTGAATATTTTCCTCCACGACGTAAGAAGAATTCAGCAAGATACGTCCCTATGTAACGTACCGCTATTCGTGTCATATTTCAATCAAATTTTACCAACAGAATTTCGAAAAATTCTCAAATATCAAATTTCCGGGGGAGCTGTGCGGACGGGTGACGGACGTGACGCAATTAATTTTTGCTTCTCGCATTTTCTTGAACGCTCCTAAAATTAAATGTAGACCGACTGGTTCGTCGACAAATAGATGAATGAATTAAAGACAGAATTTCGAAATATAAGCAGACGAGTAATAAACAGCGGAGGAAAGAATAACGGAAATAAGAACGGCGTAACGAAAATTAAAAGTAAGTAAGAAGTAGAATGTAAAAACAACGAAAATTTATTTGTAAAATGATTTTAAGATATGTAAACTACGTGATTTATATGTAACTTTACATTGAGGTCTGTCGATTGTTCCTTAAGGCGCCGGAACATTTAGCCTAAAGAACGAAATATGTTGTTACAAAATTCTGCGCTTGATGAGAGATAAAATAATATTAGTGCGTCAGTTCACTAAATTTCGCCAGCAAGTCGCCAAGCCTCCCACCCACGTCGATTCCATTCACAGAATGTGTGAGCTGTGTGCAGGCACCGCGTCTCCTACTGGCTGCCTACCTCTCCGTTGTTAATGGATGCTGTACTGCATAACGGAGGGGGTTGAGATGAAGAGGGTGTTGTTCTGTCTGGGGGTTGTCTGGCAGAGCGAGCTCACAGAGCCAGTGACCTTGTCATCTCCATGACAACCAAACACAAAACAGCCCGTGCGACTGCAGCCAGACTTGTTTCGTATATTTAGCTGCGCAGTGCTAATTCTATCGGCTGCTGTAGCTCAGTCTGTAACGTGACTGGCTATTCTTTCCTTTATCATTTCTTTCTCTTCTAATTTATATATTTTTTTCCTTCCTTATTCTCTTACTTGTAGTTGGTTTTACGAAGGGGGCAAGAGAGGTGCCTGCAGGGTTTAGTGGGGGAGCGTGACAGAATGAGAAAATTTGGAATACCTGCACGTAGGTGGAGAGATAATACTAAAATGGGTCTTCAATAAGTGGTATGGGGGGGGGCATGGACTGTATTCATCTGACTCAGAATGGAGACAGGTGGCGGGCTGTTGAATGTGGTAACGCATCACCGAGTTTCATAAAATGCATGCAATTTCTTGACTACCTGAGAACCTGTCAGCTTCCCAAGAAGAAGTCTGCGCCATGGAGTAGGTACTGTGTTTTACGATACTGTCCGTATCTTAGACAACGTACCGTTGGTGGTAGGACTATAGTTATTGATGGAATGGCCCGCTTTAAGAACAAAACATTCACAGCCCAGTCAAGATACAGTAAAGGCATTTACCTGGAAGGACAGAAGATAACCACGAACTTAAGTCAGTACAGTTGGCGTTTCGACCGGGAACCAAACCGCAAATCCGCACCTACAAGTCTGGAACCTGGATGCTGGCAATGGGTGCGGTGGCCTGTAGGTTGGTTACTTTTCTGTTTGTCATTACTCTTTCCAAGTTGGTTCTGGGGCTTATCTCGGGGCTGCTGACGATTTTTGTTTCCCAGGATGGAGATGTCGGGCGGGTAACAGACCATTTACCTCTGTCTAGTGCCGGATATAGAAACGTGTAGGGTTCATTGCACACTTTTCCTACACGACTGCATGGTGATACGCCTAAAGCACAATAAAATGTACAGTTCTGTACTTAAAAATGTAAAATTTGCGTCATTTCATACAGTTTCTAATTTTAAAAACTTTGAAATATTTCAAATACAGCCGTACATCTTTGTTGTGGTGTAAATCCTTATCATATTCATCAGTGCGTTTACACAGAGAGATTCAGGAGGAAAGTTCAATATTGTGGAAGCTGATAGTATCGGTTCATATAAACATTTACCTAATTGTAAATGGTTACCGAGTTACAGCTGTTGTAATCTGGCGCGCAATAGTCGCTAGATTTTTGTTTATGGGGTTGGGTAAAGAGCGAAATTAACAGAAGAAAGGTGTGCACACGAGACGAATTGCTGGCCCCTTTTTTGGATGCTGCTGCCAACATAAAGAAACATAAAGATCAACTCAGGCGAACAACACACGGTCTTGGCACACCATTGCAAAGTGCACAGGGCTTCGCTGTGGGATTTTCGAACATTTATTGTGAACTGCGGCAAATTTATCATTTCTGTGTAATGAATTTGTCATTTAAATATTAGATTAAAATTGAAATTAAATTAACAGTAAGTAATTTCTCTTTCTTTATTATCATTCACAAACGCTTTTGTACTTATAGATTCAAAGAGCTGTAAATCGGTAACCTTATAAAATTACACACGTGTTTACATGAACGTTTTTATTACAATGACCGATAATCTTACCTCCCAAAATACTGAAATTTTGACGCGAATCACGCTGTATTATTAAACACGTCATAAAAATATGTCTGAATATATAAAGTGTACAGACAGACTGACTAATGAGCACAGCACCAGAAGAATGTACTAGGTTCATTCATGCTTCCTGTTCAAGAAATTACACTTTCGATTCTTGGCTTGCAACTGACTGTTATAACGGAATTTTCGTCTAAGTTTATTCGTTATTTGTAGGTCAGTGCTTGAATAGTACTCCAACTTGATATTTTTCTTATACGTCATTCCTGCGTCAACTCTTGTAATCATCTTTCCATCGGAGGATATATGATATATTCACTTTAGAACAATCATTACATTAACTAAATCAGATCACTGACTGTAAAGAGTATGTCATGTTCTGACACTCATTCAACTTACCACGTTCGGCTTATAGACAATCCGTATGTATACATTGTGGGGAGGGTAGCTCAGTCGGTATAGCGACTGAACTACGAGCCGGACGGTCCGGGATCGAATCCCGGTGGGGACGAGATTTTCCGCCCTTCCAGACCGGCCCTGGGGCCCACCCAGTCTCCTGTACAATGGGTACCAGGCCTTTACCGGGGGTAAAGTGCGGCCGGGGCGTGCTGCTGACCACTCACCTGCGGTCATGGAACAGTAGAGCTATACCTCTACCCACCCTCTGGGCCACACCGGGACTGTAACGGGATCACTTTACCTTTACCTTTATATGTATATATTAACCCTAATGTTCAGAGTATTCAAATAAGCCCTTCATAGGACACCGTCGTCAATAAGGTCGAGCCATTTCGAATTCTTTCAATATATTTAAATAAGTCCTTCGCAATCTGACCCTTCCTGATCTAGTCAGGAAGTGCACGCATTTTGGCACACACGAACACTCAACACCGTTCGATAAAATCTTCCCGGGTTGAGAGCCAAATCAACCGGTTTAAATCAACCGACTTTTCAGAAACCGACTCCGTCTCTCTCTCTCTCTCTCTCTCAGAATCTTGATGATGGAGATGGAGTCAGTCTTTGAAACGTTGATTGATTTAAACATCACGTGACTGTCTGTCTCAGAAGACTTTATACTAAGTTTTGTCGACTCGAGGCTTCAGTTTATTGTCATTCTTAACCTTTTGACGCCTAATGTCAACTATAGTGGTCGTACCGCACCGCTAACCTCTAAAGTTGCGTTTTATATATTTATTCAACAAATATATGTACTGAATATTTTAAACATGGTATATACTCTCCGTTTTTTTCTCTTCAAAGTGCAGTTTGTTTCATAATTCTAACGTATTTGGTACCTGTATTATTCACATTTTATATACAGAGTGTGCTGAAATTTAAAAAATTATTCCGGGGCCAAAGGGTTAAAAGCCTACCATTTATCTGTATATTGAGCCAGATGATTCCCATTCACATACTCCAAATTTATAACTTTATGACACGTTTCAGTATTAGCCTCCTCTTTACGTCTAGGTCTTACAAGTGGTCTCTTTCCTTCACGTTTACCAATCAGAGCCCTCTATGTCTCTCCCATTTAAGAAATAGTCACTGTGTTTTTGACCTCCCGCGCTCGCCTGTCTCTCTCTCTCTCTCTCTCTGTGACAAATCATTCAATATTTTGTCTCGAACCTTCACCTTTACAACAGAACTTATTCAGCGAAATAAAAGTCGGGCTTCTAGTCTAGACGGCGACATTTCAAGGGGAAAATATGAGTGATTTTCTTGTACAGTGCACCAAATGTTGCTATGGAAACGCGAGAGGCGATTTTGTGTGACAATGGCATAACTGCTTTCGCCTTTCAAAATGCAGCTTTCAGCATATTGCAGTTTGCGGTTTAGCTAGTGCTTATTTCTTTTTTTTTTTTAATGTGAGGTACATTTTCTCCCAAGTTAATATATAGATAATACGGGTATGTAAGTACAAAATGCGGTCTTCAGATTACTGTAATTTCGTTTGTGACACCGTGTATTTTGGCATACAAGTACAAACGTTTCAGGGACACCTGCTGCCTCCGTCCCCATGGTAGTACATTACGGACCTCATGTAGGGTAGCCTCCATATTCAGATATGTGAAGTTCTTTCGACTGCAAATATCCTCACTGGCGTCCTTTGGAACGTGACTACATATTGGCAAATTTTGTCTTCTTCATCCCGCTGTTTTGTTTGATCAATTTACATGAACTACATACAAGATATTATGCTGGTATTTTATACTACAATGATATCTCTTTTATCGAAAATTCAACAATAATAATTGTTTAAATTTTAACCGATTGTAACCACTATTGTATATTTTATTATTCCTTATAAGGAATAATAGTCATGATTTTATGTATTTAAATGTATTCTTTTCCATGTATGTTGTGAAATCTACCTGATCATGGCCAAAAAAATGGCCGAAACATGTCGTAGATAGCAATTGCATATATAGTGCTCTAAAAGTTGTGTTCGCTGTAACAAAGAAACGTGTTGATACCTGCGAGTGTATATGAAAGAACACGGCGTCAGTACCAGAACACAATAATCTGAATAATCACAGTATTGGTAAGTCAAATTTTTTAAATTTGGCAATTTATTTTCTGTCCCCCGCCCCCCATACATGTAGCAATAACAACACCGACTCATTTTCAGCAGGATGGCGTTTCGGATCTCTTGCCTACTACCCAGGACTGATTACGTTTGTCTTCAGCTTTTATGCATCTGCTAGAACATTCCTTAACCTTTTGACGCCTAATGCCAACTATAGTGGTCCTACCGCACCGCTAACTTCTAAAGTTTCATTTTATATATTTATTCAACAAATATAGGTATTGAATATTTTAAACATGGTATATACTCTCCGTTTCTTTCTCTTAAAAATGCAGTTTGTTTCATAATTCTAACGTATTTGGTTCCCGTATTATTCACATTTTATATACAGAGTGTGCCAAAATTGAAAAAAAAATTCCGGCGCCAAAAGGTCAATTTCTTATCTCCTAATCTCTTATCTCTCATCTAAAAACAGCGTCATTCTACTAAATAGCATAAGAGTCATTCAATACCGTTCGCAGTACAGTGGTTACCATACAGGCCAACTGCTTTAACGTAAGATAAAACTTACTGTTATGCTCGCAGACTGTTAGCCAACGATATCGTATGATTCTCAGAACACAGGGGCACACGGTGGCCCATTTGGTTGAGGCACTGCGGTGCAAGCCGTAAGGTCGCGGGATTTTTTACTGATTTCATCCACCCGGTCACACTATGGCCCGGGGTTGACTCCGCCTCTAAAAGAAATGAATACCAGGAACATCTCTGGGGGTGGGAGTGGGAGGGGGTAGGTGCCAACCGTCTAGAAAGTCTGGAAAACTCTACCTCCTGGAACCCTAGGGACCCGTCCTGGACCAGACTAGGGATTGGTTTACTTTTCCCTCAGAACAAAGCTACATTCATTTCGCTGAACAATATTAATACAGTAACTCAGATGCATAAGTAAGAAATTTGTTTACTTTTTCCGTACATAAATAAATTTCAGGCTTCAAAACTTTAATCCACTGTTCTTGGATGGAATGAAATGTGACCTCACTTCGAAGGGATATCGGTAATTGATGGCACTTGAGAAGAACATGTTTCCACTTATTGAGCGATGTTTCATCAGTTTCATGATTAACCTATTAATTAACTAACGCCACGTAGCAGTCCTTCTTTAGCTAGTCTAAATTGCCCCCCACCCACCCTTTTTTGGACCCCGAAATTTCAATACCGTTTTCATCACATCCCACCACTTGTTGCTATCGTTACACCGGATTAGCTCAGTATACGTTTTGTGAGCCGTTTTATTCTAGGTCGTTTCTAACATTTTACCACCTATGCTTAGGTCTTCCAAATAAACTCTTTCCGTCATTTTCCGCCACCACAACTTTCTTCCCCACTCACGCTGTATCTTTCCCTCCAGAACCCCCTTGATTTGATTACCCGAATAATGTTTGGTGAGCAATAAAATGCGTGTTACTCAGCCCTTTATTATTCAACTTTCTTCAGTCTGTCGTTATTGTCTGTCTGTCTCCTATGCCCAAATAAATTCCTCATATGTTCTCCGGCAACCACCGCCTGTGTGTCTTGAATGACGCTGTACATTACTGAGATTATATACTATATATTAGATATATTAATGAATATTGAGCTTTCGTGGTGTGATACTGACAGGGAGATATATATGTAGTCGGAGAAAAATCAGTTCCAGAGCCACTTTGTCTGCCATAAGCCATGCGTGCACTGGGAAAACAAACTTTCAGATGGAGAGGCAGGCGGCCAGCCGCCTCCTGTGGTTTTCCATTTAAGTAATTCTTATCGAAATGTCATGAGCCACGAAGCTTTAATAATGGATTTTGAATGAGGAGTGCTGATTAAAGAATTTTTTGGTATATTTGAAGGAACTGTCCTCTAGTTTTGCCTTTAATCCTAATGCGTGTTGTGTTCTACAGCAGTGCGGACCACATGCGAAGGAAGTGGACTACACCTGGCCAAGACAGTCGATGGTGGCGAAACAAGGATATGAGGTAAGTTATTCCTTCGCAAGCAGAAGTGACTGTTCTTTATCCCAGACATGTTTCATTTCCTTATTGTTCCCACGGTAAGGAAAACTGAATGTTTCTGTCTTACGTTCTGCAGCCCAAGATATCCCGTAAGCTCTGGTCACCTGATGTCTTTGTTTCTAACAACAAAACAAAAGGAATTAAGGACACCAATAAATTACAGATATGCCCCTCATAACGACGTTTCGGTCAACGACGGACCGCATTTACGACAGTGGTCCCACAAGATTATGAAATTATAGTATAATATTATAATACCATTGTGTTACAATTGCCTACAGTATTCGCTACAGTGACGCGCTTTGCTGGTTTGTAGACTAGGAGGAATAGACTATATATAGACTAAGTGTGTAGTAGGCTATAGTGTCTAGGTTTGTGTAAGTACACTCTATGACGTTCGCACAACGACGAAATCGCCTAACGATGCATCTCTCAGAACGTCACTCCGTCGTTAAGCGACGCATATCTGTAACTGATTATAGTGCTATGTGGAAAGGAGAACGAATGGCTCTCACTTACCCGTGGCTTTTAGAATTACAACAACTTATTTGCCGCTATGAACTCGGCTCGTTTTGAACTAAGATTTTCACATATTTCACATCCCCTTGTTACCTCTTTCTCTTTATTCTCCAGACCAGCGACATTGTGAGTGAAGAATAAAAGTCGAACAGAGGGTTACATTATCGTGACCGTCCTAGTCTGCATATTTGGTTTGCCTAACACAGGGATTTTGAACCTGCGAAGTGCCTCCCGCAGATTTCTTCCAAATGGGTAGAAATTGAATAATTTGTGTTACGTCACGCTGGTGGGGCCGAGTCAGTTGAGTTGACACAGGGGAATAAGTTACGGCTACAGGTCGGACATCCGGGGAATTGTGATTCGAGTTCCGGTAAGGGCAAGAAATTTAATATTTTTTCAAATCTCCCAGGCTGACCCTGGGACCTACCCAGTCTCCTATCCAATGAGTAAGGGAGACTCTGACCTCCAAGTATGAAAGGACGGGTATGTGAATAAGACCATTAATTTTCACTGAGTACCTAAGCTAAAACGGTGCGTAAGGCTGACAACCTTACCATCATCTTGTGCCGTTATCACGAAATCTGGGAACCTTAACTTCCTGGAACCATCTGGGCCTGTCCGGACCTGTAATGGGACTGATTTACCTTTGTCTTTACCTTAGCTAAAAAGGAATGTATCTCCGCCTCCAGTCGTGCATTCGTTCTCACCACACGGCTTTTAAGTAATTAAGCACAGATAAAATGTTATCTTTAATTGCTACGCGAGTGTCAAACTCGCCTCTACCCCATTCGTTACGAGGCTATCAGAATAGAGCCATAATAATGTAAATATTACATACAGCATGCAGGAAATGTCGCAGCTGAAAATTACGTTACGTCAAATAAAACTGTACCGTAGTAACTAATTTTTGTGTTTGGTCTGTTATTTAATATGTTGACACTCGCACATAACTATAAAAATTGTGCCAACTACAGACCCTTTATCCAATTACGCTTATGGACCCAGAGGTACATACGCAGCTCCTGCAAGTACTGTGACTGACTTCTAGATTATCTAGTATTAACACTGAACATGTCAGATTTGGTGCGATTGCATAGCGTCGTGTTGCCATAAAACAGGGCCAGAAACATGGATTACAGTGACCAGTCATCTAATCCGCCTGCATGTCAGCTGTCCCTCTTGTGGACATGTGAAGTGAAATCAATTGACAGCCCATACGTCATCTGGCTGAAATGAGACGTAAGCAAACATGTTGATTACGGGGAGATGATATTTATTGATTGTAGAAGATATGTAAAGTAAAAAGTCTTACTTGCCACTCTGAAGAATGTTGTAATCTAAGACATATGTAGGTAAATATTTCCGGCATGAACTGCTGATCAGTGACAAGGGCTGAAGGCCGTTACCTTCTCTGTGGCCTCCGCTCGAGACTCAACTTATCCAGTTCAGTGTCCATATTCCAGCCCAGGTGTAGACCTACACGCAAAAAACCACCGGCAAACGACCTAATCATGACTTATTTCTATTAAAACAGTCCCATTACAGGCCTGCACATGCCCAGAGGGTTCCAGGAAGTTAAGGTTCCCATATTTAGTGACAACGGCACACTATGGTGGTAGGTTGTCAGCCTTATGCACCGGCCGCATTTACTCCCAGGAAATACGCCTGGTAATCATTTCTGTTAGAGGCTGAGTCAATCCCAGGGCCATAGTACGATCGGAAGGATTTTATGTCAATGAAAACTCCACCGACACCAGCTGGGATCGAACCAGCGACCTACCGATTTGTAGCACAGCACCTTAACCACTGTCCCTCTATTAAACGTACAGATGAAAATATTAATGAGTTTTATCAAAGTTTTATTTATTCACCAACTGATGCACTAGTGAGTTGTCTTAAAAAGCAATATTAAAATTTACATTAAAATGTAACATTGCTTTTTAAGACAACTCGCTAGTACATCAGTTGGTGAATAAATAAAACTTTGATAATATAAAGATGCTGCACGGTACGAATGTGAATATGAATGTGAATATGAATGTGAATATGAATGTGAATATGAATGTGAATATTAATGCGTTTTATACGGGGTTTTATTTTTTTATTTAAAGTTGCAAGAATTTCAACCTTGCTACCAAAACTTATTTGAACTTGACAACCAAAAACACGACCTATAAAATAATTTTGTAATTCAAATATTTAACATCTAAATGGGAATCCTTCCAATGCAATTAGAGACAGTGCCACGGTTCAGGCTGCTGCTCACCGGTCTTTCACCGCGGAGGTATGGGTTCAATCCCAGACAACTCCACGTGCGGTTTTTTAGTAACAAAATTGCAACGATCAAGAGTCGTTTTGTGAGTACTTCTGTTTTCTTCCACTTAGTATCATTCCACCAGTGCTCTCTACTCTTACATTCATTTATCACCATTGCTATACAGTCTTGAAGGCACCGGGAAATAAAACATTTCAGAATCAAATTACTCTTAATTATTTTGTATTTTTGACATCTTATTGGCATTTTTTACTGAATTTTCCCCAAACCTGAACTCCTATTATTTCTTTATAGTGACCGGTATTTATATATACCACTTGCTCTAAGATTAGTAGATTATTAATTCTGCTACATGGTATATTAGTTTGTTATTTATGATGTTAGTAATAAATATCGATTGTGTTGGAAAGCAGTATTACCCGATAGGTTTTACTGTGGACACGAATTCCTGTTCTCTGGAAAGTACGAACTGATTTGATATATAATTTAGATAAAAGTCAGTCTAAACCATTTTATACGGAAGTTTAAAATATAGAATGTTGAAAGGTCAACAGTGACTTAGCTCCGATTCCATGTTCAAAATAAACTCAGATTACGCTAGAAGTTCCCCCAATTTTTTCTTACAATTTTTCTTATCTCCCTTCGTATGGCTCAATGTTCATTCCTTGCAATCACAATTTTTTTAAACTAGCAGCTGAACTGTTTTTTAATTTAATATGCTCCATATCGATTTTTTTGTAGACAATTTCAGGCTTTCTGTCCACCAATTTCTGTGCTGATCGTACATAAGTTTCTACAGAAATGTAGTTTCGCTCTTCAGGTACGGCACGATATGAATAAAACTTACAGTGGTCAACGATTGCTTGACGTATTGCCAGAATTATTCGAAATAATTGGTAAACTTCTAGAGAAGATATTGAAGTATATATATATTTTTTCAAACAACATTACTTTGAAAGATTACAATCTCCCTCTCTTTCAACCGAGAAAATATCTGTTTTGTGTACCCTGAAGAAGGGGGTAGCAATCTCTTCCGAAACGTCGTTAAAAATTACCATTCAAAACAGCATCGTTCTCAAAAGACTGCTGCTTCATAAGCAATGCTGTAAAACTCAAATCACGCACTTTCTGTTTTACAATGACGCTGTACGCAGTGCAAAATATTTCAGTTTTAAAATTCCACCAGACAAGGGAATATTCATTTCTGTACTAAGATGATAGCATCACATAGTTTTTATTTCGTTGTGCATTGAACAGCTGAGTGGCAGAGAAAGTTGACAGGATTCTACTCACACTTTAGAATCACCATAAACCGGTTCTATCAATCTTTCTTTTGCTCTATGCCTACATCCTTTAAGTTGAATAACCTTTACAGATTCCGTGATATTGAGGTATTCTTAATGTTATAACCTTTCGGCACCCAAACCGGATTATGGCTACTTAATTTAAATTATTACCGTCTATTAATCTCTAAGTTTTCTTCAATTTTCCATTTCGCGGCACTGAAATTACTGTTTTTTTCTCACGATACAATCTATTACGTGGGCCGGGTAGCTCAGTCGGTATAGCGACTGACTGCGGGCTGGACGGACCGGGATCGAATCCCGGTGGGGACGAGATTTTTCGCCCGTCCAGACCGGCCCTGGGGCCCACCCAGCCTCCTGTACAATGGGTGCCGGGTCTTTCCCGGGGGTAAAGTGCAGCCGGGGCGTGCTGCTGACCACTAACACCCTACTAGTGCCGCAGTCATGGAAGAGTAGAGCTATACCTCTACCCACCCTCTGGGTCACACCGGGCCTGTAACGGGACCGCTTTACAATCTGTTATGCTGCTAAAAAATCTGCACTGCAACTGCAGAAATATTATTTTTGTTTTCGCGATAGTAATTTGCATGTAACATGCATAAGTTTTCTAAAAGACGCTTTTGCTATTCGCTGTCTCCAAAAGATGTTTCGTTACAACATGAAAATACACTCAGGCTCGAATATATTCTTGTAACAACAAAATTAACCATTATCTTAAGGATTCTCTCTCTTTTAAAGCAACTCTACAATTGAATTTCTCAGGTATCATTAGATGGATGGACAATGTGAATTACAAATAAATATCCCCGGACCGGGTATGGGGATTACGTCCATCTAGTGGACCATAACATATACATAGAAACTGAACAATTAATACACTGATCTAAAATTGTGTACTTCGTTGGTTACATTATAACATTCACGCGCATCTCCACGCACACACTGTAACTAACGCTAGTAATGATGATAATCGATATAGGACTGTCACAATTGGTAATAATATAAGATACTCGATGCTAAATGATAATAATAAGTAAGTATTTGTTTGTACCGGTTATTTTCGACAACATTCGACCCGGAGTGTGAAGCACTCACCATATCGATTCCATTGCATAATTTAGATTTTCACTCAGTGACGGAGATAAACTCACCGTAATAGGTTAATCGTGCGCTGGAATTTGTGAAAATATGACTATGTTAAATATTTATTTAATTGTTAATAATTTTAAATTGTGTAAGCTTAATATCAACGGCCTTGTCGATAATTTAAATGGTTTGTCGTCGGAAGATAGAATTATAAGTATTATTAAAGTGCAGTTAACTGGAACACATGCGAATTGAAGATGTCGTGGCCTACTTTGCCTTAGTGTCGTGGATGTCGCCTGTTGGAACTGATTTCACTCACTCTGCACTCTGTCTTACGGCAGGTCCAAAGCCACTTCCAAAGTAAGTTCTCCACTGGGTGCGATCTAGCTGCTTCCTCTTTCAATTTACAATCCCCTTTCCTCTCCTAAAACTTATCCGGCAGCTGGTTACGTCTTATTCCTCGTCTTCCCTTCGCTTTTTCTTTTTATCTTTCCCGCAGTAGCGTGCTTTTAGAACACAGTTCCTACTCAAGATGTGACCAATCCAATTAGCTTTCCTTCCTTTGTCGTATGCAGGATATTCCTCTCCTCCTTCACGCTATGTTATACCACTTCATTTCTCACACTATCGGTCCAACTGATTTTCTCCAGCCTTCTCCAGCACCATATTTCAAAACTTCTTTCCGAAGTTCCCAATTTCAGCGCCATACAAAGCTGTGTTGCAAATGTAACAATTTGCTTGTTTCTTCTTTAATTGGAATTCCAATTTACTGGAAAAAGGATTCTTCTGGTTGAATGTTGCTTTCGTCATGACAGTTCTGGATGTAATTTCACGTTTACTTCTTGCATAATTTGTTGTCATGCTATCTAAGTAGTTGAAATATTCCACACCACGACAGCCGCCTTCAGGATGGTCGGGGTTTTGGGCGAGTGCGAACAAGGTACATTTCCGAATATAAGTTAGAAGCACTGCACTTGAGCCAGTTTACTCCGTATTTTTATTCTTATCGCTGTTATCCATCGAATAGGAGAATGGGTGGTCCTAATAATGGTTCTGAACTCTCTGGGCGCAGGCAAGCCACTACATTTTGAGGAACAGAACCCACCATCCCGCCCATAGTCTGTTCTGTACCGGTAGAGCACCAAAGGGAAAGAGACTGTTTATAAATAAACCAAAAATCTAAGCATGGGATGAACAATTGTCACTTTGTCTTACGTATCGGTCTGTAAGTTGGCATGATGCGTATTGTAACGGGAAAATTTTATATTCATGGGTAAATGTGACTGAATTCCTGTCGTCACTTGTGTCTTTACGGCAAACGGACGGACAGACCGTAAGCGAAAGCAGTCGTGCTGGCACGCGTTTGAAGTCCTTACGCTCAAATTATCAAAGCCTGTAGCGGACCGGCCTGCACGTCTGGAAATGTGAAGTTACTGAAAAATACATAACATTTAAAGGAAAATGTGAAACTTGAAAGCGCGTATACGAACAGGACTATTTCTAAATTTTCCTCTTGTTTTACGTAAAGTCGAGGTGTGAAACAACGTACTAAGGGGTAAATAACTACGTGGTACTTGATAGTCTCTTTTTTACCAATTTGATGCACAAATTATTTTGATACATTTATTATATTCCTCTACATGTTTCGAGCACAATAGTTCTCGAAACATGTAGAGGAATATAATAAATGTATCAAAATAAAGAATTTATGCATCAAGTTGATAAAAAAAGACTATCATTATATTAGGATGCGCGGTCAACAAAACATAAAAATACGTGGTACCTGATTTAGCTGTTGAATACTAGCATACCGACCTAGAAATGTGGTGTTCAATAAGCGACCTCAATACCAGTTATCCAAAAATGTTTTCCTTTTTCAATTTCCCAGATTCTATCCGGACGAATACTGGAGTAGTGGCCTTCCCCCCTCCCCTGCCTGAGTTTCCTTCTAAGTTTGCTACCAGGTTTACAATTGACAGCGGGAACAGGTGGTTGAATTGGTGTTATCCGAATTCAGTCCGAGTTTCCCAACATTCGAAAAGAAACATTATGTGAAATCAAAATTCTAAGCATACGTACATAATGCGATTCAGATTCATGACTTCTGTGCTAATGCAGTTTTTAAGGACAAATTCTAGCTCGAATCCCAGGCTAGTCACTATGACATGGTTTCTGAACTCTTCAGTATTCTGCATCAAATATGAGCCGATGCCAGACACAGCTGAAGTGTATTTTGAAAGGTGAAACACTCTCTGTATCAGAGCGGCTCCTTACAAAGAGCTAAACTGACAGCTTTATCATTAATTTCGCTTTGGATAGCGTTGTTTCCGTGCTAACGAAAGTTACATATTCGCTGTTTGATAGATGTTAGGGGCGGTAACATTTGGTGTGCGACCTAGCTTTCGGTTCGTCCCCCCGAACAGTTGCTCGCAGCTAGATTAGTAAGAGTTAACAAGACAGACAGTGTATGTGTAACGTAACATTGAGGCACGTTCGAGAAACCATAGTTGCCGTGGTAAAGCAACAAGTATTACATATTCTGACTGAGAGTGTTTGAGAACATTTTGTTGATGAGAATATTTGGACCTAGGAGGGACGAGGTAACGGGGGAATGGAGGAGATTGCATAACGAGGAGCTAAATGATTTGTACTGCTCACCCAATATTGTGCGGGTGATAAAATCGAGAAGAA
>Ga0131853_10011574_pt1 | contig 16155 bp, 9 predicted proteins | sample TergutLab28metaG_FD_92764 | JGI IMG/M metagenome (GOLD analysis project Ga0131853, IMG submission 92764) | Labiotermes labralis P1 segment gut microbial communities from Petit-Saut dam, French Guiana - Lab288 P1 (version 2) (version 2) | ecosystem: Host-associated > Arthropoda: Insects >...
CGAAACATGTTCTTATGAATATACTAAACATTTATGTTAATAAAACCTGGTTTACTCTTTGGACTTCAAAATTTCAAGTCTTCAGTTTTCAAAAAATTACAATTGATAAAGGCATTTCGTACTTGAAGATACACACGTGTACTGACGACATCGAATAATATAAGTACAGTATCTCAAACGTACATAAATATGCTTTACAAATTACAGTAAATAACTGGAGCAAACATTTCTCAATTCTGTAAACACGAGGCTCGGTTAAAGGGATTTAGAAAAGAGATGCTGCCAGCCACCGCGCAGCTAATACGTACATTCTGTCTCACCGTTTACTATACATAAAGGTTATTATAAGAAAGTATCATATTAACTGCATTCTCTGAGGCGTATTATTTGGAATTCTATCCAACGGAAACATAAACTGGATACAGCCGAGAAGGTGCTGAGAAATCATCTGCAACTTAGACGGGACGAATTTAAAAGAACATTGAAAAAAAAGTGAAGGATAAGGGATCTGCATGACTCACTTTCGGAAAAGCGCAAGGAGACAGATGCATAAATTCAAAGAGTTTAGCCAGTTATAATAATAAATAAAGAATACCAGTTTGCATATATTGTTAAAAGCCATTAAAGCATTCAATCAAATATGAGCCCAATAATTAAGAGAGCAGCGAAGATCACAGAAGAATTAAGTCAACCAAATGAGAAGAGTGACGCAAAATAGGATGGAATACAACACACAAAGGCAATATTGGGAGAGTCCCTAAAGAAAAAATGGAAAACAAAGTAATGCATGGGCAGTACATTAGAAATATAGATAGGCAGCTTAACAGTGAAGAAGACACGTTCCTCTGGCTATCGAAGGGAGACCTAAAAGCAGAAACTGAAAGTGAAATAGTGGCAGCACAAGACCACGCGTTAGAAACAAAATACTATGCGACAAAAATATTGAACACAGAGACAGAGAGCAAGTGCAGACTTTGCCAAAAATTTGATGAGACAATAGACCACATAATATGAGCATGCCCAATACTGGCAAAAGAACAGTACATAAAAAGACAAGATAGGGTGAGTGCACAACTACACTTCAAAATATGCAAGGAAACGGGGGTACAATTGGACAAATAACACTGATATGAACATGTGCCAAAATCAGTAGAAACAAGTCAAGGAGGCAAGGTAACCATATTGTGGAATCAAGTACAAACTGACAGAACTAGACGTTGCAATTTCAGGAGAGAGAAATGTGATTAAAAAAGAAACCGAGAAGACTCTAAAATATAAAGACCTTACAATAGAAATAAAGCGCATGCGGAATGTAAAAATAGAGGTGTACCAGTAATAATACGGACGATTGGGAATATTTCAAAGTCATTCAGAAAATACATGAACAACATACCAGGAAAACGTGAAGTCAAGGAACTCCAGAAAACAGCCATATTGGGCACTGCACACATAATTCGGAAAGTACTTATGTAAAAGTACAATAGATTCAACACTGAAACTAACGATATAAGTACTATGAATAGTAACAACAGAATAGCAGCAACACTGTATTCCCTAGGGACATATTTTGTCTCAGGAATATAAGTATAAATAACCTGCATAGAGGAAATAATAATAATAATAATAATAATATAGATGACAATAATAATATATTATTTATTTTTTAAATAACTACCTCAGTGGATTTTTAAAACTTAAAGAGGGTTATTGTTCAGTGTATCTTCTTATTTTACAGAGGCACAAAGAATACACTTGTCAGCCTGGTGCAAAACTTCCAATTTATAAAGTTTACCTACGAAGTTTCTATATGCAATTTTATATTGACATCTAATGAGATGAAAATAAAAAAAACAAAATCTATTACATAGTCTACTCTAAGCAAAGCTATTAGAACTGCGACCGTCGGGGAACAGATTCGATTCACCTAAGGTCTTGGCAGATCAACACGTAAGACCACTGTTGTGTGGATCCTGAAGTAATCCTGACACGGTTTTCGGCTTTGTGTTTCCATTTTTTACGATGCCTGAAACACACCTCACATAGCGTCGAATAACTGGTACACACTAAACCACACAGCCGTGGCCGACTTTCAGACTGTCCTGAGAACTGTCTGCAGACACCGAAAAAATAATAAAAATCGCAATTCAGGACAATTTGTGTCCCATCCAGTATTTGTCCCCCCCCCCCGCCGTTCTCCCCGAAATATTAATTAGAAGCTTTACTGTCCCAAGATAATCGCTGATCGCCATATTTGTAAGTCTCAAAGTGGAAATTAAGGGGCTATAAGCTACATGTCCCTGTCCGTGGGCTTAGATTAATTTCCACGTTTGAAACAATGGAGAAAAAGCTCCATATACTCATACTGTTCGCTATATATGGAAGTGCATAGGTCATCCGGGGACAGTGCCCATGGTCAACACAGATGCAAGACTGTGTATGATATGGGTAGTCCAAAAGAAAGACAAGTTCCTTTACCTGTGAGGCACCTAATTTCATAGCTTCATTTAGTGACTGAAGTGGCAATGTAGGTGCTATTTTAATTATTTCCGATCCCCAGATGGAATAGTGTTTTATTGCTGTGCGGTTCTATAGTGACCACTTCCGCATAGAAAACATGCGGCATTAGAATATTATATCACTGCAATCTTTCATAATATTTCGCTTGCCATTACACGTACAGAATCATTTTTGGCGCGGTTTCAGATTGTAGAATTATGCATGTTAATTCCCCATTTCTGTCTGCGTGTCCGTATGCCAACGTGTAACAATTCGATAAGCACTGAATGAATTTTCATGGCATTTAATACTGTGGGGGTTTTATTGCGTTTTGTCAGTCTATTCCAGCTACGCTTAAATTCCGATAACAGTGACAGGCCCTTTTTGCATGAAAACCTCTTCGTACTTATGTGTCTGCCGAAAGTTCCCCTGCCACTCCGATATTTACCGAAGGAAATCTTATTCAGAGCAAAATGAAAAAAGAAGGAAGAAACAGAGTTTTACACCAAGTTTCCACTACCTGGACTTCTACCGGGCTTGGAGGTAATCACATAACACGATACGGAAATATATACAACGTAACATTTTGGCGCGTTCGCGTGACCATTGCTGCAGTGGAAACGCAACATTACATTAGACGTTGCCGAGCTAAACGTAATTTTCAAACATGAAAGTACAGAGTGTGGCACAACAATGTTTTATAGCAAATTTATTTCGCCGGCAACAATAAAACGTACGTGGTTCTTCATGTACAGTGTATCATGTTACACTGAAACAAAAGAATGTTCGTTTTCTCATGGCCTGTTTGAGGCGTGCTGTTTGACTGAAGAAATCTTATGGAATATAAGTCGCTTCGCAGTTAATCAGATTTGTGCTGCCATAAAACTTTTTACGAGATCAGACGGAATTAATCAACTTTGAAACAATAATTTTTAAATATTATCTGTGTGTGTGTGTGTGTGTGTGTCTTCTACCCTCATTATCCGAAATGAAAATCGTAATTTTTCTGCGCCAAATTATATTTCACCTATAGCATGTGGCTTTACCATCTTTTTTCACGTTGTGAATAGCACGACGTTGGGTAAAAATATTGAACACAAAATTCTGTTTTGATTTTCCCTACAAATTTATCCGAAGAGTTTATCGTTCTAAGAAGAAATGAACAAAATACTTACACCAATGTACTGATGAATTCATATTAAGTAGTCGTTATTCTTGTCAGACGTTAATGGCGCTTGAAATTCTCTATTAATATTCGAAAAATGCCCAAACACCAAATTTCATGAAAATGTTTCGTATGGTAGCCGTGTTGTTCCATGCGGATAGAGACGGACGGACAGACAAATATGAAGCAGCTAGTAGTCGCTTTTCACACTTTTTCGAACACACATAAAAAGAGGCCGAAGAAGCCGTTACGATGTTACTTCCGATCTTGTTAGCTTACTGAATGACAAGATATTTCAAATGTTTTTATCGTACGGCAAGATGGAAAATAACCATTACTGAACGTTGACCACAGTTATAAATCTTCATTTGTTTGAAACATCATAGAATACACGAAAACAGAAGCTGTGTTTTGTAACATGGCAGAAATTAGATTAGTTACAGTTACAGCTACTGCAGCCTACCTGATAATAACACATTTTAATTAACAATAAAAATGAACAAATTTACCCTCCATTACAAACATTTACTATACATGCGCGTGTGTCGGCTCAATTGAAATGAGTACATTACAACAGCGTGTGGCTATAAACAAACGTATGCAAGTGTGCAAATTTAAATTAAGTTTAAAAAATTTTAATAAATTAATTTACACAAATCTGGTTTCATTGGAGGATATTTGGAGATGTAGTTATTATTGCATTTGATTTCTTTAAAGTTAACGCTTTCAACTTTCTTTCTAAAGTGCGATCGTAAAACAGGAAAGTAATATAGCTGCAGTACATGGAAGTCAGCTTGCAAAGACCGAGACTGATATTGTCCGTCTCAGATCAGAGAAACAGAAGATTTTACGGTGTTCACAAAGTTTATTGACTACTTTCGGGTCTTCCCAAACCTTTAACTAAACCTTTCACAACACTGTCATCCGGCCTTCCCCTAGGAATTCTAGACAGGAGCCTTTTTTATTTCCTGTTGCCTTCTGGGAATTGCACTACTCACTTGAGTCTCGGTTCTTTCTATTTCCCTTCATTGTATTTCTTCATATATATCCATTCCTCAACACGTGCTTCTTTTGTGTCCACAATCTTCGTGAAAGAAAACAAGTCCTCTTCCTATCAATCACTTTCCATAACACATTTTTTAAAATATTTTTCTCAAATGTCATTTGACACAAAGGGACCAACTAATTAAATAACTCCACAAAGTAGAGTCCTTCTTGAAAAGCTGACAAGTCCTCAGCTAGTCAAGAAATTCTCCGCCTTTCATGGCACCTTAATTTTATTACTGCATTCACAAGCAACCAACACTTGTCCGTAATCTAAGCCACAGTCGAGATACAGCATCACAAACACAGAAAATACACAGATCCGTCAACAGCATAAATCTCTATAACATTGAACTGGTCGCCATTTTAAAGGGGTTCAATTAGTATCAGAAATCCAAATTGGAATTTATACAAAACCCTAGCCTGTGATGAACACAACAACAAACAATTAAAATTAAATCAACCCCAGAATAAAAGACTGCTCTGTGACGCAGTGTGTTTTAACTGGAATACTTTGTTACTCTTCATAAATATATAAATATACCATTTCCTCTGCTAAGAAAATCTGCGAAGCTCAAGTACGCATTCATGAATAAAGAACATATACACTACCATATGACACACTAAAAACTTTACATCTTTCTCATACTGCGTACTTCTGAATTTGTTATGATTCTTAAAATAAACATTAATGATTCATTTACACAGCTCTGTTCTGTGTCAAGCAGAAAGTAACTTGGCGTGCGATTGTTTCAGAGAATTCAGCCTCCAGTGTGGTAACAAAGATTCATTTACATTAATTAAAGGCTAAATGTACAAAGACATGTGGTGAATTTGGCCTTGATACAAAAATTAGGACTATAAGAATATTAACAATACAGCACGTTTTACAAAATATTGATCTGTGACCTAATATTAGGCATTATCGACGACTTGGTAAGTGGGTTGCAAGGTTCTTCGTAATTTAAATAACGTAAGCAGACGAAAATGTCCAGATTGGGGTTTCTCATCCTGTCACATTCGCTGCTCAATTTAAGTGTGGTTCCGAAATACTTGGTAACTCTAAGTGCTGCAATATCATTCTTATTCTTCCCTTGTCCGTGGAATTTAGACTTTTATAGATTCATAAAGAATAACAGTGCTCGCAAGTACAATTACAGAATCACTGCCCCTCGGGAAACGACCGAATTTTAAATAAGTTCAGTGTTAAGTGACGGTAAAGAGATTAGTAAACAGAACAGAAATAGGATTTGAAATGAAGTTCCCGCGCAACTGCTCTAGACCCTTCCCTCTTCTCGTCCAGAGATGAAATATTGTCTGGCATTCCGAGATAACGGTATTGAAAGCCAAGCATGTGTGAAGTCTATAGCAATCATCGTAATCTGCCTGCAGAGCACGCATTCTTACACAGAATTGCTTCAGTTCCACAGACTCGTATGGCGCCGTGTCTTAATAAGCAGTTACTAGCTCCAGCTTCAGAGTAACATCGTTTAGTCTCATACACCGACTGTAGAAATTCACGTACAGAACACCTAAATTTTATTCTGACGAATTCGTACCCGAAATTCAGACCGGATATTCTAACCGAAGATTCCCCTTCATAATATCCAGGCAACGCGATGTGGAAAGCAAACAGAAAATCTACATTATTTCTTTCCCAGGATAGTCTCCAGAAACAGAGACAAGTGCAAGATGATTCCTCTGGAGGCGAAGCTTAAAAAAATAGTTCAGAAATACCTGGAAACTTTCGAAATGTGATGCTGGAGAAGGATGGAGAAGTTCAGCTGCGTCGTTAGTGCTAAAAATGAAGAAGTATTGCCTAGAGTTAAGGAGGAGGGGAGTATCCTAGAAACGAGAAAAAGAAGGAAGGTTAACTGGACTTGTCACATCTTGCGTAGGAACTGCCTTCTAAAACAAGTTGTTGAAGGAAAGATAGAAGGAAGGATACAAGTGATGGGAAGAGGAGCAAGAAGACGCAAGCAGATACTGCATGACCTTAAAGAAAGGAGGAGATACTGGAAACTGAGAAAGGAAGCACTAGACCGCAGTCTTTGTAGAACTCGCTTTGGAGCAGGCCATGGACCTGTTGTAAGCTTCAGTGGTTATGATGGTAGGGCAAGGAACAGACTACGGAATGATGACGGCCTATGCAAGAAGTGACTTATATTGAGCTTAGTCCACATCTGCTTCCTTGTATATCCTTTCAGTTAATTACCTGGCAATTATATCTTCCTTCAACACTACTAAATCTAAACTACCAACAATGATGTAAAAGGCAGTATGTAATAAATACAAAGTAAATAATTGTCGTCTGTCTCTCATGTACACACTTTTATTTACGCCCTAAAAATTTATCTTAGTACTTAACCAACTTGATGCACGAAATTTTTGTTTTACAATAAGTTTTATTTCATGCCTCTACATGTTTCAGGCACCATGTGCTTATCATGAGGAGGTCAAAATTGTATTACACAGTCTGTCATGATGACGAGCACATGGTGCTCGAAACATGTAGAGGCATGAAATAAAACTTATAGTAAAACAAAAATTTTGTGCATCAAGTCGGTTAATTACTAAGATCAATATACTGAGATGCACGGTCAGCAAAACATCAAAAAGTCCTACAAAATTGTTGCTCTTAGTCTGAACTAAAGTCGAAGTTACGTCATAAGACAGAAATTAACTTGCCAAAAACTGCAGGTCGCTCCATAACACAAATAAATAAAGCAGTGATTAAGTCCAGTGAGACACTCTGCCTAACGTCTGCAAGTCTGCAATACTGAGCACAAAGCACTCTGTCAGTACCTAGCCAATTAGCAAATTAATTAAATAACGAGCTAATTAGTTTCATGAAACGAAGTCCTATCCTTCACCTGTAATATTCGAAGGTTCATTACCTAGTTTACAAGAGCCTGAAAATGGTTCCCGTCTTAAGCTATGTGAGCCCTGCACAAGTCTTTCTGCTCCATCTCATTTTAATATTATGTCGTCATCTAAAGCCTAGTTCTTTCAAAGCATTTTCTTCCGTGCCTATAATTTCGTCGTACCATTATATTAAGAGAAGATTAAAAATCCCGAAGATCCTCATTATACCATTTATACAACTTCCAATTACTCCCTCCTTCTTTGGTCCGAATATTCTCCTCAGTTACACCCCATTTCCCCTCCTCCCATCTATAGTCTACCCTTTATGTGAAAGAGCAGGAGTACTGTCTATACCAAAAAAAAGGTCAAATTACAAGAAATAAATAATTAGAAATCTAAGAACTAATGCTTGGAATTTAATTCTTTCAGCAGTGATAAAATGATAAATTATGTGACCTGGCATCAATTAATCTTACAGCTTACAGCAGCCCTCGTTTACAGATCGTGGACAACACTACACTGATACAGGTTTCCGTCAAAATTACTGTTCCGTGTCTGTATCACCGTGTTTATTTGGCTGTTGAAATAAAACTATATTCACCTTTAAGGGATTCTGGCACTGGCCTACGGTCATCGACGTGATCGAAATTTGGGGCGGTGTGAAATACCCTCGTTAGTAAACTCACGATATGTCAGAAGCTCAGGGATTTAGACTAGCTCTCTCTAAGAGCCCCATCGCAGAAGGTTCTACCTTTTTCACCATTCCAACCTCCGGAAGTTTTCGGGAGGATTTTAATCTCAGGCGATTAAATTGTCAAAACGTCAGTCACGATCATAAACGATGGTTGTTGGGGTAAATAAAACGTAAACTTTACGTAACACAGCATTGCTCTTCACTGCATGCAGTTTCATGTTACTCTGTACCTTCAATCGGCAGTAGGGCCCAAATTCATTTCAAGTTCAAAATAAGATATTTTACATTCTTCCTGTATTTGATTTGTGAAACATTTCGCGATACTTGTCATCCGGAACTCTGACATCCAATAAACATTTTATTGACTTACATTCATATTTACATTCCATAGACTAAGTCAAAGAAACTGCTTCTTCCGATTACATATTCTATTACTCAGTAACTCGAGATAGGATATTTCAGGCGTCTGGACACGATGTCATGTCCGAAGCCTTGGTAACAAAATTGGAATTTTTGGCTTACAGCAAACATACAGCTTATTTTAAGGAAAGAAACTTCGAGATTGACAGAAAGTTATTAAACAACTGTACTGGTAAATCTGGTCCGTTGTTTCTTAACAGTTGACCAGATGTTTTGCTTAATTTCTAAGTACGTTACAGTAGTGCAAAAGCAAATAAGTCGATGGTGCATAAAACTCCTTGACACGTCGAAATGTTCTCGTCTAGTTCACGTTCGTATGATTCATAAATGTTGACTAAAGTGTGGACAAGCGACAAAAGGATCCAGTTGAGTCAACGTATCAATTGTCAAATATACATTTCAATACCGCCTTCCTCCTTAGACCAAACTTTACCTTCACTTTAGGCTCCCTAAGAAACCGCTAAATTTCCACGCTATCGTGGGTGCTACACACGTATATTTTATCGTAAAAATATATTTTCCATTGAATGAATAATATTAGTAATTTTATGCAATAATCTTCATTGTTCTATTGGTAAAAACACTTTATTGTCTTCATATTCTCTTCAGTACCCTTTTCACAAACACTCTCTGCAGTACCCAGTTCACAAACACTCTCTTTAGTACGCTGTTCACTAACACTCTCTTCAGCATCCATTTCCCAAATTCAGTACCCAGTTCATAATCACTGTCTTCAGATGATCAAAATATTAGGCTAATATTCGCCCTGTTCATGCGAAAAAAATGTATATTTTGTTTCTTTCGTCATTTGTTTTTATACTTCAGAAGATCAATTGAATTTAATTCTACTTAACAAAATAATGGAAGAAGAAAATATGGAAGACCTAACTCGTGACGGATGATAATGAATGATGATGAAAGAAAGTAACTCTTACCAAGACGTTAAGAGAACAAAAAATTACAAAATTCTTATTGGCACTCTCCTTCAAAAACCGAAAACTTTTCTTCTGCTGTACAAGAGGAATAAAATACATAAAATATTATTTTACTTTTTGATTCTCATGGTTTTAAACTTAAGTTTCGGACCGGAGCGAAGAATAAATCTTGAAGTAACTTGAAGATAAAATGCTGAGTAAAATATTTTAACCAAAAGGGCAGAAATTGGCAGGAAAATGAAGAATGTGTGGTCCCATAATTTGCACCGTTTACCAAATCTTGCTCCTGTGATTAAGTAAAAGCAGATGGAACAGGGCGTTTATAAAAATGCGGGTACAACTGACCGGAACCAGCACCATTTTCTAATGAACACCATTAAAATTTGTTTATCGATTTTGCTATAGCCCGATTTCCTAGAAGGGCTCTTATCCAGGATTGTGCGCAACAAATAAGTGCATTATATACCTCGCAGTTCATTAATTACGCCCGTCTATAGACTGATAACGTATGAATTATTTGTAAACGAGTTCAGTAATAGTTTATTATATTCGACTTTATTGGACATATACCACACATCACACCACACAGACACTCATTAATGCATTTAGAACGTACGAGAGTCGGTTAAAGCAGACAATAGCACTAGGAATACATGCACTTGACTTTATCATTTACGTCAATGTGCAGGGATTGCCCACACAGTGAAATCAGTTTAACAACATAAACCATTCGAATTGTGTTAGCTTACACTCCATTAGGTTTCCAACATTTGCCTCTCTGTAAGCTTGTTACCGAGCATGAAGAAATAGCGGTATCGCACGGCGGCTGTATTCGACAGCATCCCGAACCCTATTCGTATTCTGGTCAATATATGACGCTGTCGACAGTTCATATGAGTAAGGCAAGTGAGCGGTTTTTATAAACTGTCAGGATCACAACAAGGTCAAGGGAAAGGGTAAATTTGAGAACAGGAACATGTCGAAAAATTCTCTATACCGAAATCGGCGTCGGTTCTGCCTCTTAGGGGTCACGGTCAGAGTCCCATTTATAAGAACACTGAGTAGACAGGGCAGGACATGGTAGCTTAAAATGTAGAAGAATGTGACAGTATTCAGAATAAGTCGGGTATCTTTGAGAGGTTAAGCAAAACTTTGTGTTTCGCTGCAATGTATGCAATGAAGTCAGTTGCCACCACAGAGAAAATATCTCGTGATTTAATAGAAAATAAACCATTAAAAATATTACACACAATATGAATTTATGACAGAGAATCCAGAATTAAAAAAAAAACTGACCTCAGAAGCCAGTGCTCGCGGGTTGCCGACCTGTGCAGCCTCTGCACCGACGCCGATTTTGATACGAAGCAGACATGCATGTCCACATGTTGTCTGTGTGCAAATGTCCCAACCTGGCCTCCCCTCAACGCCTGTAAGCTTGTAAAAACTATTCAGTTACACTCTGTATTATGTCGAATGTTAGGAAAACTATAGACTGCAGAGGGCGATGCAGTACCTAGACTAGCGTGTTGGACTTTTGTTCTTTTGGGTTGAGGAAATCCAACGAGATGCAACAGTATGCAGATATTTATTTACTGCTAAATTACTCTACATGTTTCGGGCGTCCATCGCACCCATCATCAGGAGTACATAAAAATTAGTTACAGCCTCTGTCACAGATCACACTATCTGGGGAGCAAGCTTCCTCAAACATTTGAGGAAGCTTGCTCTCCAGATAGTGTGATCTGTACCAGAGGCTGCAACTGCAGTTTTTTGTACACCTGATGATGGGCGCGATGGACGCCCGAAACATGTAGAGTAATTTAGCAGTAAATAAATATCTGCATACTGTTGCATTTCGTTGGATTTCTTCAACCTAGAATTACAATGCACGGAACCACGAATATAAAATTCTATTCCTTTGTTCTAGAAGGATTCCTCAGGATAACAGATGGTGCCGAAAAATGTACGAGTTCGATACTTGTCTTAAGTTGTGTTTTATTAAGTGCATTTGTTGGTTAATATACTGAATACTGAATAATGATTTTGATAGGGTGGGGAAGAAATCTGTCATAGCTTACTTTGAAAGTCTATTGCTTTTGCTCGGAGGGACTGCGAAAAACAAAGAAAACCGTGCAAGAATATTCGACATCCAGGACCAACTACCAAACGCAATCGTCGAAAATACAATTCTGAAAGGTTATTTCCGGAACCAACCTGTTCGAGGCCCCATAATCCGATCTTTTCCAAGATACCATAAATCCTGAATGGACGTAGTAATTCTCTTCAGTATCACGAATTCAGTGTCAGAATAAAATCTTTTAATCGACCCTAAAAGCCTACTTTAAATCTTCGTCCCCTTGTATTAGTTCTGTACCATTTACACTGTTGAAATATTCACATTCATTAAGACGAGAATTAACCCACAGTTTCTGTGTAAAAGTCTATTATGCTAAGCTGCAGATACAGAGAAACGTGTCAGCAATATTTCTATCTTATACTGCCGAAAACGAAACGATCCGAAGCGATTCAAAGTCGTTAGGTACGAAATGATCTTCCTACATTAAAACATCTGATCTTTTACATTAAACACACAAACTGTTGATATTACGAGAAACTGCACAAAGCAAACCGATTGCTTTGGTTCCTAGAAGCAGGTGGCAACATTTGCTTCTTTGTTTATAATGTGAGACTCGGAAAACCATTCCTGCTATAAAACACTTCATGCGTTTGTATGAAATCGTTAAATCTCAGTCAAACAGATTGTATTAAAGCGTAATAAAATAAAACGAAAACCAATCAATTACCCCCCGCCCCCCCCCCCTTCGAACACGTAGTTCTGTATCAGGCCAAGAGGATAATTGACAATGCCTAGAGGAGAATATAAATCATTTTACTTTATCTCGCAGGGGCAGAGTTTAAAGAAACACACTGTGTACATAAAGTCTCTGAGCAAATTCAAATTTTAATAACTTTTGATGTAAACATAGCAAAGAACTTCGTAAGCGGGATATAAAATTTTCATTCTTGCATTGTTTAGACATGTTCAAAAAATTACAAAAAGCGTCTGTTAGCTCGTCATGTCTGTCCGGCCGTCTATCTGTCCGTCCATCCGTCCTCACGGAACAACTCGGTTCCCACCGGACGGATTTTCGTGAAAATTAATATTTGATTATTTTTCGAATCTGTCAAGAAAATTCATGTTCCATTAAAATCTGCTGACAAGAATAACGGGTACTTTACATAGAGACGAATATACTGTTATGATCACATCAAGCTCATTTCTTCTTAGAATGAAGAATGTTTCAGACAAACGTTTAGAGAAAATCAAAGCCCACCTTTAATGTTCAGAAACTTACTCCCGAAAATCGAGCGGCTTATGAGATAAAGTGGGAAAATATGGTAGAGCCAGACAGGCCGCAGATGACAATGCGGCGCATGTGTTTTGCTTGCTGGAAAACTAGGGATACAAACACACACTCGGAATATGCATTACTTATTGCTTCTTCACTACAACAGTGGTTACTGCACAGGTGCCTCAAAGTTACATTATGGTAAATTGCCTGTCTTGTTTATGCATTACTTACGACAAATCCGATTTCATTGAAGTCTTTTCAGATCCTTCAGAGTGATAACTGAAAATGTAAATAGCAGAAAGTAAGGTCAGTGTACGTCATAATTTGGTGGATTGAAGTACGTAACAGCTGTAAAAAGATTCGCTGCTCATTACAGGAGAGGTACACCACTTAGGAACACTCAGTGAACAAAGAGATAAAAATATTTAAATTTTTTCCTTGAATGACAAACCACTATCCAGGAAACATCGAATCAGATACGAAACGGTGACTTCAATATGGAAAGCATTTGAAAGGAGTCCACAAAGATCGGCGCGGCGTGCATCTGCTGATCTGAATATTCCGCAGGCAATATTGCACAAAATACTGTAACTGAATTTGTAGGAACATAAGAGATTCAGGTGGTTCAAATGTGACAAGGAGGAGACTATACCATGAGAGATTAGATATCTGTAAACAGATGAGATCGAAAATTACAGAGTCCAGTTATTTTCCTGAGGATTTGACGTTTTCTTATGAGACAGCTTTCCACATCATTGGCAAAATCAACCGCCAAAAACTGCCGAATTTGGGGGTGGGAGAAACATCAAGAATTCTGACAACATGAAAGAGACTCCCCATAATTAAGTGTCTGGTGCGTGATCAGGAAATCGCGCATTATGGGAAGGAAGAGAGGATGTCGAGTGCTACCGTACAATGCTGCAAGATTTCCTCATTCCTGAATTTCGACAGTTAAATCTTATATACAGAACCTTTCTTTCAGTAGGACGGTGCACCCTGCCACCTCGCTTCCAATGAGCGACAGTTATGGAATGACGCCTTCCCAGACAAGTCGAAGGGTAGAGCTGGACCAATTGTTGGGCCACTTTGTTGACTGATGACTCCTCTGAACTCCTTCCTTCGGGTTCACGTTGAAACAAGTGTGCATTCATCGATACAACGTTCTTCGGTTGAACTTACGGTCACGATTACAAAAGCTATTTATGAAATCAGTGAGCAGTAACTAAAGAATATTTTCAATAAGTTACAATATCTGTTTGAAGGACATATCCTAAATGATGGTGGTTATATTGAAGGTTAACAATTTGAAATGTGGTGCCTTAAAATTCTGAGAATTAAAGTTCTATATGGCGTTTAGATTTGCATCAATCATGTGTAAATTCAAGATATTAAAGTTTGAAATTTGTACCACGGACGTAATACACCCTGTATTGTTTAAAGTAATGATTGAAAAATGCAATTTACTATTGAAGCGGTTCTCCAGAATAGATTATTAAGTGCTTTATAATAAACGATTCTTACACTTAACAGGTCGTATTATTGTGACCTCTGAAAATTTTCTACAAAGGTACCACTGACGAAGCGCACTAATATTGTGCTGTGTGATACCTTCGTCCCGGGATTAGTATCTGCCCTACCTGAAGACACAGATCGCACAGGTTCTAGAACACTTTTAGCGTACTTTAGGATAAGGGTTAAGGGCCTCAGGGTCAATAGATATTTGCGTCTACATAAAAGTAAATTATGAAAATCCCTTATTTTAACAGGACTAAAACGATGTAATACTTTTGTCAGAAAAAAAAAGTAGCGTCTTGAAAATTTTTTGCCTCAAAGTGCAAACTCTTGCGACATATTGACAGGAGCTTGAGCACAGGGAAGAGACTATTCTTTTAGTTCAAAGAATTAAAGTAGTTTTTTTTTTATAAATATAGAAAATATTATTAGGAGAATCACCCTATACAACTCAGAAAACATAAGCAGTTTCGATTAGCGGGATTTAGAATAAACCTTTTTTTAATTTATCAAGTTATTTCAGTGATATTTAGACCATATAAACAACATAATTATAAGGTTCTCACTCACCAACAAATGCACTATATATTAACTTGGTTAAAAATGGTAATTTACATTAAAATACACAATAATATCGCTCCTACATGTTTCGGTCTTTATTGACTATCATCAGGGAGCTTTATCTGCACCTAACTAAAGTTATATTTATGTTAAAACACTCGGTAAAATTATGTCGTTATATAAATTAGGTGATGTGGCAGAATGCCGCTCTACGACATGCTGCCACATCACCTAATTTATATAACGACGTAATTTTACCGAGTGTTGTAATATAAATATAACTTTAGTTAGGTGCAGATAAAGCTCATTAAATACCGAAATATGTAGGAGTGATATTATTGTGTATTTTAATGTAAATTTAAAATTTAACCAAGTTAATAAATAGTGCATTTGTTGGTGTGTGAAATACGTAGATTTCAAAACGCACGGTGCAACGATGAAAAAAAACGTAATTATAAACACAAATGCATTATCGATTGTCAAACGCAGCTGAACGGTTGGCAATCTGTGACTGGAAATAAGAAAATAAAGTTTTAATTACTACTTCGGCTGGTGATTTTAAAATTGCTCGATATTTACAAGAAGGTCCCGGTACACCAGTGGGTGCTTTATGCCGGTTCTATACGATTTCCCACGTGTCTGCCTTCTGCGATGCCACAAGACATTCGGTTTGGGTCGACTGGATGAAGTAAAGGTAAAGTCTGTCCCTGCTAAAGTCACAAGTGCGTGTGGACGTGTAAAGGTATAACTGTACTCATTCTAAACTTCAACACTAGATGTATGTCAGTAGTCAGGTACACTTTTTGGCCACTTTAACCACGAGGAAAACTCCCAGTTATCTACTGAATAGGAGGGTGGGTGGGTCTCAGAGACGGCCTCGAATTTTGGAGAAGAGAATATAGCTATTATAAAATATAAATTTACGAAATGCACATTTCTTAAATTAATCATTTGATTTGTAATTTTGTGATGTCTTCTACTGTTTCGAACCCGAATGTTCGTCTTCAGGAACACGGTTGAATATACAGTTATGGTACGGTACGTTATACATGCTTCGGTATAAGCAGTAGCGTAGGTGGAAGAGTGAGTCTGACACACACACACACACAC
>Ga0131853_10011577_pt1 | contig 16154 bp, 6 predicted proteins | sample TergutLab28metaG_FD_92764 | JGI IMG/M metagenome (GOLD analysis project Ga0131853, IMG submission 92764) | Labiotermes labralis P1 segment gut microbial communities from Petit-Saut dam, French Guiana - Lab288 P1 (version 2) (version 2) | ecosystem: Host-associated > Arthropoda: Insects >...
AATATTTTTTTTATTTTTTTTTTTTTTTTTTTTTTTTTTTTTTTTTTTTTTGCGGAAGTTTATCGGTGGGAAAGACAGAAGGGAAATTCTTTTCGACATCTTAAAAATTAAATTTTAGTTAATTAATATGTGAATGTTGGCTGATAATTAATTAATTTCAGTTCCTTACTCTTCAAGATAACATTATTCAAGAAAATAAAAGAGTGTTTACTGTAGAAGATAAGATGTTGTCCTCGGGGCGGGGGAGAGGGGGGTGATGTAGATGTTCGGATCTTCCTAGTACTACACATGTTGCTTTAGACTACACAAAACCTTTGTCGGATTTGTTAATATTTGAGAGAGAAGTACTTTACAAAAATTTGTAGAGTAAGTATGATTTCGCAAAATCATACTTTAATTAAGAGTTTGAATGAATTTCTATTTCTACTTTCCGTAATTTTTGAACAACTTGGATAACATTCGGTACAGGACAATTTAACGCGACGTCATCGAGAAATCGAAAATTTCATTAAAATAAGACCAATGAAAGTCACAATTTTTAGTGTGTCAACAAAAGTTAGCCTGCCTTTTGTACATTCTTCTTCAGATTTGGAGAAAATTCAACAGGTGTGCTGATAAGTCCTTAGCCCGACAAGGAAGGAAAAAAGCTACATTCCCCGCATTTTATGGAACTTGGAGGTTCATTACCACATTCACAAGAGTCCACAACCTTTCCCTACCCTAGCCAAACCAATCCATTCCTCTGATCATCACACTTTTGACAGGCGCAGCTTTTTTCCTTTCTGGTCGGGCTAAGGACTTATCAGCACTCCGGTAATCCGCATAATTAAATTAAATTATAATGATTTCCTTGAAAAGTAGTGGTGTCGCAAACACACTTAGCATAAAGGCATAAATGAATTTATATCTATACTTCCAGCATTGATTGATCTTAATTTACAGTCTGTCCTATTTAGCTCATGCACTGTTGCGTGTATTAACAGGCGAAACAAATTATTGTGTGTTACTTTCTACAAAATCACAATCTATTTACATAATATATACCTTGAGTTCTCTAAGTCCTTGTTTTCTGGGTACAAAACGGCCATTCGTCTCCTTTCTCTGCTCAAATGTCTTTCTCGTCATGCTCAATTGTAGCTCTGTTGCTTGGATACAGGAAGGATCCAAAATATTCTGAACCCCTGATGTTTTCTTGGGACACCCGGACTGACGGGCATCAATAGAAGATAATGAGGATAAAATCGAAATAAATATTAATTTGTTAATTAATTAATTAATTAATATCGGCTATCACAGAATAAGAGGAGCCGGGATAGTGCAGTCTTTATAGTAACTAAGCTACGGGCTCGAGGACCTAGTTTTCGAATCCAGGTAGGGCAATAATTTTTCTTGAAAACGCCCGGATTTCCTCTGACTTCCACAGATCCAGGGGCTTTTCATGGGGTAAATAGGCCACGGATTGAAATTGGCCACTCATTATCAGCTAGTGCAACATTTCAGAATGAATGGAGCTATACCTTCACTCCCCCTATATGTTTTCCTGCCTCGGACAGACACAACCTTCGCCATCACAGAATAAGTTATAACGTGTCTCATTTAATAACATCGCGTTCACAATTCAATTTAAATTGTTGCTTTTCTGATTGCAGAGAATCGAATATTTACGTATGTTTTCTCGCTATTTCGGGGCTTTTCTTAGTTTCTGTGGATAAATTCCTGAATAAAACCTCAAGTTATGTCACGGCCAATTCCCACTCTTTTCTGATGTATCGATCGTGAATCATCCTATTCTTGGAGGCTAAATAATCTGAGATACTCACAGCGTCATTAAATAAACTATAGGATAAATAAAATATTTGATACCAATATTTGGCATGTTATACAATGTAATGACATGCAATATTACTTTCCTTTTACAAGTCTCAGGTTTAATAAAGTTCTAGTACAAAGTAAAACAGGATACATCTTTCGAAACAAAATTTTCTACGCGCAATTCAGAAGCCCGTAGCATTGTTAGTACAAAGGTTGAGTAATTAAAATTGAATCATGGGAAAACAACAGCTATTGCGTGTCTGTAATCATCAGTACATGAATGTGATATAATAACTCTTTCTTTACTTCCCTTGTTGATAAGCCTTTGGAACAGTCGTTGCCTACATAAAAATTGTTCTAATGCTGTTAGTTTTATAGACTGTAAAATCAAATTCATAGGCTACACATTGAACGCAAGGGTGAACCCAAATATGCAGAATACTTGTAGGTGTTGCGGGTTCTTTTGCACTACATTCCTTTTTTCAGACAGGAGGCAGAATTCTGGGAACCCATCTTCGAAATCTAGGAATAAAGTAGCTACTTACAGAGAGTTCTGATTAGCTAGACGTGCCACGAGGTGCCGCATTTGGTTGAAGCGCTGCCCTTCAAGCCGGAAGGTCGCGGTTTCGATTCCCGATTGGGTAATCGACTTAATCTTTCCGGTCGCACTAACGTCTTGGAGTTGACTCAGCCTATGAGAGAAATGATTACCAGGGGTATCTCCTGGTGGGGGGATTCATTTTCCGATTGTCTAAAAATTACAGGAGCCTCAAACTCCAAGAACACTGATGGCCTGTCCGGGCCTTCAATGGAATAGATTTAATTTTACCTTATTATATAGTCACGGGGCCCAACCGACCTGAGACTACTCTGGTCTACAAAACTTCTATTTGTCTGTATCTTGCTTTTTCACAAGCTTTTACTCTGACAAAACTCTCATGTCCTTGTTATCGTGCATCTAATTCTGACCTTAAGTTCTGTCGTTGTTTTTGTTTTTCTCTTAAAGGTTTTGAAATGAATTTGTCATGTCTATTGCCATCAGTCCTTTAGGATTCCGTAGGAATAGGATCTGAACATGATAGAAACCTGAGCGGTCGCCGAGCGTTGGTGAAGGGTCGGCACGGCAAGTGCGTCTCCAGTTGCCGCCAAGTAAAACACGACAACACCCGGCACATATCCGCGCGCTTCCTGATTAGCTCGCCCGCAAGTGACAGCTCATTGGCCGCCAAGTAAAACATTCACCTCGCAGTCGAATTACTGAGTTCTATCGACAATGAATGGAAAACCAAGAGACACGCTATTTTGTGATATGTTGCGTGAATGCATAGCTGTTTAAATTCTTATGTTAGATTTCTGTGTTCTTCTTCTCGAATATTTAGAGACTGTCATTTGTTCTTTTTTCTTTGAATAAAATAGATGTTGACGCCAACAAAAATAATACCAACTGGGAGATATTGAAACATTATGGTTCGAGTCAACCAGCTTTGATCCTTCAATTACAAGGACCACATAATAACAGTCACAATACAGAATTTCAGGAAAAAGTTGAATGATAGACAAGTGAAAATAACAAAAAAAATACGTCAGTGGGAAGTTCTCACTACGGTGACTGTAAAGAGTGTTTTTTACGGTATATGATATCTTATATTTGGTAACCAGTTGCCAGAAATTTGGAAGGATTTCTTTTACCCAGGAGATGAAAGCATTCCTCAAAATATTTAGTATATAACGAAATGCAAGATGTCACTCTCCATAGCACAAATTTTGTAAAAATATACGGTGACTAATAGAAAGAACGTTATATGGAATAATTGCAAGAAGTGCGTAAATTTGCGTACGATATTGTTTACAATAAACAGGAAAACTATTCCATTCTTAAAGCGAATCTATTTCAAACAAACTCTGTGCATAATTACTAACATTAAAACAGTGTCATTTTCCTATCAATTCACTCTTTATAATTTCATCTACCTACGGTTACAGGACTACTCATCATTCACCAGAATACTTCGCATAAAGACATATTAGCTTCCACCTCACAGAAAACGTACGGCTTCTGCTTGACAGCCCAGAGCCATCAATGCCTTTTAGAGATATGCTAATTCCCGGAATCGTAAAGTAAATAAAGTTCACCCCAGAACAGGCCGGCCACGAAGGCCCAATGGGAGAGTACAGGTATAGCTCTACTCTTTTTTAACCTTGGCTCTAGATGTGGTGGATGGTCAAGACCACGCCCCGGCCGCCTTACCCCCGGAGAAAGACCCGGTACCCATTTTATAGGAGGCAGGTTGGGCCCCAAGGACAGGTGAGGAAAATCTCGCCAACACCGGGATTCTATCGCCGGACCGCCCAGCCTGTAGCGAGTCGCTGTACCGACTGAGCTATCCATTCCCGGAACAGTAACAAATATAAATACACTCTGTGTGTTAAGTGAACATTTTTTGTTAAAATATGTGAGAAAGAAAACAAATTACATTGTGCATAAAATTTAAATCAATTGCTCAGTAATCCACATGTTTTCTACACTCGTAAGTATGTTCCGGTATTAGACAGTCACCCATTATCAGGTAAATGAAACAAAGCAATATGTTAAATATCGCACCTGGCAAAAGAAGCAGACATTTTCCGAAAAGTTTTGTTTTTTATCCCCAAAGAAAAAGTCAAAAAATTTCAATATACCACAATAGATCAATTTAATGAAACAGTTTCTTCTCAAATTTCTGTTCTTCACCGCTATTAAAATAGTCTCGTAACTGCAGTCACGAAATATAAGAACCCTCTTCTTAAGTTACATAAAATCTCACACCAATATTAAACACGGCCTCAGCAATATCTAAATGCACGTTCGCCATTTATGATTTAATTTTTATGCACGAACTGAACGTAGGAGTTGATTTCTCGTATGATGCATGGTACGATGGGCTATTGACAATTTCACTGTAATTTAGTGGTCACTTCATACAACCCCGGTATCTTTACGTCCCCCTCTGTACCGATGATTTAATGCCCCGTTTGTAATTGAAGAGCATTTCCGTGACACCAGCAAATTACGGTGCAATCCTACTAGAAACCAAACTAAGCCACAAGCGCAATATCGGTGGTTACTATCAACCTGTCACTGAATTATTGCTGAATGCAGCCACATTAAATGGACCAGCAATTGTCGGAATGCCTGTTGCTATCAGACAAAAGAAAATTAGATATATACTCATGTCATGGTACATAGGATTACGGTATTTAACGTATGATGCTCCGAGTTTCGCGCTCTGTACCAACCGCAGCAAAGCTCAGCGGTGTACAGTCACAATGGATGCAGAGGTATTACTGCAACAATTCCTGTAGCTGCAATGGAAAACCAACAAGATAAGTAACGTACGCATAACGTAACCGTTTTGCAGTGGAAATAAAATAAATTCAATTTGTTTGTTGTTTTTGAGCTACGTGTCACTGTCGCTTATCTAAAAATATTTAGATTTCAACAACATCATTGCACACTATACGCAAAGTTTTTGAAAGAAATGATATTCCAAATAATTTTCGATCTTTTAACACGTTACAGGTAAGGGCTGGACTGAAACTTCATAACATGCCTTTGCTCATGGACTTCTTTAGATGTACAGTTTGGGTAAACCAGTCGTAATGACGTGTAAGTCATGGTATAATTCCTCTGCTTAAGTGTTGCTGCAAGGCATTTTACAAGATCAAACACAAGTAATCAACCGTACAGCAGTAAGTATTAAATATTATGGGTATGTGTCTCTATCCTCGCCTTAGTTACCTGGCATACAAAATACATATTTTCTAAACTGCAGTATATTGTTAGGTGTGGTCTGCCTGTCATTACATTATTCTTTTTATGTTTTCCATCCCGAAGTGTTATAACATATAAACACAACAGGTCAGTCGATAACACAACACTTTATTTATATACAAAAATGGTATATTTTGTCAGGGCGACATGTTTCAACCTTATAAGGTCATCCTCATGCCCTCCAAGAAGACAGATCCAACTCTTGGATCTGTCTTCTTGGAGGGCCTGGGAAAGAAATTATAAGGTCGAAATATGTCGCCCTGAAAAAAATATACTATTTTTGTATATAAATAAAGTGTTGTGTTATCGACTGACCTTTTGTATTTATCTGTCTGTCATTACATTATTTTTCCGCATTATTTCACAAATGCTACAATTTTCGGGAAAATGTACTGAATATAAAATGTGCATTTTGATATTACCAACAATGTCTGAAGTATTTCCCTTTCTAAAAATAATTCAGCGACTTACTAACCATAACTTTAAGTAAGTCTTCACGTAAATTGCTTCTTATTCTTGTCAGGTTTTAATTGAACCTCAACTGTCTTTTCGAAAAAACCTCAAATATCAAGTTCTGTTCAGACACATTTTTGGGGAGTCGCCGTGTTCGATGCAGGCAGACTGACGGACAGGCAGACGACAGAGACACATGAAGTTAACAGTCACTTTTCTCAAATTTGCTAACCCGCCAAAAAAGTTGGTTCTGTTGGGAAAAGTTTACCTAAAACACCTAAAACTTTAGAAATTAAAAAAAATCTTAAAAATCTAAGAAATCTAAAACTTAATGTAAATCCAAAACAAAACATGAACACTCTGATTGACACCAGCTCAGTTAACGTAAATTTGCTCGCTGCTCAACAGCTAACCGAAGAGCCACAGAATAGTCTTCGGACACAGACACGTATGAACCTTGTAACAGAGCCAATAAAATTAGATGAAGGACAAATTAGGTTCGGCTCATGATTGGAAAAAAATATACTCAATAAAACACTTGCTTATTACCTAGTTAACTAAGTACATAGAACAGAGTTCTTGATAAGTTAGTTGGTTTATACTTAGTTAAAAATTGTCCCGCGTTTTACGAATACCGACTTTTCATCATCGTACTCATAGGAAGCTGCTACTCGTCCCGATCCTGAACCGGGTAGATTCAGTCCACGAGCTACCATCCTACTTTTGTAACATTCTTCTTGATCTAAAATAATTTGTCAACAAAACGCACAAAATTTGTCTTTTACACATTCATAATCATACCAAAACACTGAAAGTCGTACATGTTTCGGAACAGAGAGGTTTATCATCTAGGATTACAGCAGATAGTTGTGTACAAAACAAATCTGATTATTTTCATGTAGTTGAAACTTGATCTATTATGAAAAGTATAGAAGAATATAGAAGTATACTGGCAGTAACCCGTGTAGAATGGTTTAGTACGGTGTTTCTCAACCTCTGTGAGACCGCGGCCCGGTAAATTCTTTTTTTATAAGATGAGAGCCCGGTCTCAACAAATTTATTCCTAAATACCTTTCCATTTTTTGTTAAGTTCATACATTAAACTAACATAAGTATTAATAATTAATTATGGCATGATCATAAAGAGTATTAGTACACTTATATGTACGGTGTGGCATGTTGACAAATATAAAATTACATTTAAATTAGTTATCAATTCCAGGAGAATATCTCGCGGCCCGGTATAATTGATGCCAGGGCCTGGTACCGGGCAGCGGTCCGGCGGTTGAGAAACTCTAGTTTAGTGTACTAAAGAGAACAGAAGACTTTTACCTGGAAATTAATAGTAACATCTTAAATAATACATAAAATCTAAAAGCAAACTTAACATTCTATGCGTCACAATGAAAACACTGAGAAAGTTCTACACTGACGACGACTCAAAAAATACTGAAGGCCACGGTACAGGGTTTATTCTTCCAGGCAACCTGGAGCCTGGAATTTCTGCACTACTTGGTTATGTCGTCTAGCCTGTTCTGTATTGCCAGCTTCTTAGAGGAAGCGTCTTCGAATTCTATTCTTATAAATAAAAGCAAACATATAATACACATAGTTGAAGAATAAGAGACCAACTTGATGTCACTAGTTATTAAGTTTTATTTCATTTCTTCTATGCTCAACATGTTTCGGACATTAATACATCCATCATCAGAAGCCTGCGACTTTTCTATTGTATCACCACATTGGTCGTGTGTTCTTGTTTCGATGTGCGTTGGAGTTTCGGTGTGGCTGGTTTGGAGTGGTAACCGTGTAGCAGGCTTCAACCTGCTACACGGATACCACACCGAAACTCCAACACACATCGAAACAAAAACACACGACCAATGTGGTGATACAATAGAAAAGTCGCAGGCTCCTGATGATGGACGTATTAATGTCCGAAATATGTTGAGCATAGAAGAAGTTAAATAAAACTTAATAACTAGTGACATCAAGTTGGTCTCTTATTCTTCAACTATCACAATAATGCACGGCCCAATATACATAAGATTTACATAATGCAGAAATTTTACTCTTTTTAATAGGATACTAAACCTAGTTTCGTAATATTGTTACATATGTAAGTCAGGTATATTTCGGCTATTTTAAATTAATCCAATATAAATGGTCAACCAAACACTCCATTATGGCCGTCTGATCTTTACTTAATTTCATTGATATTTATAGTTCCATGGAATTGAATATATATAAGAATCATCATCATCATCATCAAAAGACGTTTTCCCGATCTTCAACTGTTAACAAAGGCAAGCCGCGAACGTTCCCAGAGACGAATTATAGCTAGCTATCGGCTTTCTTTTTTTTCTGAAAGCGGTACATAACAAAAACAATGAAGAAGCAAGCGGCAACATGGCTACCTATTGAGAAGGACAGCAGATATGTCCAACTACTTTGTTAAAGTTTTTATACTGCCGCTGTTATAGAGAAACTTTTTTACTCTTGCTTTTTCATCAGGTGTCTGTGTGTTTAGTGTGTCGAAAAACCGGTTTTGTTTTGTGTTTATTATTTCTTTTTGAATACCATCGTGTGATATCGTTGTATTCCCACGAGCTAGATTTTTCTTCAGAAATTATCTCATATTAAAGAGCTTGGAATTTGTAAATTTTCCAGATATTCTGCAGCATGTGGTCTATATATTACCATGCAGTCCATTTGCATCTAGTAACTGATAAAAATATTTACCACTGTCTTCCTCTTACACTTCCAATCAAGCGTATTAGACTCAAAATATGAGCGCGGACATTAATGTTGCGTTGCTGCTCACAAAAGCATTCTAAACTACGTTGTCCAGGGCGTCCAGACTCTCTCTGCGGTTCACACTAAATCCTGTCATATGCAGCGGGTGTAATTATACGGAAGGAAAAACTGAGTTCTAATCTCATTGGAACTGAAGATACGTGAATTGTTCCCAAGGATTTTTAAGGATGACGACACCTGGTGTTTTCCAGTCTCTTCCTGCTGTTGGGTTTCCCTCCCATTCTTCTGGCCTATGTCAAGAAGACCAAGGATTTTATCTATCAGCATTCAAGTAAACAGACTGGATAAACGACTGGAGTGAAACATAAGGAGGCAGGCTGGAATGGGAAGTTCAGCGGTTCGTGTGAAGTGTGAAGCGGTAGAGCCATAAAATTTACATTCATGAGCCAGGATTGGAGCCGGTATCTCTCGAATAAGGGGGAGGATACCAATCAGTCAACAGCAACGAAAGTCGAATTCGTGGAATTGCACCTACACTTTCAAAAACAGGCGGGTAAAAGCCCTGATCAGTGAAAAATATTAATTAGTTCTTTATTATACATTTATAATCTATTTTTTTTATCTGATATTTATTGGACCGTGCATCATTGTGATAACTGAAGAATAAAAAACCAACTAGATGCCACTTATTATTTTATTGTACTTCTTATAGGCTCAACATGTTTCGGGTTCTACTATGCCCATCATCAGGAGCTCGCGAATGTAATGTTGATTACCACATTGGTCGTTTCGTTCTTGGTTTGCTGTAGGTTGTAGGTTAGGTGTCCGGGTTGCAGCCCGGACACTACTCCAGACTACCAGCACCTAACCTCCAACCTACAGCAAACCAAGAACGAAACGACCAATATGGTAATCAACATCATAGTCGCGAGCACCTGATAATGAGCATAGTAGTGCCCGAAACATGTTGAGCCTATAAGAAGTACAATAAAATAAAAAGTGGCATCTAGTTGGCTTTTTATGCTTCAGCTATTTTTCCTCAATCTGCAGAAGTTCTTTCTTTGACCACGCCTTGGATTTACGGTAGACTATTTTGTGGAGATTTTGGTAATTTGTTTATTCCAGGTACATCAGATTTAATATATATTGATTAAACGCATATAAAAATGAATTAAATTGGATCAAACAAGAGGCAAAAATACCTAGTTTCACATTTATTTAAAAACAGCCACGTATACACACATAAGAACTGAAACTCAAATTATTAAATTGCAACGCTGATACAAAGTTTAATAACTTGTTATGGCTTTACTGTGACAGTAATTGATATGCACGCCTGAAGATGGTGTTGCCCATATATGAGGTACATACGTGTAGCGTCGTATATTTTACAGCGTGTATGTTTTGAACGCTGAACTGAGAATTGCACAGCGGGAAGCATCAAAGTTCTCTGTGCAACAAAAATTATGTCATTTCTACAGCACGCAGACCCGAATTAACGGGACGCTCGTGGGGCTGAAAACTGCAGAGTGGGGAGCAGTAGATATCGTCCGCTCTGCTGCATGTAGTCCCACTATAACGCAGGGCACGCGGGAGTGAGTGAGGGAGTGAGTGATTGATTGAGGGAGTACTACAGATGGCGCAGTGTCATCAGTAGTTCTGCAGCAATACAGCTATGAGGTATTAGCCGAATTTAGTTGAGGCTGTACCTCCGTATAATACAGGCTGTAGCTGACAAACATACGGAAAACTTGCATTAATCTGTAGAGAATAAAATAAGGAAGTAACCTACTGGAGAGGGAGGTCTGTTTGTTCATGGGTAAAGTGGCCAGAGCGTGAGCATAATCAGATAACAAGTATACACCCTTTTAAGCAGTCTCTTATTATATAGGTCTGCATAGATAATAAGGACAATAGATATTTGAATAACGTAATGATTTGTACAGTATCACGTGTAATTTGATCCTACACAAATCGGGGTCTTCTCCTACAAGCCGCACTCTATTTTTCATTTGTGTTTTGTCTTCAGATGTGTCCGACATTGACCACTTTTGTGTGACTATTTTTTATAATTCTTTATTGGAACTTCTAATCTGTTTGTTTTTGTTGTTGTGTTTTTCTTTTGTCGGTTTGTAGTTCAATACTAAAGGTATAAGAATTGAATGTCAGGTAACTATTTTATCCATACACATTCCTGGAATTGTCCAGCTACTGGTACAATGACAGTTCACGGCAGAATCTGCATAAAGTGTTCGGCTCTAGAAAGAATCCTTTATAAATGGCACAATATTTCTAAATTAAAAATATTCACTCCTTAAAAAAAATATAAAATTATTACAAAACATGTGTGAAGTATTTGGCTACTTCTGTCCATGGAGCAGCCAGCATAGCTCAGTCAGCATAGTGACTAGTCCAAGGGTTGAAAGACGGTGCAGTTTTGGTTCGAATCCCAGCAGGATCAAGAGACTTCTCATCTCCTAAAAGAGTCCAAACCGGGTCTGGGACCCACCTTCCTCCCATTAGCGTTTACCTGAGAGACTGTTCCTGGGAGCATAGCAGCCGGGGCGTGAAGCTGATCACTTATTTATAATAATAACAATTATTATTATTATTATTATTAACTGCAATGGGTTGTCACCCGGTGGCAGTGGTTATTTTACATGAATACAAAATATGAAATTGGTTGCTAATAAATTTATGTCGGGAGGGCTACATGAGAAGCATGTAGTGGCAACTTGGAATCTTGGGAACCATCTCAGCATTTGGTTTTAGGCACAGGGAAACCAAGAAAAACCTGTATCGAGGTGACCGGTCGCAGGACTTTCCGAATACTGACTTTAGCCAGCAGTCCGGCATCTAAAGTAAAAACAGCAATACATACATAATACAACAAATACACATAAGACAACAAAAACACATACATTATTATTATTATTATTATATAAGTTTTTCTTCCTTTTCCTTAAAATCTGTCTAAATATGGACTCGGTTATCCTGCACAAAAAATGCAACAAATTCCCTCTAAAGGCGAAATTAAGGATAAATGGCGCTACACTTCCGCTTTTCTATGCCTTCATGACGGTACAGGGATAGTTTTAATTTTACCTGTCCATAGCGGAAGAAGGGTTTCCCTTATAGGTTAGTACATGCGTGATTTATGTTTGAAAAACTGTCAGTGAGACAGGCCCATGTCTGTCAGGTTCCGTTCTCCACATCAGTTATCAATCCAGCACAACCCAGACGTCTACTGTGGAAGACGAGCTGTCTAGGTGTTGACAGCTTCGATAAACATCCCACTAGAAACAATCATGAAAATGACCTGAGATGGTTCAATCAGCAAAGTTAAAAATATTAAAGGCAATCGATCGAAGTTCGTGTTAGGATTCGGTCCGAAGTTTATTTCCTGCCTCTTCCGCAGTTCTTGGCGAATTTTGGTACATGAACTAAAATTAAGCTCCGTGTATTTCTTTTCACATTCTTTGCTATTCAGCATTGACTATTCTGCAGTTCGACGCTCCATAATGTGAGATACTGGAAATGTTATTAAAGACAAGAAATAAATAGGATTATTGACTTGGGAAGGAATTTCTTTTTTGTCCCCACTACGTTCAAGTCAACTCCGATTCCTGTCAATGTAGACCGCAAGAAATTAACTACACATTTACCTACCGCCACATGTCCTATGTTGAAGTCGAATAAGAACGGAATAATGGTGAAAAAATACTTTTTTGAAAAAGTGGAACATTTCAAATATTTGAGAATAAATCTGGCAAATCAAAAGCATCTTCACGAGAAAAGTGAGCCAGATGGTACCTAGGGAATGCTCGCTATTTTTTTGGCGCAGAATCTTTTTTCTTCCAGTTTGCTATACGAAAATATAAGCGTTAAAATATACTGAAACGTAATTTTGTATGAGATTTTTTTTGGGTCTGAAATTTGTCCTCTCACATCCAGCGTGGAACATATGTTATGTTGGAGAAAAGGGTGCAGAGGAAGATATTTAGGCTAAGAAGGATGAGGTAACAGGGGAGTGGAGAAGACTGAATCACGAGAAGCTTTATGATCTGTTCTTTCCACCGAATGTCATTATTGTTACTCCATGGTGCAGAGTCCTTCTTGAGAAGCTAGGTTTGCAGCTAGTCAAGAAATTCCCCGCATTTCACGGAACCCGAAGGTTCATTACAGCACTCACAATCGTCCGCCACCTGTCCCTATCCTGGGCCAGCCCAATCCAGTCCATATACCTACATTCCACCTCCTGGAGATTCATCCTAATATTATCCACCCATCTACGCCTAGGGCTCCCCAGTAGTCTCTTTCCCTCCGGTTTCCCCACCAAGAACCTAAACACCCCCATCTCCTCACCCATACGCGCCACATGCCCAGCCCATTCCGGATTGTTTTGTCTCCAGAGCAAGCACCCCGCCTTTGAATAGTTCTTAACATAAGTGTTTTACATAAAGGGGTTGTTAGCACCTCGCCCAACTCCCAAGCTGGAGGACCACCCCTCGTCGGCTGTCCGCGACTGCTTATTCAATTTATTCGCAGCTACCCTCCTTATTGGAGGCTGTTCCTCTATCCGCAACCTGAGGTCGCGCCATGTCGTGGTGACAGGGACCCACTACATGGGTCACTATGGTTAGGGTAATCAAATCAGGAAAACCTAGACGTAGCATGTGGCATGTATTGGGGAAAAGAAAGTTTCATACAGGGTTTTGGTTGGGAAACCTGAGGTAAGGAATCTACTTTGAAGACCTAGGCTTCGACAAAAGATAATATTAAAATTGATATTCAGGGAGAGTGATTGGGGTGGGGGGGGGGCCTGGAACTTGATTGATCTGGCTCGGCATAGGGACAGGTGGTTGTTGTGAATGCGATAATGAATCTTCACATTCCCTAAAAGGTGGGGAGTCTCTTGAATATTAGAAGACTTGGAGGCCGTCCAAATTTCACCATGATACTAAACTGACGGAAACCCTCTGCCGTTCAGCATTGCCTTTAATCGGATTATATTACGTGTCGAAAGCACAGAGACACGGGTACAGATTTGCCAACAAATTATTAATTAGAGGCACTTCTATAAGTTTAGTAACATTGGGTATTAATATTTCTATTATCTGCTATTAATTAGGTAGGACACTGAAATATATTATCAGTGCCGCCCGTATATCAATATCACAGTCTATCATGTAATTATCGTGGCGCTTACAACGGCCCGCAAAAGGTGTTCTACACTAACAGCTTGGGCAAGCTTCATAACCACTTGTCTGGCCAATTCATAAAACAAAGTTGCTCTAAATGTACCCGAAATTTTTAGACTATATCCTTGTTTTCAGGGCACCAGATTGACAATAAGGTCACTAACCCTTAGCTAAGGGTAGGGCGAAACCCTCTTCACCATAATGCTATCATAACAATAACAACAAAAAGAAATTTACCCACGATTAATCAACAACCTTAAAGTCCGCAACCTTCGTGCGAGCACTAAACTTCGACTCAATGCGCCAAAATATCTTATAAAGAGCAACATCCGTTGTACTCTGAGTTATAATCAAATTACAAGTAGTTCATCCCAATGTAAATTTACCTCTCCACCCTCCGAACATTTAGGCCGGACGGCTGGACGGTCCGGGATCGAATGCCGGTGGGGACGAGATTTTCCGCCCGTCCGGACAGGCCCTGGGGCCCACCTAGCCTTTTGTAAAATGGGTACCGGGTCTTTCCCGGGGGTAAAGTGCGTCCGGGGCGTGCTGCCGACCAGTCACCCCCTTCTAGTGCCGCGGTCATGGAAGAGTAGAGCTATACCTCTACCCACCTTCTGGGCCACACCGGGCCTGTAACAAGATCACTTTACCTCCTTTTTTTTTTACTCTCCGAACATATCACTGATTTGATCTCGAAATAAAGACAATCGGCAACAACCTATCATCTTCGCAAAAAAATAACTGCTGAATGAAGTTAGCCAGCTCGACGGTTGGCTGGTTGATTGCTTGTTTGGTTGGTTGGTTGATAAATTAGCTACTTATTTAGTTAGTTATAACTCTGATATGAACTGTCTGAAGACCAGTGATAAAAGTATGTACAAACAGCTCTACTATGTGCAAGACATGAAATGTCTTGAACATAGTAGAGCTGTTTGTGGCGCGTTTGTGTAGCCATTGTCGCAGTGGAAAACACAAATTTGTTACTTATTCTAACTCTGTGTTTGTATCCCTAGTTATCCAGCATGCAATGCACATGAACTATTTGAGTCATTCTTGACCTGTCTGGGTCTACCGTATTTTTCAACATTATCGCATAAACAACATTTTTCCGGAAACAATTTATTGAACCTGATGTATGTGATTTATATTTCTACAAATTTTGTCTGAAATATTTTGCATTCTAAGAAAAATTCTTCGAGATTTTTATCATAAATCTGCATATATCTAATTGTAAAATACCCGCTATGCTTGTCATGTTTTAATAAAATTTGGATTTTTTCGATAGATTTTCTTAAAACAATTATCAAATTTCATGAAAATCCTTGCAGTGGGAGCCGAGTTTTTCCATATGGATAGACAAACAGACAGGCAGACAGACAGACAGCTTGAAACTAACAGCCGCCTTTCGAAATTTTACGAACACGCCTATAAAGCCTGATGTTTTTCCACACAACACGTTTTCACTTTCCACATATCTCTAAATACAGCGGTAACTTCTCTAAACAGCACCGAACAGCTCGTGTTCTGAAGTCAGCACATTGTGTTCCCTGTGAGATACCAAACAGAACCTTTATAGTTGACGTGGATTTATTTTAATGTTCAACGGATTACCCTAATCTGTTTTATCTGTTTTCGTCAATGTTTCTTTTTAGGTTATCTTGTAACATCACCGCTAAATGATTCAGGTTTGGGCTTTCAAATTCTTCAGCTGATGTCTCCTGACCGAGAAGGCGGCAGAGTTGAAAGGAAGCTTACAATAAATGTCGCCAGGTGTCACCGCAGTTAACGAACCCAAAAGTCAGCTAAGGCTGTTGTTAACCAGAACTTTGCTGGAAAAATCCAGCGTACAGAGTGTTCAAAGAAAAGGACAAAAGTAAAAAAGAATAGACAATGTGACAGGGAATATAAACGTTAAATAAGGGAGAATATTTATAGCATAAAATAGAAAGTTGAAAATTAGTGCACACGTTCCTAGACGCCTGGTTCTACACGTAATAATATAGAAAGGGAAAAGAAATAAAAGTTGAGAGGAAGGGTAGAGGAAATCGTCTTAACGGAACTCCATATACTGAGATTTAGCGACTTATCTCTTGTTGCTTTTATCTATTGGCATTTTA
>Ga0131853_10011579_pt1 | contig 16154 bp, 12 predicted proteins | sample TergutLab28metaG_FD_92764 | JGI IMG/M metagenome (GOLD analysis project Ga0131853, IMG submission 92764) | Labiotermes labralis P1 segment gut microbial communities from Petit-Saut dam, French Guiana - Lab288 P1 (version 2) (version 2) | ecosystem: Host-associated > Arthropoda: Insects >...
GAAGACGGCTTTCGACACGGCAGGGCCCGTGATCGTCGGGGTTCACGTGGACTATCGCGACAACCATCAGCTGTTTGAAATGCTAAACGCAGACAGCATCCACTAACGTCAGTTCGCGTTTGGTACACGGGGCATGGTCTACACGTCTTCCACGTCAATGGAGATATCGAATGACAAGGACTGCTTCCGACTATATGGTCGATGCGCTTGTGAAAGCGGGAGTCAAGCGCGTCTATGGAGTCGTCGGAGACTCGCTGAACGGATTCACCGATTCCTTGCGTCGGGATGGCTCAATTGAATGGGTCCATATGCGACACGAGGAGAGCGCGGCTTTCGCCGCCGGCGCAGAGGCTCATCTGACCGGGCAGCTCGCCGTATGCTGTGGCAGTTGCGGCCCCGGTAACCTGCATCTCATCAATGGGTTGTTCGATTGCCATCGCAGCGGTGTCCCGGTTCTCGCTATCGCGGCGCACATTCCAGGCACGGAAATCGGCATCGACTACTTTCAGGCGACGCATCCCGAAGTGCTTTTCAAGGAGTGCAGTCATTACGTCGAGCTCGTCTCGAGTCCGGACCAGCTCCCGCAGATTCTCAACCGGGCCATGCGCGCGGCGATCGGGCGAAAAGGCGTGGCGGTGGTCGTCGTCCCGGGCGATGTGGCGCTCGCCCCGCTGACCACACCTGCACCAAACTGGATCGCACCTTCGACTGCTCCGATGATTCGACCAACATTATGTGAAGTCACCGAATTGGCAAACATGTTGAACGCGTCGTCGCGAGTGACGCTGCTATGCGGGGCGGGTTGCAAGGATTCGCATACGGAAGTCATCGAGTTCGCACGTAAGCTCAAAGCCCCCATCGTGCACGCATTGCGGGGGAAGGAGTACATCGAATACGACAACCCGTTCGATGTGGGAATGACCGGGTTCATCGGATTTACTTCCGGCTACTCGGCGATGAAGAGTTGCGACATGCTGCTGATGCTGGGTACCGATTTCCCGTATCGCCAGTTTTACCCGGTTGGGGCGACTATCGCGCAGATCGATATTCGTCCGGAGGCGCTCGGAAACCGGTGTCCGATTGACCTTGGCGTATTGGGATCAGTCAAGGATACACTCGGCGATCTGCTGCCCATGGTCGAGGAGAAGACCGATTCCACCTTCCTCAATAGCGCGCTCGAGGATTATCAGGTGGCTCGGAGGAGCCTTGACGGACTGGCGGAACCGGAGGCGGGCAGCCGCATCATCCACCCGCAATACGTGACGCGCCTGGTTAGCGAACTGGCGGATGACGACGCCATCTTCGCCTGCGATGTCGGCACACCCGTCGCGTGGGCCGCCAGGTACCTGAAGATGAACGGCAAGCGACGTCTGATCGGGTCATTCAATCACGGCTCGATGGCAAACTCGCTCTTGCACACCATCGGCGCCCAGGCCGCTTTCCCGGGCCGGCAAGTGATCTCCCTGTCCGGCGACGGTGGATTCACGATGATGATGGGTGAGTTTCTGACGCTTGTTCAGGCGGGATTGCCGATCAAGGTCGTCGTGCTCAACAACGGCACGCTGGGCTTCGTGGAAATGGAGATGAAGGCCAGCGGTTTCGTCGATACGGGTTGCGGCCTGAAGAACCCGAACTTCGCCGCGATGGCCGATGCCATGGGAGTCGAGGGCTTGCGCGTCGAACACCCGGACGAACTGGAGGAAGCCCTGCGTGCTGCATTTGCACACCCGGGCCCGGCGCTGGTCGACGTGGTTAGCGCGCGCCAGGAACTCGTGATGCCGCCTACCACCACCGTCGACCAAGCCTACAAATTCGGCCTGTTCATGCTCCGCGCTGTCATGGATGGCCGCGGGCAATAGCTTATTGACCTCGCCAAGGTCAATCTTTTTCGATAGGTCACGTATCGGCCAACTGGCCCAACGAGAATGAGCGGTTTCCAGTAACGTGGCGAGCACGCCTGTGTGGACTCGGGGTAGCGAGACCGTGCGTATCGGCTTTGTCATTGCGTGGTTCTTGTGCGCGGTCTCTTCTACTTCATGCAGTATGCGTTGCGTTCCGCACCGAGCGCCATGATGCCCGAGCTGAGTTCAGCGGCTGCTCGCGATGTCGTCGCTGCCAGCGTGCTCGTCGGCCTTTACTACTACAGCTAACGTGCGCCTTGAATGAGCAAGGTACGCGAGTACAGGTCGTCAAGTTTTCCCGGGGCGCAATGAAACTGGACTCGATGCCCAAAGCTCGCGATGCGGCATGCCCAGTGATGGGCCCTGCCGCAAGTTCACGGCAGTCATCGCTCACGTCGCGCGAACAGCGATGTCGATCAGATTGGCGAACCCGCTAGCTATGCCGGCTTCGATGGCGGACGCAATATCGCTGGCCCTGTCGATGCGTCGTGCGGGAAGGCCGAACCCCTGCGCCAGCGCAACATAGTCGATAGCCGGCTGGTTGATCTCCATGGCGACAAACTGATTGGTTTGTGCGCTTACGTAGTGCGCTTGCGAACGCATGAAATTCTTCAACACGTTGTATTCGCGGTTGTTCATCACCACAAAGGTGACCGGCAGCTTTTCATGTGCGGCAGTCCACAGCGCCTGCGGAGAATAGAGCGCAGCGCCGTCACCGACCAGACACACAACCGGTTCGCGTCGGAGACCGAGCGAGCACCCAACGGCAGCAGGCATTGCCCAACCGAGGGCGCCGCCGCGGATGAAGGAATACTGGTTGCCCGAGTCGCTGTCCAGAAATTGCCGAACATGTGCCGATGTCGCGATCGCTTCGTCAACGATGGGAACTCTGGGACCGATCGCCCGAATCGCTTCTCGCGCTGCAACCAGTGGCGTCACAACCGGCTCGTTAAACTGGTCACCGGAAAGGCTGAGCAGTGTGCTACGCCGGGCGGCCTGGTTTTCGCTCGCTTTGGCGTTCAGCGCCACATAGGCCTGTCGTTGTGCATCGGTTTCCTTTTGAAGATGTGGCAGAAGCACGCGAAGCGATCCCTTGATGTCGCCTACCACGGACAGCTTCGTCACATAGGTTCGTCCCAGATCCCGCACGTCGGTCGTCAGTTGATACACGTCGCAGCCTTCTGGCACCGCCGAACCCTCTGAGTAGAGGATCGTGATCAGCGATTTCCCGCCGAGCGCGAAGATGGCGTCGTAGTTCGAGAGGATCTTGGCAATCTCGCTGGCCTTGGTCGGAAGGTTGCCCGCCCATAGTGGATGTGAAGTGGGAAACGGGATGCGCGAAGGCCATGACGATCCATACACGGGCGCCCCGAGCGTCTCCGCCAAAGCGGCAGTCTCCTGTGAAGCCTGACTCCAGTAGATTTCATCGCCGGCGATGATCGCCAGTCGGCCGGCGCGCACAGAGGCGAGCCTTCCGGCCAACTTCAGCAGAGAACCCGCAATGGCGCCGCGGTCGATGACCGACCGCTCGGCGATGCCGATGGTGCTCATCTCCTCCATCACGTTCATGGGAAACGACAAAAAGACCGGACCGGTCGGCGCCGCGCTAGCATCGTGGAAGGCGCGACGCACGAGCACTGGCAACTGGTCCGCATCGGTGACTTCGCGAGCCCATTTGACCGCAGGCTCGGCGATCTTGACGAGATCGCCAAGCAGCAATGGGTCAGTCACCATGTGTCGGTAGTCCTGCTGACCAGCTGTCACGACCATCGGGGTTCGGGACACGCTGGCGTTCAGCAGGTTTCCCATGCCGTGGCCCAGGCCACCGGCCGTATGTAGATTGAGAAAGGCGGGTTTGCGCGCCGCCTGTGCATACCCGTCAGCCATTGCGACGACCGATGCTTCCTGAAGCGCAAGAACGTAGTGGATCGCGGGCGCCCGCAGCAAGGCGTCCATCAAAGGCAGTTCTGTCGTCCCCGGATTGCCGAAAATATACTCGACACCCTCGCTTTCCAGGACTTCGAGCAGGACTTCGGCTCCGCGTCGGGCGTTGGCGCAGTGTACGGCGGTGATTGGACTGGACATGGATGCTCCTTGCGGCCGAGGTTGCGGCCAATGGTGTGGGGACCGGATGCGATGCCGTGCGTCGGCACGATCAGAGGTGCCACCGATCCGTTGAGCATGCAGCGTGCACAGGCGACTGGTGGCACGCTGCATCGCGCTCGTTTGCCGTGGCTTTCGTCGAATGATCAACGGACCCTTCGATTCCGATCGCACCCATCAGCCTGTGCTCGCGATTGCGGCACACGTCCTGCGGCCCGGGCAATCCGCGCCTTCATCGCTATTCGAAAGCATCGGACTCGGTTCCGAGCGCGAACTCGGAACCGGATGCACAGTTGTGCTGCCGCCTCAGGGATCCCTCAGATCGTCGAAACTAAATACACGGTAGATGAGAGGGTGGCGCGCATCAACCCATCAAATGGTATGTGGCACCCCATCCTCTATCGCGGCACAATCGCCTGTGTTTTTTGCTCGACAATTTCATCGAAGCAGCGTTCGTCAATATATTAGTTATACGAAGGAAACTAACCAGCTGCCTCGCTCATCATGCTCCCCCACCACGTCGCGCTTGTCGATCGGGAACGGTCAGTCAGCGAGGGCTGAGAGTACGTCACCCGATTGGCGCACAAGGCCCAGTCTCGGGAAGATGTGATTCAACGATGCCTGATGATGTTCCAGGGCCGGGCAGCTCATTGCGTCTTCGACAAGCACGAGTGAGTAGCCGAGTTCGTATGCGGCGCGGGCGGTCGACTCAACACCGATATTCGTAGAGATACCGCCGATCACGATCGTATCAATGCCGCGACGGCGCAACTGCAGGTCAAGTTCCGTGCCAAAAAAAGCGTTCCATTGGCGCTTCGTAATCTTGATGTCGCGCTCTTCCACCGCGAGCTCGGCGGGAAAATCCCACCAGTTGGCAGGCAGGCCGCCGGGGGGGACGGCCGCCGGTTGATCGACTGGCTGCTTGAGCGCATCGCCGAAGTCGGCGCTCCAACCCACGCGGACGAGGACGACGGGCGCGTTCACTGCCCGGAAGTGCTGCGCGAGTGCAGCCGAAGTCGTGACGACGTCGGCACCGGAGCGTGGTGCCTTGCCATAGCCGAGGATGCCCTGCTGGAGGTCGATCAGGACGAGGGCGGTCTTTTTAGGGTCAAGTTTCTGCAGCATGAGGGGCTCCCATTGAAAGTGAGGGGCTGGTGGTGTATTGTGAGGGGGTACTCACAAATAGTATATGAGGATGGACTCACAAAAGTCAACGCCGGATTCGGTTGAGGCGAAGGTGCCTCGTCGCGCGCGCGGCCACGCTCGGGTCGCGTCGCTGCTGGAAGCCGCGAGCGCGGAGTTCGCTGACAAGGGATACGACGGCACGACAATGACGGCGATCGCGGCGCGCGCGGAATCATCGATCGGCTCGCTCTACCAGTTCTTTCCAACGAAGGAGCACGTGGCGCTCGCACTGATGGAGAAGTACGTCGACCAACTTCGGGGTGCCTTCGACAAGTTGCGTGCAGTTGCGCCGACGCTTGAACTTGAAGTGATAGCGTGTCGCCTGATCGCCATGTTTGTGACGTTTCGTAAGTCACATCCCGATTTTGTTGCGCTCGTTGATGCGAATGATGGCGCACTGCCAGCCTCGCTCGACATTCGTCTTAAATTGCGCGCAGATATCGCGTCCGTCTTATCCGTTTTAGCTCCTCGCTTGCCTGCATGGGAGTTGGACATACGGGCTGCTGTGATCCAGCATCTCATGAAGGCGGCCGTCGCTCTGAGCGCAGATGCGTCTATAGAAGATCGCGATCGGGCTACGGAAGAGTTGCAACGCCTGGTGCAACATTACCTCAGCGACTTGATTGCCACGAACGCCGCCGACGGGAAAAAGCCGGGCTCGCGGCGCCGGTCGGGCTCCGGCTGAATGGAGCATGGGATCGGGCGCATCTATTGCCCGTCCGCGACAGCTTCGTCACGGCGCTAGCCGCGCCTTTGCTGTTTCACGGAGGTGGACGTTCCGTGGATCCGCGCACCATTAACGGCGGCCCAAGCACCGATGGGTGAATGGCTGTTTACTTGACGAGCCACGACTACGCTGAGCGGCCGATGTCCGATGCGGAGCCGCCGCTCGCATGTCCGTCTGAGCGCTCGGTCGAACGACCGTAACCGGCCGACTCTGGAAGCAGACCAAACGCTCAATCTCTGGACGCGCGATTCTTCAGCCGGCAAGCATGGCGCCACTGAACTTCAACCTTGTTCGCTCCCAACCCCAAGCGACGCAAGGCACCGCCCAGATCCGAAATTTCAAGGCAAACACAGCCGCGGGTGTAGCTTTGTGCGCCCTCTAGTCACGCACGATGGCGTGCGGATCGATGGTGTAAGGATGCACGGGATTGTTGGGACCAATCACGGCAGCGACGCGCGACAGCCAGGCAGCGAGTGCACGGTAGGCTGGCAGGTCGATACCGACATCGCCTGCGAGGTGGGTATATGCGTAGATCGATATGTCGGCAATGGAGAGGCAATCACCGACCAGGAAGGTCGCATCCGTCAGGGATCGATCGAGGGCTCGCAGCGCCTTTGTGGCGGTCTCCTGCTTGTCTGGGACCATCGCTGCATTACGCTTTAACCGCCCCGTCAATGTCCAGAAACGCAAGGAGCCGATGACCGGTTCGATGTAGTACTGCTCGAAGCTGAGCCACTGAGCAACCTTGGCGCGCCCGAAGCGGTCAGAAGGCAGGAAGGCGGTTCCATCAGCCAGAAACTGAAGGATCGCGCTCGATTCGGACAGAGCGCGGCCGTCTTCCAGTTCGAGCGCCGGCACGGCGCCTGAGGGGTTGAGCTTGAGGAAGGCGTCGGTCTGCCCGGCTCCCTCGAAAATGGGGACTTCTTGGGTCTCGTAGGGAATGCCGAGAAGGCGAAGCAGAACCCGGATCTTCCAGGCGTTCTGGGAGGGCAGATAATCGTATAAGCGCAGCATGTCGACTCCTGAGTGCGGAAGCCCAACTATGACTGATGTGGCCCGCGCTCAACACTCCAGATATTGCGCTTAAATTCATCGGGTAACGATGTCATCGAAGTCCCCCACGACAGCCCTTCGAGTTGAGTCTACGTGTGACCGCTGCTGCTGCAGTAACGGCTACTCAACGCGGGGCACTGACTGTAAGCACGGAAGCCTATTGTGCGTTTTCGTTGAAATCGTCATTGTTGCGTCCGTCGTTGTGCTCCTGCTCATCCCCCGACTCGAACCTGGAGTTTCCCTTGTCGTCGACACAGATCTTTTTTTCGGACTTCCTGACCTGACCATTGTTTTTGCCCGTGACCTTATCTACGAGATCGACCACATCACAGTTCGTGGAACCAGTGCTCCCGGAGGCTCCAGAGCCCGTTCCCCCGGAAGTCCCACTGCCGGACCCTCCCGAGTTGCCGGGGTTGGATTCGACAACGTAGGTATCCTCGACAGTCCCGACCACCGTCTGTTGTGTCATATCTGAGAACTCGGTGCCGGTGCCAAGCACCCCCGAACTTCCCACTGGCGCAGAGGCCGGAATGGGATCGACCTGGGTGATCACATCGACTGACCCATCATCATTGATCTGACCGACTTCAGCCGCCGTATTGGGGTTGGTGAAGACCTCTTTTGTCTCTGTAACCGTAATCGGCGTACCGTTCTCCACTACGGTGTCGGTGATGGTCTCTTTGGTTTCAAGGACAGTAGTGCCATCAAACGTCGCGAGAACAGGAGCGGAGTCTGCCAGCGTCCCCGATCCGGTGACTGCAATGTTGTCTATCGTGCCAGAGACGGAGAAGCTTGCCGTGTCGCCGTTATCGACCTCATCGGCGATAGCGGCCTGCAACGGCACCGACACAGGTTGTGCGGATGTTGTACTTGCATTGTTATTGCCGCCCCCACAGCCGCCAAGCAGTATCGAGGAAGCCAGGGCCACCATGGCGCGTCGCGTGGCCAACGCCCGCCGTGCGAACTCGCCGCAAGGCTCAACGGATGCCGCCCACACGGGATAGCAGTGTCGCGTTGCACGGGAAACGGCGCGTGCAGTTACGAGAGGATGACGTTTCATAACGACCTCCCCAGTGGCCATTCGGGATTGATTTCGATTGAAACGACGACGCCACTTATAAGTTAGTGGGCTGGACGTGCTCGTTCTATCGGACTTAGGTCCGATATGGTTTGCTCCGCCGTATCGAGGGCTAGTGTGCGTGTCGTCCGGTGGAGGCTGACCGACCCTGAAGGAGACAGACGTGATGCCCCGATTCAGTCATTCACGCGGGCCACAGCGATTTAATTGAATGATTCATTTGCGCGCATCCGATTCTTCGAGGGCGTGTTGCGATAGGAAACGTTTCATCTTTCGGGCGCTGTAATCGGATAGTACGAGGCCCTTTGCCGACGCCTTCCGAGGTTCACGGCCGAGGTCCTGTCCAAATCCGACGTTGGCTTCACGATGAGAGGATTTCGTAATTAGGCCGACCTACGATATGAACGCCGAGTCCTTGGCAAACGAGCAGGCAGGGACTCGCCTTCGTGATCTCGCCTCTGATGCTTCGACCGGCTCGTCTGCGCAGCGGAGTCCCTGACGTGGACGCTGGCTCGACCGGAGGCCGCTTGAACGCAGCGATGGTCTATCCATCGGCTCAGGAGAAGCACCATGCCCGAATCTTCGCAACTCGACATCGACCGAACCAATCCGGGCCGGTGGACGGTCACCTTCAGCAACCCGCCGATCAACATGTTTGTGCCTGCAACGATCGACGAGTTTGGCATGCTAATGACCGACCTTGAGGCAGACCCGACGGTGAAAGTCATACTGTTTCAGTCGGCGAATCCCGATTTTTTCGTTGCCCATCTCGACGTAGCCAAGGCAGCCGAACGGCCGGAGGTGTTGGGCCTTTGGCGCGACTGCGTGCTGCGCCTCTCGTCAGCGCCGGTCGTGAGCATCGCCAAGATTCGCGGCCGCACGCGCGGCATTGGGAACGAGTTCGTGCTGGCCTGCGACATGCGCTTCGCCAGCCGACAAAATGCGATATTCGGCAATCCGGAAGTTGGCGTCGGCCTGGTACCGGCCGGTGGAGCGCTGGAATGGCTTCCGCGCGTGGTCGGCCGCTCGCGGGCACTTGAGATTGCCCTCAGCGCCGACGATTTCGACGCCGACATCGCCGAACGCTATGGCTGGGTAAATCGCACGCTGGACGATGCGGACCTCGACTCCTTTGTCGAAACGCTTGTCCGACGTCTGGCCTCATTCGACCGTGAAACGCTCGGCGCGGCGAAAGCTCAAATCAATCGATTCGGAATGCCAACGGCTGCCGAACTCCAGTCGAGCATCGACCTGTTCTTCCCGGCGCTGGCCTCGCCAAGTGGCCAGGCCCGTCGCGCCAAGCTCCGGAACCTGGCCTACGGCGTGCCGAGCGACTTCGAAATGAATTTCGGCCGATATCTGCCTACGCTTGGGCAGGCGGGCGACGATGACACAGAGCGGCCGCTCAAAGGCGCGCCGAAGGGTTGAGCCTCTGCGCGTAATTCATGCCAACCACGCGAGCAGAAGCATACGCGCCCAGAGCTCAAATGCACAAACACGATCAACGAAGGCGACTGCCCTCCCGAAAGATTTTCTTTACCTCCTGAAAAGATTAAAGCAGTTGTGGCGAGCGACTGCATAGCCAACAATCCCCGCTTCATGCGCCCTGATGTTCCCGTCTACCTGGAGCGGGCGCGCGTATCTGGCTTCGTTACGAGACTGACCGCGCGAGGCCACAACGTTTTCGATGTAGCCGGGGTTTAGCAGGCTAGTGCGTATTCTTCGCAGGAGATGTCTATGAGCAGCAATGTCCGTGTTATGCCATGGCAGGACGGGGACTCAGTCCCCGACGAGTTGGTTGCAGCCATGCGCGCGCGTCGGCCAAACGGTGAACTTATCGGTATCGATCGGGTGCTCTTGAAAAGCGTCCCACTCGCAACGGGCTGGAATGAGCTCCTTCGCAGGGTTCGGGCCGAATTCGCTCTCGAACTGGAATATCGGGAGCTGATCATGCTTCGGGTGGCGGTACTCAATGGTGCCGAATTCGAATGGGGCGTGCACTACCCGGCCTATCTGGCGGCAGGCGGCACTCATGAGAAAAGCGAGGCGGTCAAGGCGCTCGTGGTTGACCGCATGTTGTTCAGCGCAACCGAGTTGGCCCTGATTAAACTCACCGACCAGTCTACCCGTGAGGTGACGGTCGACACCCACGTCATCGAGGACCTAAAGGCGCGTCTGGGCGAGTCGAAGACGGTGGAGGCAGTCGCCACCGTCGCTGCGTACAACATGGTTTCGCGCTTCCTCGTGGCGCTCGGAATCTAGAACCCTTGGCTCGGCCACGTGCCGCGGCATCCATGAGCTGGGCTCACGGCTCCATGAGAACATACCATTGTTGCTCATAATTTCGCGCTGCTACTCTACTCGCAATACGAAATCACGGCGTCGGTCTGCGCCGCTCTATTGCGAGTAGAAGCTACCATGAAGATTCATTCGGAGTTGCCGGGCAGCGGCGCGTCAGCAGGGAAGACCCTGTCGATTTTCGACGAGGTCATCGACCGGAAGAAGTCGAACTCACTGAAATGGGCGTTCGGCGAGAAGCTCCTTGCCGCTGACGAGTACGCGGCGAACCCGCTGCCAATGTGGGTGGCCGATATGGATTTCAGGACCCCTCAAGCAGTTGTCGACGCGCTTCACGAAGCCGTTGAGTTCGGTGTGTTCGGCTACTCCTGTGGAGCGACTGAGAGCTACATCAATGCCGTTACCAACTGGCAGGCAAGGCGCTTTGGCTGGGAAGTCCCCGAGGAGTGGGTGCTGCAGTCTAGCGGCATCATTACGGCACTCAAGACTGCCATTCAGGCGTTCTCGTCGCCAGGCGACACGGTGCTGATTCAACCGCCGGTGTACGCTCACTTCCATGATGACGTCCTGCTGAATGGACGGCATCTCGCATATGCGCCACTGGAGCGCGCGGGGACTGCCTACCGTTTCAACGAGACCGCGTTCGAAGCCGCGATCAAGGACAATACGCGGCTTTTCATCCTGAGCAACCCACATAACCCGACAGGCAATGTATGGTCGGAAGGTGAGTTGCGGGCGATGGGGGAAATTTGTCAGCGGCATGGCGTGCTCGTCATTTCCGATGAGATTCACCAGGATCTCGTCATCAACCCATTCAAGAAACATATTCCGTTCGCTTCCCTTGGCGAACCGTTCGCTGACAACAGCATCACCTGCACGGCACCTAGCAAGACTTTCAACTTGCCAGGCCTGCAAAGCGCAAACCTGTTCGTTCCCAACCGGCGTCGGCGTGAAGCGCTGCGTCGCCAGTTTGACAGGAACATGTACCAGTCGGTCAATACGCTCGGAATGGTTGCGGCGGAAGCGGCCTATTCCCATGGCGAAGCATGGCTGGAGGAACTGCTCGTTTACCTTCGCGAAAACCATGCCCACTATCGCAACGCGGTGCATAGCATCACTTCGAAGATCGAAGTTCTCCCGGCCGACTCGCTCTACCTTGCCTGGATGGACTGCCGCGGACTGGGCATGGACGCTGACGTATTGAACAAATTCATGCTGACCGAAGCCCGCCTTTGGTTCGACAAGGGGCAGAAGTTCGGCATCGAAGGGCATGGGTATATGCGCGCAAACCTCGGTTGCCCGCGCACTACCATTGACGAGGCAATCCGCCGCTTGACCAACGCATTGAGCGGGCTCTGAACCTTCAGCGGTAGAGGGAAGGCCAGAACCATCATAGACCGGCGAATTGGCTTGGTCTCCGTCCTCGATATGATCAGTAATACGAATTGATAGGCAACAAAGAGGCGCGCAGAAGAACGATGATCTGCGCGTCCTGGCGACACGCCGACCGGCTTACCCACTTCTAACAATAAAAGCATAAGCTCACTTATATTGGAGGCGACATGAGCAACGAAAGCAGGATCCAGACATACGAGCAGGAAGACTTAAAAAGAGACCTGAAAAACCGGCATATTCAGATGATTGCCATTGGAGGCGCAATCGGGACCGGGTTGTTCTACGGGTCGTCCTGGGCAATCAGGACGGCAGGTCCGGCAATTCTTATTGTGTACCTCCTCGCCGCCATCGCGATTTATTTCGTTATGCGGGCACTCGGCGAGATGGCGGTGGAGGAGCCGGTGTCCGGTTCGTACGTCTCCTACTCGAACCGCTACATCCATCGGTTTGCGGGGTTTCTCAACGGCTGGAATGCCTTCATTTTTCTGCTCGCAACGAGCGCGGCGGATTTGAACGCGCTTGGGAATTACGTGCACTTCTGGTTCCCGGCGATACCCATCTGGGTGACCGCGGGCGCCGCGGTATCGCTGATGTTTCTGGTCAATATCATCGGCGTGAAAATATATGGCGAGGCCGAATTCTGGTTCGCGCTGGTCAAGGTGGTAGCCATCGTGGCGATGATTGCTTTCGGCGTTGGCATGGTCGCCTTCGGCATCGGAAATCATGGAGTCCCCATCGGCTACCATAACCTCGTGGATCACGGCGGATTCTTTCCGAAGGGGGCAGGGGGAACGTTTCTGGCTATCGTGATGGTCGCCTTTGCGTTCGGTGGGGTCGAGAATCTGGGTCTTGCCGCGGGGGAAGCGAAAGACGTCAAAACGACGATGCCAAAGGCCGTCAACGCAACGTTCTGGCGACTGCTGATTTTCTACGTGGGGGCCATCGCCGTTCTGCTGATGGTCTTTCCGTGGACCTCGTTGACCACCAAGGGGAGTCCGTTTGTCGAGGTGTTCACGAAAATCGGGATTCCGGCGGCGGCAAGCATCATGAACCTGGTCGTCATCATGGCGGTGCTCTCTGCAGTCAATGCGAGCGTCTTTACCAACAGCCGGACTTTCTACAACCTTTCTCTGCAAAAGAATGCACCAGCGTTTCTGGGTGTCACCAATAGTCGCAAGGTTCCGCATCGAGCCATTTTGATGGTCTTCGCAACGATGTTCGCAGGCGTCCTGCTGAATTACATCATGCCGGAGCAAGCCTTCGAACTGTTCTCCTCGGTGACCGTGTTTGCGCTCGTCTGTGCGTGGGGCTCAATCGTGATTAGCCATATGGGGTTCCGAAAGAGCAAGATGCGCAAAGGGGAGGACAGCCAGCTTACGTACAAGATGCCTTTCTATCCCTACAGCAACTACATCGCGCTGATTTTCCTCGCTGCCGTATTGGTTGGCATCGCAATCCTGCCGGACATGCGAATTTCGTTGGTCGTGTCGGCAGTATGGGTGTTCGTGGTCTTTATCGCCTACAGGTTCTATGTGAGGAACGATGCGACGCGTGCCAGCGTCGTGGTCGAGGCCAGCGAACCGAAGGATATGCTTGCTTGATGAGGTAAGGGCGGTTTGCCACAGAATGCTGTGGCGAACCGCACTTTTTTATTTCACGGGAATTCCCGCCTAGGGCGAAGCCCGACCTGGCAGTTCGTCATTGCGGCCTCGCATGTAGACCTGCGGGCTGCTACCCATCTCGAGGCGAAAGGCGTACACGAACGCGGATGTCGAACCATATCCGAGTTCCATCGCCGTTCGTGTCACGCCCATACCGCCGCTCAGCAGCTCGATCGCTCTGAACAAACGCATCCGCCGCCGCCACGAGCGCAGGCTCATGCCGGTCTCTGCAGCAAAGTGCCGAGCAAGCGTGCGCGCCGACATCCCCAAAACTTGCCCCCATTCTTCGGGGCCACGCTCGTCTGCCGGGTCGGTGTAAAGCGCTTCGCAAAGTACCGTCAACGCGCCATCGCGTGGCCACGGCAGCGCTGTGGGGAGCGGGCGAGCGCGTCGAAGCTGGTCAAGAATGAGATGAGTGATGCGGCTGGCGTATCCATCATCGTCTGCCTGCCCCTCTATCTCGGTCGCTTCCACGATGAGGGCTTTCAGCAGCGGCGAAACTGCGAAGACGCGTGGGCCACCTGCTGACAGGGCTCCCCCGGTGTCATCCGCAATCCACAGGCTGCGAAATTCGGCGCCAAGTAGCGACCCGACGCGATGGCGCAGACCGGTCGGCAACCATACCGCCTGCTCCGGCGAAATGACGAGCGAACCCGCCTCCGATATCACCGTTAGCGCCCCGGAGATCGCGTAGACCATCTGGTGCCATTGGTGCGAATGCTCGGGGAAAAAATGGCGTGCAGGGATGGACTGGGCGCGCACTTTCAGCGGCGCCGGGGGAGTGACACCAGCAGGGGCTTCGATTGTTTCCCAGGGCATATCAGAACTTCCGGTTGACAGATATTCTATACATTTTGGCGATTCATCGAGATACCGACACGGGAAAAATTGGTCTAATTGTGTTCCCTGTACCGAAGCACCGAGCCGGCGGCCGCATCAGGCTGCCTGCGTTCGGAAGCTCGCGATTGTCACTGGAGTCCCCCGTTCTATGTCTCGCCTCGACCGCTACAGCCTGCCGCTCTCGACGACCTCCGATCTTGCCGCCGAGCGCTATCAGGCCGGTATCGACCTTCTTCTATCGCTGTGGCCCGGCGCCGCTCAGACGCTCGATGAGGCGATTGCCGCCGACCCGGATTTCGCACTCGCCTATGCTGCACGGGCGCGTTTGCATGCCATTCGCGCGGAAGTGACCGAGGCACGGGCAAAGATTGCGAAGGCGATGGACCTCGTGGCTCGCAACGGAACGGAACGCGAGCGCAGCCACGTACAAGTCCTGTCTTTCGCAATCAACGGGCAGGCACCGAAGGCGCTTGCGGGGGCATTGGCACACACGGACCGGTGGCCGCGCGACATTGTGATCCTGTCGCTGCCTCTGGGTGCATTTGGTCTCTTTGCGTTCTCGGGGATGGCCAATCACAACCAGGCGCGGGTCGACCTCTGCGAGCATCACGCACGACACTTCGATGCCGACGACTGGTGGTTTCTCAACTATCGGGGTTGGGCACACGGCGAGAACGGCAACGTTCAGTTGGGTCGCTCCCTGACGCAACGCTCGCTCGAAGTGCGCCGGCACAACGTGAACGCCGCGCATGCGGTCGCCCACGTGTTGTATGAAGCCGGTGCGAACGACGAAGCGGAAGTCGTAATTGCCAACTGGCTGCCCGAATACGACAAGAGCGGCATTTTGCATAGCCACATTGCGTGGCATGCCGCGCTCATCGCGTTGGAGCGCGGAGATAGCGGCCGCGCGCTCGAGATCTATAGCGAGCATGTTGCACCGTCAGTATCGTTAGGTGTTCCTATTAATGTCGTCAGCGACACATCGTCGTTCCTTTGGCGCATGCAGGCGTACGGCCACACGGTTCCTGCGGGCATGTGGGACGCCGCCGCGGCGTACGCCTCAGGGTATTTCAAACAGGCAGGATTCCCCTTTGCGGATTTCCACATGGCGTTGGTCGCTGCCGCGACGGGAGACAAGGTGACGCTTGATCAGCGCGTCGATGCGCTGATCGCGCTTGTCGAGGCTGGAAACCTTCCCGCCGGGTCTGTCGTTCCGGAGATTTGCCGCGCTGCGCTCGCATTCGCCGAGGAAGACTACGGGCGTTGCGCGGCAATCCTTGAACCCGTTGCGGGAGACGTTGTCCGCATCGGCGGAAGCGGTGCTCAGCGCGAGATCGTGGAAGACACGCTGCTAGTCTCGCTGATGCGCAGCGGCGAGGCCGCAAAAGCACGCGCGCTCCTCGACAAGCGATTGCATCGCCGGCCGTCCCCGCGAGATACGCTTTGGCTCAATCAGATCTGCACCGCGTAAGTGGCGGGTCAACAGATGCTGATCGTGAACTGTCGGCATCTGAAGTCCGGGGCGAAAAGGCAACATTGGAAGCGCAATGAGTTTGAACGTATCAGCGAAGACAACGGGGCTAAGAAGACGCCTTGTGGACGGTGCAGGTCCGGTTGCGGCGATCTCCATCGCACAACTCTTCGGAACCGCACTGTGGTTCAGTGCCAACAGCACCGCCGCCGACCTCATGAGAATCTGGCACGCCAGTGCTGCCGATATCGGTTGGCTGACGAATGCTGTGCAAGGCGGATTCATACTCGGCACGCTCTTCATCTCGTTGAGCGGGGCGGCAGACCGCTTTCGTGCGAGCAGGATTTTCGTTTGCAGCGCAATAGCGGGCGCGATATTCAACTTCTGCTTTGCATGGTTTTCAACCGGCCTCGTCACCGGAGCCATCTTCCGGTTCGGCGTA
>Ga0131853_10011580_pt1 | contig 16153 bp, 10 predicted proteins | sample TergutLab28metaG_FD_92764 | JGI IMG/M metagenome (GOLD analysis project Ga0131853, IMG submission 92764) | Labiotermes labralis P1 segment gut microbial communities from Petit-Saut dam, French Guiana - Lab288 P1 (version 2) (version 2) | ecosystem: Host-associated > Arthropoda: Insects >...
AGGCCGTACGGCCCATAGGGTGAGTAGAGGTATAGCTGTACTGTACAGGCACTGAGGCTCTGTACAGGCCGTACGGCCCATAGGGTGAGTAGAGGTATAGCTGTACTGTACAGGCACTGAGGCCCTGTACAGGCCGTACGGCCCATAGGGGGAGTAGAGGTGTAGCTCTACTCTTTTTTGACCACGGCACTAGGAGGGGGTGAGTAGTCAGCGTCAGGCACCGGCCGCTCTTTACCCCCGGGAAGGACCCGGTGCCCATTGTACAGGAGGCCGTGTGGGCCCCAGGGCCCGTCTGGACAGGTGCGGAAAATCTCGCCTCCACCAGGATTCGATCCCGGACCGTCCAGCCCCATAGCCAGTCGCTATACCGACTGAGCTATACGGCCCACCAGTAAAGGTAAAGGTACAGGCCTGGACGGGCCCAGAGGGTTCCAGGAAATTATGGCTCCCAGATTTCGTGACAACGGCACAGGATGGTGGTAGGTTGTCAGCCTTACGCACCGGCCGCCTTTACCCCCAGGAAATATTCCTGGTACTCATTTCTGTTAGAGGCTGATTCGACCGCAGAGCCGTAGTGCGATCGGAAGGATTTTATGTCAATGAAGAATCGACTGACACCAGCTGGGATCGAACCATCGACCTTCCGATTTGTAGCACAGCACCTTAACCACTGTGCTACCGCGGTCCCCATAGGCCCACCAGTACTTTATAAAATGTATTTTTAAGATTAATGAATGTCGTCGGCAGAACTTGCGAAACTAACAAAACATGAGTGACAAGGACACTTAGGAGTACGTGAGTAAAAACACACGTACGTTTATTACATACTTTTTAAAAATCCGAATTTGTTCTTTAGATAATTTGCTTACATTCTCGATATCTATGATATATTTTATGTTTACAGAACATTCTGCTCTAAATACTTGCCAGACTCAGCGTGACATACACGAGGGATCAACCACTCTTCACCTCAGGCTCCACGTATTCCAATGTTTTAACATCTGTAAATATTAAATTCCCCAATTCACCCATTTTTTAGGAGCTAATAACAAAATATAAACGTAATCTTCTATTCCCACTGTTACTGTCAGACCGCATAATTTTACGATTTTACTGTAAAACCAAACTTTTGTAAAACTGTTGGATCCCACACAAAAACATGATATCTTGTAGATTGCATTTTGAACTGCCTTCTAAAGATGGTATGTTTTGTAACTTGATTATGATCGATATATATACCGAAACATAAATAAATAAATATAATAAAACGCAGTTTGCTAGCCGTTTTAGTATTGTAGTGAATATGGCACAACGGGATTAAGTATATTAAGTTACCTTTAACACTGTGGGCCCGGTAGCTCAGTCGGTATAGCGACTGGCTACAGGCTGGACGATCCCGGGATCGAATCCCGGTGAGGGCGAGATTTTCCGCACCTGTCCAGACCGGCCCTGGGGCCCACCCAGCCTCCTGTACAATGGGTACTGGGTCTTTCCCGGGGGTAAAGAGCGACCAGGGCCTGACGCTGACCACTCACCTCCTTCTAGTGCCTTGGTCAAGAAAGAATAGAGCTATACCTCTACTCCCTCTTAGGGCCGTACGGCCTGTACAGAGCCTCAGTGCCTCTACAAGGGGGCAATTTATCGTTACCTTTTACCAGTAACGGGGACCGCAGTAGTACATTGGTTAAGGTGCTGTGCTAAAAATCGGAAGGTCGCTGGTTCGATCCCAGCTGATGTCATTGGGCTTTTCATTGACATAAAATCCTTCCGATCGCACTATGGCCCCGGAGTCGACTCAGTCTCTAACAGAAATAAGTACCAGGAGCATTTCCTTAGGGTAAAGTCGGCCGGTGCGTAAAGCTTACAACCTTACCTCTATCCTGTGCCGTTATCACGAAATCTGGGAACCTTAACTTGCTGGAACACTCTGGGCCATTCCAGGCCTGTAACGGGACTGCTTTATCTTTACCTTCACCAGTAACACTGTTATGCGTCATAAGCATGTTCTGTATTATGCATAACCTCAACACACCGTTGTATTTGCTTTATATTGTGCACTGCGCTATGTTCTTATGCACCAAATTAATTCAGTTCAATGTCCTTTTAACCCTAATCAGTTTTTATTGTAATAGTATTGCGCTGAAGTTACAATGAAACTTTATAAAAATTTACATTCGTTAGTCACTTCAAAATGGCGTTTTAAGCAGCGACATGTCGTAGTTTTTACGTAACCCCATTCACATAGGGTGTTAATAAGATCAGCGGTGTTTAAAGGTCATTGTGTTTAATTCCCTTGGTCTATTACATGTGACTACAAACATGCCCGTCTGTGAGAGCACGTGTGGTGAGAAGTAACCTTCTGATAGCTGTAGCAGTCACCACGTGAAACCGTCGTGCCTGTACAAGCAGAATGAAGCACAGTATCTGTAGGACCGTGGTCAGTATGTTATCAGTTGCAGTGTGTGCATAGCAGTGTGTGTGTTGGTGAGGTGCTCTGGGCGGTCCGCACTGCACATTACACGGATCATCCTTCGGTTGTGTGTGGCGTGACGAGATCCCCACGTGTAACGTCACATGTCGTTCAGTGATGCATGAAAATGCTTTAATTACAGCTCATTACAACTTTAATGACTTCGGACATGTCTTTCGTACAAGCTGTGGGATGTCATGTTCAGAATGGTTATGTTTGGCATCAGGGGCATAGCTGTGGTGGTGGGGGGCGAGAGGTCCACGTGGGACGGCAGAGTCCAAAGGGCACAAGAATTGTGCAGCAAAGTGAACATTGTTTAAGTGGAAAATATGTTTTTTAGCCCTCAAAAATTATACATTATTCAGCCAAGTGCAAGGAAATTCAATACCTGATGGTGATTAGTGTATTTTATATTCGTAACTTCCCTTTTACGCTGTTTATTCCGTGCATTATGATGAAGTAAATAACTCGTTATACACCAACAGATGCACTGGCCTATAATGAATGCGTACGGTGCTACATGTTTCGGCACTAATCTTCGGGGAGGTAACATCGACATCTCTTTAAAACATACAGCAATAAGATAAACATACATTTGCTGTGGTACCAATAGTGAAGAATTTTACAGGTTTTTGGGTTAAAATGATGTGCATAGTTATAATATCATGTTGGTAAATCGGTAATAATATGTTTTGTTTTTAAAACGGTTAAAAATTGCGCATGTCTACGCTGTATAATTACTTTTTGCGTACAAAGAGACTGCCACTACGCACCGTATACGGACAGGACCCATTTGGATTAAGGAGCAATAGATTGGACGTTCATAGGGCCGTGCATCGTAATATTATTTCTATAGTAAACCCAACTAGATGCACTAATGTATCAAATTTATTTTATTTTGGAATGACACTCCACATGTTTCGGACGGTCTTTCCGTCCATCATCAGGAGTTCAAGACTGTACATACAGCAACAGGCATTTGTCAAACAGATACTGCTGTCTGCTTGCTAGCAAGCAGACAGCAGTATCTGTTTGACAGCTGTATGTACAGTCTTGGACTCCTGATGATGGACGGAAAGACCGTCCGAAACATGTAGAGTGTCATTCCAAAATAAAATAAATTTGATACATTGCTGCATGTGGTTGGTTTTACTATAGAAGTAGAGCAATAGATGTTTGTACACAAAGAATCATTACGACCATTTTACAAACAAACAATATTATTACTGTTTACCGACACTGTAATATACTTATGTACATAATTGTAACCAAAACCTGTAAATTCCTGCAACATTGATACCACAATATATATGTTCATTGTAACCTTTGTAACGTATGTTATTGCTGTATGTTTTGAATAAATTTTGGTTTTAGCTCCCTGAAGAAGGCGAAATAATAGTGTCGAAACATGTTGGAGCTATGTAGAAGATTGTACACATAAATTATAGAATAGCGCAATTGTTGGTGTTACATGAGATTTTCACTTGACAACAAAATTAGGGGCAGCCATTATTATTATTGGGCCCTGGCGCCTAAGGCCTATAGCTAGGCAACTGCTTCGCACTGGATGCTAAATACTGGGTTTAGATGTATGAATGAACTGTCTGAAATCGCTAAATTGTTTAACTCACAAAATGTGGGAGTGAAATGTCGATGATAAACTGACTGTTTTGTGGACTTCCCCGTTAACCGAACGTCAATACGTCACGTGCTGTTAAACTTTTATGGTATACGCGCATGCGCTTACGTATGAAGATGCAGCTGGATAGCAATCTTGTGTACTCATGCGTTAGTACAATGCATGTCAACATACAGAGACTTAGCTGTTTTGTTCTCATGGCATGACAGTCCCTAATGGGCTAGGGCTCCCTCATTATTGAGGTTTCACGAGCACACTGAGACACGCCACTCTCGGTGGGACTCCTTTGGACGAGGGATCGGACTGACGCTGAGACCTCTACCCGAACAACACACAACACTCACAACAGACGATATCCATGCCCCCGGAGGGATTCGAACCCGCAATCCCAACAAGCGAGTGGCCGCAGATCCACGCCTTAGACCGCGCGGCAACTGGAATCGGCCCGAGCTTAGTTATAGTAACTGATTATTGGTCACATAATTGCAAGAATTGAAGGACTTTAGGTTGTACCTCAAAAATAATTAATACATAGGCGAAAATCTGTACTCTGATCGTTACGATTTTTAATTTTGGTGCTATTTTGCATGCATCATTCACTTCAGTGTTCTCTGTCAAAGATACAGATTGGTTGTTGCAAGATGATAGCACTGCAGATGTAACGCAGAAGACCGTGGCAAGTCAGTTTTCCATTCATTTCGTCCAAATACACAAGAAAGTTTCAAATCGTGGCGACAGATCAAAATCACCTTCGCATACATAAACGCCAGCCCGGGTCGTTGAGCGATTGTCGTCTGTTGACACTCTGAAACGCAATCTTGGCGGCCAGGACGTGACGTGGAAACAGTTGTGACCCGATGGCCGATAACGCAGAACACGGACTGATATCAAAAGGGAACAGCAGATGTCGTCGGGCGGTATGTTAAATGTCTGAATTGTGGCGGGGACTACGTGCAAGTGCAGTGGAATAGCAGTGCCGTTAAGGCGGTACTGTTCTTGCTGTAGCTGTACATAAACTGCATAAGATGTTATTCACGGATCATATAACGAAGATGCATGCTTTGTTAATTTTTTGTATGCCCGATTCGCCAGCGAGCTTTCGTAATTTGATGCTTTGTTTTTCTGCGTTCGTAAATCAATTAACAATCTTCTGATACGAACAGTGGTGATTTTATAGGTAGGTTTTCACCCTTTTTATAGGCCTTTAAGGCCCTTAGGGTGAGTAGAGGTATATCTCTACTCTTTCTAGGACCTCGACACTCTAGATGGGGTGAGGGGGTCAGCCCCACGCCCCGGCCGCCTCTACCCCCGGGAGAGACCTGGTAACCATTATACAGGAGGCTGGGTAGGCCTCTGGGCCGGTCTGGACGGACGGAAAATCTCGTCCCCACCGAGATGCGCTCCCGGACCGTCCAGCCCGTAGTCAGTCACTATACCGACTGAGCTACCCGTCTCGCATGGTGCTTTTATAACGTTGTGGTATTCACATTTATGGACCAATTCTGCGCGTCTACCACGAATTTTATTATATTCACAATTCTTAAGGGCTAAAATATTTATCTATTTGATAATTCGTCTGTGCTTTGTATATCTTGCTTCATGCGTATGATCTGGGAATATCGAAACGTGTCCGATTATTGGTGGGTTGTAATGTGAAAGCATTTGATATGATATGATACGTTTATTTACTGCATATGGGTTTCCAACCGGTGGCAGTGGTCGGTAAACTTGTTCAGTATAGAGACAGCAATATACAAAAGGAGGAACAATACACAAAACAATACAAATACTCCAGTAAACACAAAATAGAAAAATAAACACACTAAACAAGAAAACAAACAGTATGTTAATACTTGTGCATTTGTTGGTGCTGTCTATTATTTATTTATTTAGTAGGTTGATCGACGTTTCTACATCTTCCTGCGCCCATTTGCCAATTATCTTTTTCTTCCATTTGTCTCTGTCATTCCAGTCTTCTTCAATTAATCCCTTTTCCCTCAACAATTCTCGGTCTTTTGGCTAAGCTCAAAGTGTAGTATCTGTTCCTATCAGCTTAATATTCTTGTCCTGCAATGCAGGACCAGAATATTAAACTGATTTTTGGAAAGTGACGGAGTACTAGGGGCTTGCTCCATCTCTGTCACGGGTTGGCCTGGTATTGTGCTGTCTATTAACAATTATTAAATCGACTGTGACAAAGTTCGATTGGAAACGCTTGATAACCAGTGGTGCCAACCGACATCATATTTACCTCGTAGTTTTTCATCCATATTTTATTGTGGAATTTTGGAAATTAATTATTCAGACAAACGGAGAGACGGACTAACTCCGGTACGCGCGGTTTTTTTTGCGAAGAATTCGTAAAAATGTGTTATTCACGAAATCGTCTTAAAATCTAAACCCATATATTATTGAGGGGGGGGGGGCGCCGTCTACCTTGATACTTTGGTAAGGTTACGGAGGGGGCACGCGGTGGCGCAGTTGGTTGAGTCACTGCGCTACAAGTCGGAAGGTCGCGGGTTCAACTCCCGATGGTGTCATTGAAAATTTTCATTGACGTAATCCTTCCGGCCGCACTATGGCTCTGGGGTTGACTCAGCCTCTAACAGAAATGAGTACTAGGAATATTTTGTGGGGGATAAAGGCGGCCGGTGAGTAGGACTGACAAAGTTACCACCTTCATGTACCGACTGTGTTGAAATCTGGGAGCCTCAACCTTCTGGAACCCTCAGGTCCTGTCCAGGCCTGTAATGGAATTGCTTTATCTTTTCACTTGCGTTCTGGAGGGGGCAGCCGTTTCTCGACTTCCAACTTGCGGCGTCACGTTTCAGAGGGAAGTAACCGCATCACGACCGTGCGAACCCCTGCTTTATGTAGCATTGAATACATTTACGCCATATCTCAGTGACAAAGCCAGTCCGTCGAGGGTCCCCCCGTATCGATATTCTAGGGACCCCTGTGCAATTATTCAGCGCGGTTACTCCCAGGTGTAACAATGATCCAGAATACAGCCTTCTGTCGTAACAACGGAATCTAGTCCGGAGAACCCCACAACTATCTTTAGGGTTCTTCAGGTTTTGGGGTCTCCTGACCCACTGGCCCCACCCCTGCTCCGCGGGGTGTGCTGGGGGTACCCGCGCCACTGCTGCGAAGTTAGATTTTTATGCGTGATTCCTGGCTTTCGCCACGGTGTAGCTGGTGCCTGTACACTGCTAGGGTGTTAACCACTGCGTAGGTTGGCACTGAGATGCCTTCTGCAAACGAAGGAACGTCCCTGTCCTAGGGAAATGCAGACTGACTCGGAATTGCTTTCGTCAGAACAAGGGCCATGGTGCACTGAAGAAACGTCCCTGCTATTAGCAGTTCCCCAGCAACTTGTGGAGTGCGCGTTCGGATATCCCACACATAATTGGAAGACAATTATCAGGAAGTTGTTTGGAAGGTTTCTGACGACAAGATCCGGCCAGATAAACCGCTTGAAGTCCGCTCGCTGATGTGAATTTGGTTTTCCAATAATATGACAATCAAACTATTGATTTTTCTACTTGTTTCATATTCCCAAGCACATAAAACACAGAGAGAGCAGCGTGTGGGATATCAGGTATACCCTCAACTTCAAAGCCAAGTGATGACTATATAGACCACACAAACCGTAACATTAAGAGCCCTGCGTTGTGTCTACGCGGAGTATGAATGTGTAGTGTCTGGTTCTCAGAATACACATGTTAATTTCCTAAACAGTTGGCATTTATAATGGAGATTCTTTACGTTCTCTGTGAGATGTGAATTGAAGTGTTAAATGTAATAACCAAGTGTCTGTTTCAAATGCTTAAGAAGTAAAAGTGCTTAGTGCGTGGGAGTATAGGCATTCAAGCAGGCTAGACGTGTGTCGAGAAGTACGGGAAATACCGTATAGAACGCAACCGAATACTAATACCCATTGTTTCCCGAAGTTAATAGAATGGATAGTAAAAATAAAGGTAAGTTAGTTATTTGACAATAATCCTCAGGGAAGTCGACTGAGAGGAAAACCAAAAAACAGATGGCTGGTCTGTGTACGGACAGATATTTACCCTTTAAAGACGAAGCGCAGACTGCTTCATTTAAAGACCCAGTCCGTACCGCGCTGTAAACACTTTTCATCTCGCCTTTAAAAACCAATCAGTTTATGCTGTAAGTGGCACATGTCGCTGTTTGTTCTCAGATAAATACAAAACACATAAATACAGTGTGGGCAGAGCGTACAGTTGCTGAATGTTAAACTGTTGGTGCATGACGTGACAAGTGGGCTTTGAAAGGTTAATAAACACAAAATTAACCGTTTAAACGCCGAGTTAAATCCCATCTGCCATTTGCTGACATTGTTAGGAACTCACCATATTCTCCACGTTAGCAGGTAAAGGGTTAAACGCTGGAAAACAAATGTCAACAAACAGTGCTGACGGTGAGAATTCCATTAAGGAGGCGAGGGTCCGCACTGGACGGTAGAGCCATCGAAGAAGAAAAAGAAGAAGTGTTTCCCAAACTTTTTTGCTCGCGGACTCCTTTTGACTTCGAAAAATAATCACGGATCCTCACATCCTTGCTGACATAAATAGTATCCGGATGATAGGTATCCAAAATTATGTATTTGTACCTCACAACTGCCGGTCCCAGTGGCCGCGCGGTCTAAGGCGTAGGTCTGCGGCCTCTCGCCTGCTGAGATCGTGGGTTCGAATCCCACCGGGGGACGTGGATGTTTGTCTGTTGTGAGCGTTGTGTGTTGTCAGGTACAGGTCTATGTGACGAGCTGATCACTCATCCAGAGGAGTCCTACCGACTGTGGTGCGTCGTTGTGTGTGATCTAGAAACCTCTGGATGAGGAGGCCATGGTCCACTGGGGGGCTGTCGCGCCAAAAACAAACAAAACTTCATTTCTTTAATTAAAATAAAATTAAGTAAACTTCCAAATAGTCATTACAGAAATGTATCTGTGGATCCCCTGGGAAATGGTCGCGGATCCCTCTTATATATTGTGCTAGATTTGAGGCCCCCACAGCGGTGTTGCTGAAAATTGAAATCGTCTGGGGTGTGAAGCCGTGTCGTTGGGATGATGATCCTGAAGAAGGAGGCACTAATATCCTCCGAAACGCCCAACGACACAGTGATGACTTGCAGCTTCAAATGTAGCTCAAGAGACAGCATTTTGCTGTAACCCACACAATTCCTCAAACTGACATACCCGCACACCTATTGTCGAAATGTTGTGTCTGCAACAAATAAAATTGTTTTTCATTGTTGCTAACGTGTTGGCCTATTGAAGATCGGTCAGTTTTTATCTGTCCTCTAAAACTGTATACCTGTGGGTTACCACAAAATGTATGTCTGATGAGCTGCATGTACTGCCTCACTTAATTGTGTGGTCAGAAGACTCACGTTCTTAAACTGCAGAAACCAAACGAGAGATGGTCCGAGTAGGCCAACGTATAAATGGCAGTAGTGAAGACAAGGACCTGCCCCCCGCCCCCGCAGAGCGCGCGGCGCCTAGGGGGGGGCAGTGGGTCGGGGGGGGGGGGGGGACTAAAATTTTTTGTAGGTTGTAGGCGTGTGTCGAAAAATTGCGAGAAACATCTATTAGCTTCGTCGTGTCTGTCAATGCGTCCGTCAGTCTGTCCGCATGGAAAGACTTGGCTCCCACTTGGACGGATTTTCATGAAATTTGATATTTCAGTATTCGTTTTCGAAAATCTGCCGAGAAAATTCAAGTTTTATTAAAATCTGACAAGAATGACAATTATTTTACACGAAGACCAGTACACGTTTTGGATCATATCTCGCTCATTTCCTAGAATGAGATGTTTCAGATAAAAGTTGTAGAGAAAACCAAACCAAAGTAGAGAAATGCTGTAGAGCGGGGCAGGCCACAGATGACAATATGGCGCATGCGCATTCCGTGCTGGGTGCCTAAGGTTACACACACACACACACACACACACACACACACACACAGAATATGTAATAATCTTTTTTTTCCATAGCAACAACGGTTGCCCGAACGCGCCTCCAAGTTACGTTATAGCTACATTTCTTGTCTGCTAATCGGACAGGATTCCATTCTTCCGGCAGAAGGCAGTATTCTGGATTCCATGTTGTGAAATCTGGGAATAACTTCGCCAATTTAATGGGGGGAGGGGGTGCAGTTATCTGCATTGTAGTGAGGCGGTTCGAAGAACTGCTTAATAATGATAAAATCCCCATTCAAACGTCAGTTGATGGATACTTGTCCTAACAAAGAATTTTTTGCTGTTTTTCTCATTTTCTTCACAGAATTCCGACGTTACATATTTGACACGGCTTCATCTTCTTTCTCCCAAGCAGTAACTCGAACGTCTCCTGACATTTCTCACAAGACCCTAATTCCCTTACTTGAAGCATATAAAAAAATCGGGAAGTTGCATCAAAATTTGAGTATCACAGGATTTCCAAATCTATTTTTTTTGACGTTGTGCGTTTTGCGTTGATACTGCACTGTGCCCCAGCAGGCATTCATCTGTTGTTGACAGACTTAACTACACCGCAGATACCAAGCCACGTGCTGTCCTCAACTGTACCGTTGACAGCCATCATTAGGCAACGCAGTGTAGAGACAGCAGCTATTTGCAATAAAACTTGAACACTAATTAAAAAGTCAGGTATATAATTAAAAAAAAACAAGCCTACTCCCGGAGACGGTTCGTTAATCGAATGGAAACTTGTTGCAAGAATATTTTATATAATAAATTGAACGTTGTGTGTCGTTAATTGTTTGGACCCTTTATCATAGTGGCCGAAAGCTGTTGTACCTTTTTATCTGTGCATCTCTGCCTCTGTCTGCATATCAGCTTGGCTCTCAGTGGAAGAGTTTTCGCGAATATTGATCACTATATATATATATATATATATATATATATGGTGATCAGTATTTAAATTCGGCGACATGTTTCAGTTCAAAGGAACCATCATCAGGCCAAATATCAAAACACACACAAAAAAGAAGCGTTTCGTTTTCCTGCAAACATTTATGGTAACGCTAATGATTCGGACAGAAAAGTATAAATTTCTGCTATTGTTTGTCTGATTTGTTTATAAGTAGAATAAATTAAACAGATGAATTTTCCATTGTTATACCATGTATATTGTCGAGTCACTCAATTATTACACCAACTAATGCACTTATATAAAATTTACACATTAAAACACTAAAACTTCTCCTGCCCTGCAGGGCACTCTTCGCAACATAACATTACACAACATGGCATGCTGCCACAATACCCTACTAGTAAAACGAAGTTAATTTATGACTGGTTTTAATGTGGCTTTTAATGTGACTTTAACAAGGCAAAGAAATACAGCTCCCTGATGATGGTCTTAGGACCGAAACATGTCGGAGCAGTTTTAGTGTTTTAATGTGTAAATTTTATATAAGTGCATTGGTTGGTGTAATAATTGAGTGAACAGATGAAATTTTACGACGTCGAGTTTTAAGCAGATTTTTCATGCGGATGTTAGAATGTTACGGGAGAACGGGAGGACAGGAAGACTCTAACATGGCCAACTGAGGGGGCTTCGTTTTTCAAATTCTTTATTGTTCACACCCAAAACAAATATCGAAAGTGATCGTGATGTTAATGTATGGATATAGAAGCTTGATAACATTTCGCAGTTACGTTACGGGACTAGACATTTGTTAGTTGCACTGTAAAATAGGAGTTGTGAAGTCGAAATGAAAGCATTCGAATTGCATCATGTCGAGGTATCACACGGTTCATGATGGGGGGAAATATACGGCAGAATATTAGCATAGGCACCATTATTGGATGTTCTGTGAACTGTAGCCATTAGAACATTAATTATTTGAACTGGGGGTTGTTTGTTCGGAACATTAGCAACGTCGCAGAGTGTGGATGTGGTTAGTGTACAGATTAAGCTCATCTTGATATGAAACCTGCACATTATTACGTTATAATTGGCAAGTGGAGGGGCCGCATTGGCGAACTGTAGGACATTTTACGTGTTTGGAAGGCAGTGTGGTGATGGTGAATTAGAGAGAATTCGGTCACTGGCTGTCTGTCGGTCTGAAACAGATTAGTTAGTGGCTTTTTGGTGATCAGAGAGAGGTCAGGTTTTGGCTTGGTGGATAATCAGAGAGAGGTCAGTTACTGGCTTTGTGGTGATCAGAGAGAGGTCAGGCTTTGGCTTGGTGGTGATTACAGAGAGGTCAGGCTTTGGCTTGGTGGTGAATCGGAGAGAAGTCAGTTACTGGCTTTGTGGTGATCAGAGAGAGGTCAGGGTGTGTCTTGGTGGTGATCACAGAGACTTTGGCTTTGACTTGGTGGTGAATCAGAGAGAAGTCAGTTACTGGCTTTGTGGTGATCAGAGAGAGGTCAGGCTGTGGCTTGGTGGTGAATGAGAGAGAGGTCAGTCATTGGGCATCTGTTGAGTCTGAAAGAATTCAGTCATTGGCTTGTTGGAAGTATCAGAGAAAGTTCAGTGCGTGCCTGGAGGATGGATCAGAGAGGTATCAGTCAGTGGCTTGACTGTGAACAAGACGGAATTATGTTATTGCCCAATAATCTGTAAAGTGTAGTAACAGTGTCTTTAAGCTATTTTTCCTCAGTTGTAATGCACACTGTGGCTGAGTAATAAATTTGTGCCGTAGAGGTATCAGAATGAAATTAAAATGCTGGGAAATGGGCCGTTTTACTAAAGATTTAACAGGAGACGGAAGTGCAAAATCACACTGCGTTTGAGTATTACACGTATTTTGTTAAACGCTTTTTCTTGATATTGGCAACAAAGTTTACTTAGTGAAAGAACCGATGTCACTTAAGAACTTGAACTTTAGAAGGTGTAAAAAACTTATTTTACTTACCACTTTTATGTGTATGTAACTTGGTCTTTCGCATCAAAAACAGAACGTAGACTGGGGGTGTTTGAGAACGGGGTGCTGATGGTAACATGTGGAACTATGAATAAGTTCTCAGGATGTTGTAAAAGACTGCGTAGTGAGAGGGAGGGTTCTTGTTTTACACGTTTCAAATCAGTTTTACGGAAATGAGGCCAGCAGGATGAGATGTACGTATAATCCAGCACGCTTGGGAGAAATGGGACGTAGTTACAGATTTTTTGTTATGAACCTGAAAGGGCGAGATATTATTATAATAAAACCAACTAGATTCACTAATTTCTCAAATTTATTTTTGGAAATAAAACTCTACATGTTTCGGATAGTTCCTCTGCCCATCATCAGGAGTTTTTCACTGTACACATAACAATGGTATATGTTATACAGGTTTCCTGACAGCTTACGAGCAGTATCAGGACGGAGTTCCGTCCTGATCCTGTACACACAGCATTGGTATATGTCCTACAGGTTTGCTGACAGCTTGCGAGCAGGATCAGGACGGAACTGGTTCCGTCCTGATCCTGCTGGCAAGCTGTCAGCAAGCCTATACGACATATACCGTTAACTCCGTCCTGATCCTGCTCGCTCGCAAGCTGTCAGCAAACCGGTATGACATACCATTGCTGTGTGTACAGTGAAAAACTCCTGATGATGATCAGAGGAACTGTCCGAAACATGTAGAGTTTTATTTCCAAAAATAAATTTGAGAAATTAGTGCATCTAGTTAGTTTTATTATAGGAATTTACCAAGATGAACGGTCACCTGAACGTCAAAAGAGCGACATAGTTAAGAATAATAATAATAATAATAATAATATTTTTCTTGACATATGTATTTTTTTCCCTGATACTGCTCTTGAACCAACGGCGATCCTTATCGCACAGGCTTCAAGTTTCAGACTGCAGGACTTTCCCAAAGGCAACTGCCTTCTGTAGTGAATTATTATTATTATTATTATTATTATTACTGTTACGTGTGTTATTTAACGACGTTTGCATTTACCAAGATCAAACACTCAATGCTTAGTAACATGAGGCCCCTGTCGCTTAGACTTCTGTCTCACTCTGTATATACAGAAACAAGAACTTAGTTAGTAGTACAGATACTTCTATCCTTAGGATAAATTCGATCATTAACAAAGCTTTGAACAGTAAAAGGGCACCTGGTTCCAGTTTTGGCCCAGAAATATCTCTCCTGACTGAGAATTTTGATATTTTCTTTCCTGGCAAATGACTGGGTAATCGTTGGTGAGTCAGAATTCTCCAGTCACAAACATTCGACGCTATATACTTTGATTTACTGACGGCGTCATTAGTAGACCGCAAATAAATGCAAGTATTTGCACAATATGAAGAAGACTGTTTCTTCCATCTGTGACACATACAGCGAACAAGTTTTGATAAATCTGATGATGATTTGACCGTAGTGGTAATTATGGAATATCGATAATCGATACGAACCCGAGTTCATTCAGTGTATGACATTCTGCGTATGAGTCTAGCGTCGAAATGGCTTTTTGTTTGTGATTATGTAGTCTAAATATAACATTTGAGGACGCACGGTCTACGGGAATGACACCCAGCACATTAGAAAAGCATGAGTTGCTGGTATGACCTTGTTTGTTCCTTTTTGGTACATTACTGGCATTTGCAGTCATTTGCCACATGTGTTGAACTGTTACGACTTACGATGGAACGGTTTTGTGGCGAATTTGGTGTCGCACAACGAAATAAGACACGCCTTAGTCGCGAATAATTTTTTGTCGTAGAATGATATGAGACGAAATTCCGTATTAAAACAAAATGAAAAAAGGGGTACTCAAACTTTTGCAGCCCAGTGATTTTATGTGTAGACTGCAGTTGAAATGTGATGGCACACGATGACGCGCTGGAGGGGAAATGAAGGGGAAACTGGCGAATGGAGTGTGTAGCCACTACCCTTCACACTACCTCGGAACGTGGTGTATCCAGCATTACTACCGCTGACGCGCACACCTCGGCTGCCAGTAGTCGACTGAACTGACGCCCGCGTCTATTTAAATGGACTCGTCCGTTTCGCCGAAAGACGAAATCTGGTTTCTGCGCGTGTACCATCACATTTCAACTGGCCTCTACCCCATCCGCCATATTCACCAGATTTGGCAACCATCTATTTTCATTTCTTCTGACCCCTGCAAGACTCTTTGCGTGACGTCACTTCAAATCGGATTAGGGCGTGAGGGAGGATGTGGAAAGCCTGGCTGGTAAAACAACCAAAACACTTTTTCTCCCAAGGAAATTATGCCTTAGAAAGTTTCAGTAGGCGTGTAGAAGGCGGTGGGTGCCACATTGAAGTTTAATGTCATGTACTGTGTTTTTGCAACAGATCACTTTGTGTAATTTTCCCCATTTTCATTTGAATGACCCTGTGTATGTGACTGCATGAACGCAACGAAACTCCGCTTAACCCTTTGACGCCTAATGTCAATTATAGTGGTCGTACCGCACCGCTAACCTCTAGTGTTTCATTTTATATATTTATTCATCAAATATAGGTACTGAATATTTTAAACATGGTATACACTCTCCGTTTTTCTCTCTTCAAAATGCAGTTTGTTTCATAATTCTAACGTATTTGGTTCCTGCATTATTCACATTTTATATACAGGGTGTGCTAAAATTAAAAAAAAATAATTCCGGCGCCAAAAGGTTAATTTTCCCACTCTCTGTGTCCGTGAGAAAGAAATTGGAACTGGGTAGGTTGGCAGCCTGATATCGGGTGTCGATGGAGGAACTGCCTTATTAGGGCTATGGAGCTGAAATGTAAAATGAAATTAGTAAAATACAGGAAAACTACAAATAGCACAGTCTATATCGGTATGCAGGTCGGTACACTGACAACAAAAGAATATATATCAATCACTTCAGCCGGTCCCAGTAACCGCGCGGTCTAAGGCGTAGGTCTGCGGCCGCTCGCGTGCCGAAATCGTGGGTTCCAATCCCACCGGGGGCATGGATATTTGTCTGTTGTGAGTGTTGTGTGTTGTCAGGTAGAGGTCTCTGCGACGAGCTGATCACTCGTCCAGAGGAGTCCTACCGACTGTGATGCGTCGTTGTGTGTGATCTAGAAACCTCAAGAATG
>Ga0131853_10011581_pt1 | contig 16153 bp, 16 predicted proteins | sample TergutLab28metaG_FD_92764 | JGI IMG/M metagenome (GOLD analysis project Ga0131853, IMG submission 92764) | Labiotermes labralis P1 segment gut microbial communities from Petit-Saut dam, French Guiana - Lab288 P1 (version 2) (version 2) | ecosystem: Host-associated > Arthropoda: Insects >...
GCCCGAACCGGTTCGGCGTGTCGATCGGGAAGGAGTCGCGGGACTCGCCGCACAAGATCGACGCGTGCGTGGCAATGATCATCGCACGGCACGCGCGCCGCCTGTACCTGACGGCGAACGCCGCCGCGCGCAAGAGGAAGACGCAACGCACCGGAAGGGTATGGTCCTACTCATGAGCAGGCCGGATGCTGCCGTGCCGCTGTTCGAGGCTCCGGGGAACGGCCTGGACGCGGACGGCATCCTTCGGGCCGCCGAGCACATCCTCGCCGTCCGCGCCGACGAGCAGGCCCGCCTGAAGCGCATCTCCGACTACATGCGCGGCGTCCACGTGCCGCCGTACACGCCGCGCGGCGCGTCCAGCGAGTACCGGTGGCTCACGCAGCGGGCGCGGGACAACTTCCTGCCGCTCGTCGTGAAGGTGATCGCGCAGAACCTGCACGTGGACGGGTACCGGCCGACCGGCCACGTGGAAGACGAGACCGAGGGCGACCCGGCAGCCGAGCCCGGCTGGGCCGCGTTCACCGCGAACCGCATGGTCTCGCGCCAGCACGGCATCCACCGGTCCGTCATCGAGTACGGGCTCGCCTACATGACGGTGCTGCCCGGCCGCATCGCCGTCACCGACGCGCAGGCCGGCGGGATCGCGGACGCGTCCATGCCGGTGACCACCCCGTACTCGCCGCGCCTCATGACGGCCCTGTACGCCGACGACATCACCGACGAGTGGCCGGTGATCGCGGTCGCCGTCCACGCGATGAACGACCCGGCCGTGCCCGGCCGCTCCCGCCGCATCGTCACCGTCCTGGACGACACGAACCGCTACATCCTCACCGGCACCGCCGGGCCGGGCCGCGCCGGGCTGAAGCTGTCCTGGCCGGACCCGGGCGACCCGGTGCTCGCCGGGCGGCCCGTCGTCGCCGCGCACGGCATGGGCATCTGCCCCGTGATCCGGTTCACCTACGAGTCCGACCTCGACTTCGACATGGACGTGACCGGCGAGGTCGAGCCGCTCATCTCCTTGCAGGACCAGGTCAACTTCCACACGTTCAACGAGCTGCTCGCCGAGCAGTTCGCCGCGTTCCGGCAGCGGTGGGTCACCGGCATGACGGCCGAGGACCCCGACGGCCGCGAGAAGCGCCCCTTCCGCCCCGGCGTGGACCGCGTGTGGAACTCCGAGGACACCGACACGCGGTTCGGGGAGTTCTCCGAAACGAACCTCGCGCAGATCATCGAGTCCCGCGAGGCCACCATCCGGCACATGTCCACCATCTCGCAGGTGCCGCCCTACCACCTGCTCGGCGCGCTCATCAACCTGTCCGCCGACGCGCTCTCGGCCGCCCGCGACGGCCTGGACCGCAAGGTGGACCAGCTCCGCGGCATCCTCACCGACCCGTGGCGGAACTACTACCGGCTCGCGTCCAGGGCCCAGGGCGACGACGAGGGATGGATGGACATCAGCGGCGCGGTGCTGTGGCGCGACACCTCCGCCCGGTCGTTCGCCGCGACCGTGGACGGGCTCGGGAAGGCCGCGCAGATGCTCGGCGTCCCGGCCGCCGAGCTGTGGCGGCGCATCCCCGGCGTCACCGCCGAGGACGTCGCCGCGTGGAAGGCCGCCGCGTCCCGCCAGGACGCCATGGCCGCGATCGACCGCGTCGTGGAGGCCGCCCTCACGGGCGGCCAGATGACGGCGAACCCGGTACCCGGCGGCAGCGAGTACCAGATCGGGGCCGTCGGGAAGAAGGCCCCCATGCCGCCGCTGACGCCCGCCCCGAACCAGCCGGGCGCTGCCCCGCCCGGTACGCCCGGCAACGCGGCCCCCGACGCCGGCAAATCCGGCGAGCCGCCCGGCGCGGCGTCGCCGACACCGCCCGCGAACCCGGCCCCGGCCCGGCAGGTGCAGGTCCCGGCGCACACCCGCAGCATGCCCGCGCGCGGCGGCGGAGGGCCCGGTGGCGGCGGGTAGCGGCACTCGCGCGCCGGCCGTGCGGACCGCCCTGTCGCGGCGGTTCCGGGCCGCCCAGTCGGCGGCCGGGGACGCGGCCGGGAACGCCGCCGCCCGCCTGTGGGCCGCCGGGTTCGACATCGGCGACGCGCGCGGCTCGTGGAAGACGGTACGGCCGCACGTCGCCGCCGTCGCCCGGCGCGGCTACGCCGCCGCCGAGGGCAGCGCCCGCACCTACTACGACGCCGTGCGCATCGCGAACGGGCTCGGGCCGATCCCCGACGCGGCGGCACGGCGCGCGACGGTGCCGCTGGACGACGGCCGCCTGGCCAAGACGATCGACTCCACAGGGCCGGGCATGTTCCTGCACTACGTCGCGGGCGGAGCGCAGATGGCCGACGCGAACGACTCCGCGCGCGCCAAGCTCGCCTCCGCCGTCGGGGCGCTGGTGATGTCCGGCGCCCGGGACTGGCTGTACGCCGCCGCCCGCGCCGACCCGGCGGCGCTCGGCGTCCGGCGCGTCGCCGCCGGCACGTGCGACTACTGCCAGGGCCTCCTCGACCTCGGCGTAGCGCTGCCGGACGGCGGCGGCGGGTTCCACGACAACTGCGACTGCACCAACGAGCCCGTGTTCAGCCCGGCCGACGCCGGGCCGTCGGACCAGCCGCCCGAACCGGCCGCCGAGGACACGCCGCTCCCGCCGCGGGACTGCCAGGCCCTGCTCGGCGCGGCCGGGAACGTGCTGGGCCGCGCCTACGACGCGGCTGCGGACGCGGCCGACGACGCGGCGGTCGCCGACGCGCAAGACCAGGCGCAGGCCGTGGTCGCGGTCATGCAAAGACCGCCGCAGCCCGGCGATCCTGGGTACGACCGGTTCCGGGAGCTGCTCGCGCGCCTGCGCGTCACCGGGACACCCGACGCGGCCCAGCTCCGCGCACTACTCCAGGCCGTTTACACGCCCGCACCGACGGGAGGGCAGTCATGACGACACCGCCGCAGCACCAGGCGTTGTTCGCGCGCATCACCCAGGGCCCGGCCCCGTACCGGCGGGATCCGGCCGAGAACACCCGCTGCCCGAACTGCGGGAAGTACGACGACCAGGACGCGTCGTACTGCGACCAGTGTGGGAACCGGCTGCCGCCGCCCGCGCCGACCGAGGACTACGTGCGCGGCCCCGGCGAGGACATCCAGTGCCCCGCCTGCAAGAAGTACGACGCGGCCGACGCCCGGTACTGCGATCAGTGCGGCAGCAAGCTGCCCGCGACCGCGTTCGAGAACGACAATCCGGAAACGGGGGACTGAGCCATGACACAGCCGGGCAGGCTCGACACGGGGGAGTCCCTGGAGGCCATCGCCGGCCAGGCCGCCCGTATGGCCGCGCTGCTCAACGGCACCCCGCCGCCCCCGGCGAAGGACTATCCGCACGGCGCCGAGACGGGGCGCGCTCTCGCCGACCTGTCCGCCCACATGACGGCCATCGGCGACTACCTGGAGGCGAACCCGCCGGGATCCGGCGGTGGGGACGGCGGGGGCGTCACCGCCTGGGTCGACATGACCCAGGCCCACGTACCAGGCATCTCCACCGACGTGCCGGGGCAGCCCTTTAACCCGCTGTACGACCCGTTCCCGATCGAGACCGGCAGCGACACGGCCCTGACGGAAATCCGGGTGGCCGGGCTCACGCAGACGGTGCCCGCGTCGGTGCCGACGGACGTGGCCTTCATGGACCAGGGCGTCGGCTACGGCCTGGTAGGCATCGATGAGAGTTTCCTCGACACCACCACGGCGACGTTCAACGTCCTCGTGACCGCGCGCTTCGTGACGTCGGGCGGCGCGTATCTCGGGTGGCTGGAGCTGGCGGTCTCGGAGTCGAACGACAACGGGGCGGTGCGATACGGCTCACCGGGCGCGCAGGCGGGCAGCTTCCTCGGGGAGTACACCATGATGTACCCGGAGACGTCGGCGCTCCTCGGCTGGCGGGGCCCTGACCTGACGCGCACCAGCGTGACGTTCACGCAGTACCCGGCCGTCAATGCGGGCGCGTCGTGAAGGGGGAGCTGACAATGACATTTCCGCGCGGCCGGGCTACGGGGCCGTCCCTGGAAGCCATTGCCGGGCAGTCGGCCCGCATCTCTGCGCTGCTCGCCGGAGGCGACGCACCGGTCCCGAAGGACTACCCGCAGGGCGCGGAGACGGGGCGCGCCCTCGCCGACGTGTCCGCCGACCTGGAGGCCATCGCCGACTACCTGGAGGCGAACCCGCCCGGCGGCGGCGGTGCCCCGGCCGCCGCGTGGTCGCTCGCAGCGTCGACCGGTTACGCCGGCGTGGCGATAAACACGAGCACCCCGACAGGCGCGGCTAACCCGCTCATCGAGTGGACCGCACCAGACGACGATGCCCTGCACTGGGCCGTCTTGTTCCTCGCGCTGTTCCCCGCGACGTCCATCTCGGGCGGCCAGATCGAGTGGTACGCCGACTATCCAGACACCACATCGCCGACGTATTCCAGCATGTTCAGCCCCTCCGGGACAATGGTGCAGATGCCGACCACTCTCATGCGGTATCCCATCAAGCCGGGCGGGGCGCTCCTGGCGTGCCTCAATACGGCGGTGACGACTGGGTCGGGCACCGTCCGGGCGTCGATCTACCACGCGCCCGGCTAAGGAGGGGGAAGGGGCACTCCATCATGGCGAACACGTACACGGCAGATCAGCTCCAGCAGCTCCGCTCCCGGGGCCACGCGATGCCGCCCAGCGCGGCCAACGACAGCGACAGCCCCCGGTTCCCGGTCGCGAACGCCGCCGACCTGGCCAAGGCGATCCAGGCCGTCGGCCGGGCACGGCCGAACACCAACGCGGAACGCGCGAAGGTGCGGCGGTACATCATGGGCCGCGCGCGGGCGCTCGGCCTGTCGTCGCAGATACCGGACAACTGGGCGGCCGACGGGTCGCTGAAGGACGGCGGCCCGTGAACCCGGGCAGCTCGCTGACCAGGGACGATGGCGGTCCGAGGGGTACAATCACGGCCAGCGGGACTCTGGAGGGCACGCGATGACGGAAAGCACCGACGCAGGACAGCAGCCGCAGGGCACCGGCCCCGGGGCTGCGGGCACCGACGGCGACGCCGGGCCGGGCCGCGGTGACGCCGGCACCCCTCCGCAGGACCCGCAACAGCCGGGCGGCGCGGAAGGCGCGCCCGGCACGGACGACGGCGGCGACGCGCCCGCAACGGACACGGTCGACTACTGGAAGTCCGAAGCCGGCAAGTGGAAGGACATGTCCCGCAAGAACGAGAAGCGGGCACGGGAGAACGCCACGGCCGCCTCCCGGCTCGCCAAGCTCGAAGACGCGGGGAAGACGGAGCTGCAGCGGGCCACCGAGCGTGCGGACCGCGCCGAGCGGGAGCGCGCCGAGGAGCGCGCCGAACGGCACCGGCTGCTCGCGGCGGCAACCCACAGCCTCGGCCCCGACTTCGTGGAATACCTGGGCGGCGGCGACGAGGAGGAGATCTTCGGCCGCGCCGAGACCCTGAGCGGTCACATCAACGCCGAGGTGACCAAGCGCGTGGACGCGGAGCTGGAACGGCTCGGCGTGCGGCGCGCGGGCACGAGCGGGAACGGTGCCCCGTCGGCGGCGGCGGCGGCGAGCCTCGCGCTCGGCCGGCGCCCGGCGGAGTCCCTGCGGCCCGGCGCGATGCCGGCCAGCGACGGGCGGACGGCGAACGACCCGAACGAGGCGTTCCGCCAGCTCCTCTCGCGCGGCCAGTAGCCACGCGCCCGGGCGCGCGGCCCGTTTAAACACATTCGCTGGAATAGCGCCCATAACCAGCCGGAACGGCAGCAGCTCTGATGACTCATGCCGTGACGGAGGGAACCCATGACGACGCCCAGCGGTAGTTACGACCAGATCATCGCCCGGGGCACCGGGTACGGGGGAGTGCCCGAGGGCCAGGGCGACAACCTCGTCCCGGAACCGCTCGCGACCTCCATCATTCAGGAGGCGCCCAAAAGCAGCGCCGCGCTGACGCTGTGCCGCCGGACCACCCTGTCGGCGAAGACGGAACGGCTGCCGGTGCTGGACGTACTGCCGTTCGCCTACTGGGTCGGCGGCGACACCGGCCTGAAGCAGACATCGCAGCAGGCGTGGAAGAACGTCGTGCTGGTGGTCGAGGAACTCGCGTGCATCATCCCGATCCCGCAGGCGTACCTCGATGACGCGGCCGTCCCGCTGTGGAGCGAAGTGCAGCCGCGCATGACGGAGGCGGCCGGGCAGCTCATCGACCAGGCCGTGTTCTTCGGCGTCAACAAGCCCTCCACCTGGGGCGAGGCGATCATCCCCGGCGCGCTCGCGGCCGGGAACGACGTGGAGACGGGCACGGGCGCGGACTTCGGCGTGGACGTCGCCTCCCTGGGCGAGACGATGGCGCTCACCGGCTACACCGTCAACGGGTTTGCCGGGCGTCCGGGCCTGAACTGGATGCTCGCCGGACTCCGCTCGGATCAGGGCATCCCGATCTACAGCTCGATCAACACCGACATGTCCTCTGACGACGCGCTGAACGGCGCCTTGTACGGGTTCCCCATCTCGCTGATCGACAACGGCGCCTGGGATCCGGAGGTCGCGCAGCTCGTCGCGGGCGACTTCACGAAGGCGATCATCGGGATCCGGCAGGACATCACCTTCAAGCTGTTCACCGAGGGCGTCGTGTCCGACGACTCCGGCGCGGTCGTGCTCAACCTGATGCAGCAGGACGCGGTCGCGATGCGCATGGTCATGCGGGTCGCCTACGCCGTGGCGAACCCGGTCACGCTCATCGGCCGGGACAAGGCCATCGGGGACCGGTTCCCGTTCGGCGTCGTCACGCCGGCCGGGGAGGGCGCTGCGCGCGGCGCGGGCGCGCACGAGGCCAGCGCCCCGGCCGCCACCCGCGCCACGACGACCGCGACATCATCGGGCTCCGACGCGTCCTCGTCCGGCACGGCCGGCACCACCACTTCGAAGCGGACGCGCCGGGACGGCTAGCAGATGGCGACCGCCCCGCCGCTGATCACGGCCGCCGACGTCACCGGGCGGCTCGGCCGCGATCTCACCGACGCCGAGAACGCCCGCGCCCCGGCGCTGATGAACGACGCGTCGGTGCTGATCCGCCGCTACTGCCGCCAGGACTTCCTCCACCACGAGGACGACACGGCGGAGCTGCGCGCGGACGGCGCGGTCGTGAAGCTGCCCGGCCCCCCGGTGCAGAAGGTGTCGAAGGTTCTCGCGCTGTCCGGCATCGACGGGATCCCGGACTTCCCGGTGACGTGGTGGCGGTTCAACGGGATAGACGAGGTCATGATCGGCGACCCCGAGCACTCCGGCGTCATCAACCTGCCCGCGATCTGGTGGGACCTCGCCTACGGGCCGCAGACCTTCACCGTCACCTACAGCCACGGGCCGGAGGAAGTGCCCGAGGACGTGGTGATGGTGGCGGCGAACGCCGTCTGCTCCGTGTTCACGTCGCCGACCCAGGCGTCCGGCGTGATAGGCGAGACGGTCGGCGCCTACTCCTACCGGCTGGAGTCCGGCGGCGCGGGCGTCGCCGTGTCGCTGAAGCCGTCGGACTACGCGCTGCTGGACGACTACCGCGACAAGGCCGTCACGGTGAGGACGGTGGCGTGATGGGCGTCCCCTACGCCGGGTTCCCGTGCGGCCGGACGGTGACCGTTATCCGGCGGGCCGTCACCGGCACCGACGACTACGGCAACGACGTGTACGGCGAGACGGCCGTGGACGTGCCGGGCTGCTCGGTCGACCCGGCCATCCCCGCCGAGGAGTACCAGGCCACGTCGCAGATCACGGCGGACTACACGATCCACCTGCCGCCGGGCGTGGTGGAGGTCGACGGGGCGTACGACGAGCTGGACCTCGGCGACGGCCGCCGCCTCACGGTGATCGGCGTGTCCCGGGACTGGCAGAGCCCGTGGACGGGACTGCAGGGCGTGCAGGAAGTGCTCGCCCGGTGGGTGTCGACCGGCGGCACGGCCGCGTAGCGGGGGAAGGGGGAGCCATGGCGGAGGAGCCGGGGACGGCGAGTTATTCGGGGAGCCTGGAAGGGGTCCGGGCGATGATGTCCAGCGGCATGATCGGGGAAGCGCTGCTGGAGCGTGCCGGGAAGATCGCCGCCGAGGCCGTGCGCTCGGCGCCGCGCGGCGGCCCGGACGACCCGCACGCGGGCCGCTACCAGGACTCGTTCCACGTCGGGCTGCACTACAACTCCCGGTACCACCGCATCGAGGCGAAGGTGTGGAACGACGCGCCCGAGGCGCTGTTCGTGGAGAAGGGCACCGTCAACAACGAGGCGCACCACACGCTGATGCGCGCGGCCACGTCGGCGAGGCCGTGATGCCATGCCGCACGACGTGGGCGTGTTCCCGGACGCGGAGCTGCTGCTGGTCGCGGGGCTCGCGCCCCGGATGCAGGCCCGCTGGCCCGCCCTGCGGCTCGTCACCATCCTGCCCGCGACGATCGCCGGCCCGGTGGTGCGGATCAAGCGCACGTCCGGGGCGGCCCGCGACATCGTCCTGGACCGGCCGGTGCTGGATGCCGACACGTTCGCATCCGATTACGGGGAATGCAGCCTCATTTCCCGCACGCTCGCTTCCGCGCTGCTGTCGCTGCGCGGCCTGCCGCTCGTGAACGGGGTGATCACCAACGTCAACATCATCCAGGGCAGCCGGTGGCTGCCCGACCCGAGCCCGGACCTGTACCGGTTCTCGGCCACCTACGAAGTGTTCATGCACGGCACGGGACAGTGACGGCGGCGTTATGAGGGCCGCCGGGAAGGCAACCAATGAGCGAGCCCGCAGTTCAGACTGCTGACATCCGGAACGCTAACTTCACCTACGCGGCCGGGGACGTGCTCATGTACGTCGCCGCGACCGGCACCGAGCCCCCCGAAGGGTTCGAGGATCTCGACGGGGCCGTGTGGAAGTGCCTCGGCTGGATCGACACGACCGGCGGCATCTTCGCGCTCACCTACACCACGAAGGACATCGGCGCCTGCGGGTCGCTGTCGGCGATCCGCACCATCGTCACGGGCGGCACCAAGACGCTGCAGTTCCAGTGCCTGGAACCGATGAACCCGTACGTGCGGGCGCTGTTCGACGACGTGCCCGTGGAGCAGATCGAGCCCGACTCCGGCGGCGGCGGCTCCTCGAACGTCACCGGGTACGTGCTGCCCGAGGTGCCGCTCGACAACCGGTACTGCTTCCTCATGGACTCCATCGACGGCGTGAAGCAGATGCGGCTGTTCGCGCCGAACGGGAAGATCACGGCCCGGGCCAACGACCAGGTGCAGCAGGCCGACAACGAGAACCTGCAGATGACGTCCACGTTCTACCCGGACACCATCGACGGGATCCGCGGGACTATGAAACGGATCATCGGGTGGGACGAGAACGACATGCCCACCGACTTCTCCATGGGCGGCTCCGGCGGCGCGTCCCCGCTCGCCCCCGCCTCCTACCGGCCGCTCACCGCCCGCGACACGACCACGACGGTCGAGTAGGGGACGGGCATCATGAGCACGGCGGAGGAGTTCACCCATGCCCGCGCCCCGGCCGCCGACGACGCGGTCCCGGTGCGGGAGATCCGCGCGTCCGAGGACGTGGTCGACCTGGACCTCGAAGCCGAGGACGCCCGGCTGCGGGAGGCCGTCGGGAAGCCGACCGTGGTGCGGATCCCCGGCCAGCGGGCCGTCCGCATCGACCACGCCGCCGAGTGGACGTCGAAGGCGATGCAGGCCGCCGCGCGGGCCGACTGGGACGGCTGGGCGGCGGAGGTGATCCGCGACCCGGCCGAGTACCAGGCGTTCGTGGACGCGGACCTGTACAACTACCAGCTCGAAGCCGTCTTCGAGATGTGCGCGCGGAAGGGCAACCTGTCGGCGCGAAAATCGCGGAGACCACGGCGCTGATCGGGGCGTTTGCCGGGCCGGTGGAAGCGGACCTGCAACGGTACTACGGCACCGACCTGCTCGACGTCTACCGTCCGGGGGCGGCCCTGTCGCTGCGGAAGCTGGCGGTGCTGGTGATGTACCTGCCGCCGGAGTCGGCGACGGCGACGGCCGTGCGGAACGCGTCGGCGGATGCCCCGGGCCGGGAGGCCGGGCCGAAGCCCGACCCGGCCGAGGGGCCGTGGTCGGTGACCCAGATGCTCGCGGCCGACCTGATCGATGAGGTCCGGATGCTGCGGCACGAGTACCGGTCCGTCAACAGCGACCAGCCGGGGCCGCCGCCGGAGCCGGTGCCCAGGCCCGGCACGGGCAAGGCGAAGCGGCGCGCGCTCACCGTCGCCGAGCGCGCCCGGCTCGACCCGCGGATGAGGGCGGCACACGACGTTTAAACGGGGTGCGTGATGGCTGACGAAATCTACGTCGGCTCGGTGGCGGTGGGCATCGTGCCGCGCGCGGCCGGGTTCTCCGACGAGGCGCGGGAGCAGATCGTCCCGGCCGCGTCGGGGATCGGCGAGGAGTTCGGGCAGCGCTGCACCGAAGGCATGAACGCTGCGATGGGCGACTTCACGGGCAAGTGGGGCGAGTCCCAGGCCGCGCAGGCCGCCGAGGCGGGCGGCCGGACGGCCGAGGCGTACGCGTCGGAGTTCCGCGCCCGCGCCGAGGAGATCCTCCGGGACCTGCCGCCCGCCGACGTCCGCGCGGACACGGCCGAGGCGACCGAGGCCATCGACCGGCTGCGCGCGAACCTGGAGGAACTGCGCGACAAGCGGATCGGCGTGGACATGAGCAACGCCGAGGCCATGGAGAAGATCGACGCGGTCAAGGCGGACCTGGACACGCTGCGGGAGAAGCGCGTCATCATCAACGCCGACGACGCCGAGGCCACGGCCAAGATCGACGGGATGAAGGCGGAGCTGGACTCCCTGCGGGAGAAGCGCGTCATCATCGACGCCGACGACGGGGAGGCGCTGGGGAAGATCGACGCGCTGCGCGGCGCGCTGGACGAGCTGCGCGGCAAGCGGATCGGCATCGACATGTCCGACGCCGAGGCCGTGGAGAAGATCGACGCCATCCGCGCCGAGCTGGACTCCCTGCGGGAGAAGCGCGTCATCATCAACGCCGACGACGGGGAGGCCGTCGCGAAGATCGACGGCCTGCGCGCCCAGCTTGACGAGATGCGCGAGCGGGCGCTGACAGTGCGGGCCGACACCGGGTCGGCCGACGCCAAGCTGGAGGAAATGCGCGCCCTCGCCGAGAAGCCGGTCGAGGTGCCGGTCCGGATGAAGGGCGGCAGCGAGCAGGCGCTGAAAGAGGAGAGCGAGGAGGCCGGCACCGCGTCGGCCGCCGGGTTCGGCGCGAAGTTCAACTCCGGCGCGGGCGGCATGATCGACTCGTTCGGCAAGCGCCTGACGGGCTTCCTGGGGGAAGTCGGCGGTGAGGGCGGCGCGGAGATGGGGGAGAAGATCACGGCCGCGCTGAAGGCCGCGTCCGGCCCGGCCGTGGTCGGCGCGGTCGCCATCGCCGCCGCGGCCGCGTTCTCCGTGTTCGGCGAGAAGCTCGACGGGCAGCAGAAGCAGCTTGAGGCCACGCTTGCGAACAGCGGGCAGGCGTGGGACCGGTGGGCCGGGAAGGTGTCGGCGACCGGGCAGGCCATGTCGAAGTACGGCTACACGCAGGACCAGGTCGACACGTCGATCCGGAACGTATTCCAGATCACCGGCAGCATGACGCAGGCGCTCGGCGCGCAGTCGTCGATCGCGAACATCGCCGCGTCCCGCCACATCGAGCTGGCGGCGGCGACCAAGCTGTACGACCAGTCGCTGATGGGGAACACGCGCTCGCTGCGGCAGCTCGGCGTGCAGACGGCCACCGGCACCACCGAATCCCAGGCGCTCGCCACGGCGCAGAAGATGCTCGCCTCCCAGGTCGAGCAGGCGGGCGGCATGGCCCAGTTCGCGGCGGCGCACCACATGTCGCTGCAGAAGGCGCAGCAGCTCGCTGCCGCCGCCGCGCACGGCTCGGTGACGGCCTACAACCAGCTCGGCATGGAAGTGCTCCCGAAGTCGGCGACGGCCGCGCAGAACTACGCCCAGGTCCAGGCCGTCCTCAACGAGCGCCTCGGCGGGCAGGCCGCCGCGCACGCCGACACGTTCGGCGGGAAGATCTCCGCGCTGCGCGCCGAGCTGACCAACGTCGCCGAGTCCATCGGCGTGAAAATCCTCCCGTACTTCGACAAGTTCATGGACGGCATCATCGCCGCGATCCCGCCGATCGTCCGGTTCGGCGGGGAGATCGTCCGCATCGCGTCCCCGGTCGTCGGGGCGTTCTTCACCGGGCTCGGCGTCGTCATCGAGCGTTTCGTCGGCCCCCTGGAGCACGGCAGCGAGGCCATGAAGATCTTCACGGGCGTCGTGCTCGGCCTGGTCGCGGCGTGGGCCGCGTACGCCGCGATCTCGGCCATCGTGGACGCGCTGAGCCCCGTCGGCTGGATCGTCCTCATCGTCGCCGCGCTCATCACGCTGATCGGCGTCATCACCCGGTACAAGAAGCAGATCGAAGACGTGCTCATCCGCGGATGGGACGCGGTGAAGAACGCCGTGGCGACCGCGTGGGACTTCATCGTCAACGTCGTGCGGAAGAACTGGGTGCTGATCGTCGGCATCGTCGGCGGCCCTATCGGGGAGATCATCGCGCTGATCGTGCGGTTCCACACCCAGATCGGGCACGCGTTCGAGGCCGGGTGGAACGCGGTCGTGCATTTCCTGTCCGGCGTGTGGCGCGACATCGAGCACGGCGTCAGCGCCGGCATGAGCCTGATACGCGGCCCCGTCACGGCCGGGATGCGCGCAGTGCAGAACGCGTGGCGCGCGGCGTGGAACGCGGTCCGGAGCGCGGCCGTCAGCGTGTGGCACGGCATCGAGACCGCCGTCCGCGCCGGCGTCACCGCGGTGCGCGAACCCGTGACGACCGGAATGCGGGCCGTGGAGCGCGCGTGGGACGCGGGATGGAACGCGGTCCGCACCGCCGCGACCCGGATATGGCGCGACATCGAGAACGCCGTCCGCGCCGGCGTGAACTGGATAGCCAGCCACGTCGCCTCGGGAATGAGCGACATCCGGCGCGCCTGGCAGAACGGGTGGAACGCGGTCCGCAACTTCTTCACGTCCACGTGGCACGCCATCGAGAGCGCGTTCCGCACCGCCTGGAACTGGATCTACAACACGCTCCGCGCGGGCCTGGAGTTCACGCTCCAGTCCTGGCGCAACACCTGGAACTCGGTCCGGAACTTCTTCGTCTCGACCTGGCACGCCATCGAGAACGCGTTCAGCACCGCATGGAACTGGCTGCGCAGCCACATCGAAGCCGGGCTTGAGTTCACGCTCCAGTCCTGGCGCAACACCTGGAACTCGGTCCGGAACTTCTTCGTGTCCGTCTGGCACGACATCGAGAACGCGTTTTCCACGGCCTACAACTGGATGCACCGCGAGATGGGAAACCTCGCCTCCGACGTGCGCCGCGTGTGGGGCGACCTGTGGAACGACGTGAAGAATTTCTTCAGCTCCGTCTGGCACGACATTGAGAACGCGTTTAGCAGCGCCCGGAACTGGATGCACCGCACGATGCAGGATCTCGCCTCCGACATCGCGCACATCTGGGGCGTGCTGTGGAACAACGTCAAGACCTTCTTCGGGAACGTCTGGCGCGACATCGAGAACCTGGCCCGCTCCGCGTGGAACTGGCTGCGGCAGGGCCTCACCAGCCTCGGGCACGACATCGAGCACCTGTGGGACAACTGCTGGAACGCCGTCAAGAACGCATTCCACGACGCGTGGACGTGGATCGGGCACCAGGCGTCGAACTTCTGGAACGGGCTGCGGTCCGGCTTCCGCAGCCTCGTCAACGACATCCGCACCATCTGGCAGCGCGTCGAGGACGCCGCGAAGACCCCGGTGAAGTGGATCATCCAGCACGTCTACAACGACGGGATCGTGCCCGTCGTCCAGGCCATCGCGCACGTCATCGGGCTCAAGGGCCTGTCGAAGATCAACGTGTCCGGCTGGGCGTCCGGCGGCGTCGTCCCCGGCTGGTCCCCCGGGGTGGACGACCACCTGGTGCCGCTGTCGGGCGGGGAGGGCATCCTGACGCCGGAAGCGACCCGCGAGATCGGCGGCCGTCCCGTCATCGACGCGATCAACCGGCAGTACTCCGGGCACCGGGGCGGCGGCTACGGCAACCCCGGCCTCGGGCTCGCGAACGGCGGCACCGCCGACGGCAACGCGCGGCCCGGCGGCGACCCCGGCGGCGGCAACCCGCTCCTCGCGTTCGGGAAGAGCCTCGTCCACACGGTGAGTTCGGCCGTGTCCTCGGCCGTGAAGGGGCTGCGGAACCTCACCGGCAACGCGCTGGAGGCGGGCATCAACAAGATCATCAACCCGCTGATGAACCGGATTCCCGGCACGAAGACGCCGCTCGGCGCGTGGATCAAGGACGCGATCCAGCACTGGGAACAGCAGCTCGTGGACTACATCAAGGGCGAGTCCGAGTTCCAGGGGGGCGTCGCGTCCGGGGCGTCCATCCTCGCCGACGCCATGAAGTTCCAGGGGCACAAGTACGTGTACGGCGGCCCGTCCAACCCGCAGGGCGGGTTCGACTGCTCCTCGTTCGTGTCGTACATCCTCGGCCACGACTTCGGCATGGCGATCCCCGGCGGGTCGTGGAAGAACGTCACGGGCGGCGGCCACGGCCACGGGCCGACCGCCGACGCCTACCTGCACTGGTCCGGGGCGAAGGACAAGAGCAGCCAGGACCCGCGCAAGGTCGCGGCCGGGGACCTGCTGGTGTGGAACACGCACGTCGGGTTCGGCGCCGGGCCGAACAAGATGTTCTCCGCGTTCGACACCGCCAAGGGCATCATCATGACGCCGCTGATCGGGTTCGGGCCCTCGGGCGAGCAGCTCAAGATCCGGCAGATCAACTCCGCGTCCAGCGTGAAGTACAACCCGTCGGCCGGCGTCGGGCAGTGGCGCGGCACCGTCGCGCAGGCGCTGGGCATGCTGCACCTGCCCGGCAGCCTCGTCAACCAGGTGCTGCACCAGATCCAGACCGAGAGCGCGGGCAACCCCAACGCCAAGAACGACTGGGACGTCAACGCCCGGTCGGGCAACGCGTCGGTCGGGCTGCTCCAGGTCGTGCCGACCACCTTCAAGCAGTACCACGTGCCCGGGACGTCCAATAACATCCTCGACCCCCTCGCGAACATCGCGGCGGCCATCAACTACGCCGAGCACACCTACGGCCGGTCCCTGATGCGCGGCGGCATGGGACTGGGCTCCGGGCACGGCTACGCGGCCGGAGGCCGCCCGTCGCCGGGGGAGTGGGCATGGGTCGGCGAGGAGGGCCCGGAGCTGGCCTACTTCGCGCACGGCGGCCGGGTGCTGTCCCACGAGGACTCGCTGGCGGCGGCGTCCCGGAACGTGCCCGGCTCTGGGGCGCTGCGCGGGTTCGCCTGCGGCGGCGCGCTCACGCCCGGCGGCGCGCCGCTCCCGGCCGCGAACGGCGGGGACATGAGCGGCGTCGAGCAGCGCCTCGACACGCTGATCAAGGCGACCAGGGGCGTCGGCTCCGACGTGGGCCGCAGCCTCAACACCACGGGCCGGATCGCCGGGCACCGGACCGCGTTCGGGGGAAGGTAACACATGGCCGACTCGCTGGTACTCGCCTCGTCCATCGAGCTGCTCATGCAGGACGACGGGCCGCCGTATTCCACCATCCCCGGGCTGGAGAACACCGTCTTCGCGCTGAACGACCAGCAGGACACCTACTCCCTCGGCGCGGCGCAGCCGACCGTGGACATCCTCGCCACGCTCATCACCGACGGGGAACGCCCCCAGGGCCGCCGCTCCTCCAACCGCACCATCACGCTGCCGGTCGCCATCGTCTCCGACACCCGCGACAACCTCGCCGCCGCCCGCGAGCAGCTGTTCGCGCTGGCCGACCAGGAGTACTTCACGCTCCGGTACGCCCGCGACGGCTCCGGGACGGGACCGATGATCCTCGACTGCTGGCGCGCCCAGCCGTCGGACATCACCTACTCGGTGATCGCCGAGGAGCAGTTCTCGTGCGAGCTGAAGCTGACGTTCGAGGCGCTGCCCTACGGCCGGTCGGACACGCCCAACGAGATCGACCTGGCCACGCCCGCGACCGGCGGCACCGTCC
>Ga0131853_10011582_pt1 | contig 16152 bp, 13 predicted proteins | sample TergutLab28metaG_FD_92764 | JGI IMG/M metagenome (GOLD analysis project Ga0131853, IMG submission 92764) | Labiotermes labralis P1 segment gut microbial communities from Petit-Saut dam, French Guiana - Lab288 P1 (version 2) (version 2) | ecosystem: Host-associated > Arthropoda: Insects >...
AAAGGCGGTAATTATCTTGAGGCGCTAAGCGAGTTGGATATAGTGGTTTTTGATAAAACAGGTACTCTAACAAAAGGGGTCTTTGAAGTTACAGATACCCGGCCATCACATGGCTTTACTAAAGATGAAGTTTTGGAACTTGCCGCTTATGCCGAAGCTTTTTCTAATCACCCCATAGCCCTATCTATAATAAGTGCATATAACTCAGAAATAGATAAAGCAACCCTGGTAGACTACAAAGAAATACCGGGGCACGGTATAACCGTAAAAAAAGAAGGAAAAGAAATTTCAGCAGGCAATAGTAAGCTGATGGATATGCAGAATATCCCTTATACAGTTACCAATAAGACAGGCACAACAGTTTATGTAGCCATAGACAGAGTATTTGCCGGTTGCATAACCATCTCAGATGAGCTAAAGCCCGACAGCAAGGAAGCAGTGGCCGCAATAAAATCAAAAGGCGTCAGAAAAACAGTGATGCTAAGCGGTGATAATTCACAGATAGCGCACTTTATTGCTTCTGAGCTGGCGCTTGATGAAGTTTGCGGCGAATTGCTGCCTGAGCAAAAAGTCGAAAAAGTCGAAGAACTAATGGAGCAAAAGCGCGCCAAAGGCAAATTGGCTTTTGTGGGTGACGGTATTAATGACGCACCTGTGCTTGCACGAGCGGATGTTGGTATTGCTATGGGTGCGCTGGGTTCAGACGCAGCCATAGAAGCGGCTGATGTAGTGCTTATGAGTGATGAGCTGTCAAAGCTCTCGGAGGCTATAGATGTAGCCCGCTTCACTAAGCGTATTGTATGGCAAAATATTGCAATCTCACTTGGGGTTAAAGGAGTATTTCTTATACTTGGGGCCTTTGGGCTGGCCTCAATGTGGGAGGCCGTTTTTGCTGATGTAGGTGTTGCTCTTATTGCCGTACTTAATGCGTCAAGGGCTATTAGTTTTAAGGGATAGCCGTTTAAATGCAGGGTGCGTTATCGCACCCTGTTTTTTGTAGGCTTTTTCAAAATATATTCACGGCATAGTATAATTTCAGTATAAGAATCAAACACAAGTATTATTTTTTTGTTCAAATCCGGCCCTAAGCTTCATATATTTTTATAATCATGTAAAAATGATACAGCTGTAGAGGTGATAATATGAAAAAACTTGAGAAAGCGGCAAAAAAAGCAGAACGGCTGGTGACGGGCAAGATTACAACGGCGCTGGAGCTTCCCAAAGAAGTTCTAATGAATCTTCCGCTTATAACTTTGATTGGCAAAGAAGACATGACCATAGAAAATTATAAGGGAGTTTTAGAATATTCTGAGGTACGCATTAGAATAAATACCTCAATAGGTGTTATTAGGGTAGAGGGCAAAAAGTTGCTCTTAAAACAAATTACCTCCGATAATATAGGAATTGTCGGTAATATAATGAAAATTGAGTTCCTTGTGTAGGAGGTGAATTCTATGATGCTTAATTTGTGGCAGTACATGAGAGGTTATGTTGTTATAGAGGTTACAGGCTTTTCGGTGGAGCGCTTTGTAAATTTAGCAGTACATAAAGGGCTGTACATCTGGGATGTAAGCTACAGCGGTGTATCAGTTAGAATGAAGCTCAGCATAAAAGGGTTTAAGCTGCTGAAAGACTGTGCGGCTAAGACCAGATGCCGCTTTAAGATAGTGGAAAAACATGGCGCACCTTTTACTCTCTATAAATTCAGAAAGCGAAAATTATTTCCCTTAGGCATTTTAGTTTTTATTGGTCTTCTTTATTATCTTTCCGGCTTTATTTGGCTTGTAGAGGTAGTGGGCAACGAGCGTTTGGAAAGCCATTTGATACTGAATTTTTTGGAAGAACAAGGCTTAAGCGCCGGGGAGCGGCGCCGAAGTGTAGACAGGCTTGTTATAGAAAGAGAGCTAAGCGCTAACTTTGAAGATATTTCCTTTATAAACATAGGCTTTCGCGGTACAAAGGCCACAGTAAGCATTGCAGAGACTCTGCCCCGCGAAAATATTATTGACAGAGGTATACCGGCAGATCTAATAGCAAAAAGAGACGGCATAATAACAAACGTCTTTGTTTCAAGAGGAACCCCTGTGGTAAGGGAAGGGGATGTGGTTCTTACAGGGGATCTTTTGGTATCAGGCACTTTGGTAGTGGGTGAAGGAACGGAGGCAGTGGTGGTAGGCTATACTCACTCAATAGCACAAGTGAGAGCCAGAGGTTATTATGAAATGGATTTTTTTATAGAACGAAGCGAAGTTAGAAAAAACTTTACAGGCCGCACAAGAGCTGCCTTTTCTTTGAATATTCTTAATAAAGAATTAAGTTTCTTAAGGTATTCCAATTTGTACACTAACTATGATAGAATTACATCAAGCACCCGTTTGGGCTTTAGTGAGAACTATCCTTTGCCTATAGTAATAAACAGGCATACTTATAAAGAGTTTGAACCATATACCATAGAGCGCTCCTTAGAAGATATGAGAGAGTTTGCGGCTATTACAGTGACCAATCGTATTATAAGAGAGTTTGACTTTGACACAGATATTTATGAGAAAATATTGGAATATGAGCAGACCACTACAGGCATACAAGTTAGAGCGACCATAATAACTAATGAGAACATTGGCGAAGTAAGATACATAGATATTGCCCATGAATCTGATACGGAAGAAAGTCAAGAGGAGTGAGTATTTACTTGGATTTTAGAAAAACAGAAATCCCGGTTCAAGTTACTATTATAAGCAAAGTTTTTGGCCATTTTGATGACAATGTGAAAAAAATTGAAAAAGCTTTCAATGTGAGCATTGTTAACCGGGATGATGGTGTGAATATTTCGGGAGATGAAAAAAGCCTGAAAAAAGCGGCCGAAGTTTTTAAAAAGCTTATAGTTTTAGCTGAAAAAGGTGAAGAAATAACGTCAGGCACTGTAGATTATTTAATAAGCGCCTCGGAAGAAGCCGGTTTTTCCGATATAGAAAAAATAGCAGATGATTTAATAGCCATGACCATAGCGGGTAAGCCTGTTAAACCCAAAACTCTGGGCCAAAAAAAATATGTGGATATGATACGCAAAAACACAATAGTTTTTGGCGTAGGGCCGGCGGGCACAGGGAAAACTTATCTCGCCATGGCTATAGCTATTGCTGCCTTTAAAGCAGGTAAGGCTGAGCGCATAATACTCACAAGACCAGCCATAGAAGCAGGGGAGAAGCTGGGCTTTCTGCCCGGTGACTTACAGCAGAAAGTTGACCCTTATCTCAGGCCATTGTATGATGCGCTTCATGAAATAATGGGGGCTGAAACTTTTCAGAAAAACTTTGAAAAAGGGGCAATTGAGGTTGCGCCGTTGGCCTATATGCGCGGGCGTACGTTAAACAACGCTTTTATTGTGCTGGATGAGGCACAAAACACCACTCCCGAACAGATGAAAATGTTTTTAACCCGTATAGGTTTTGGCTCAAAAGCCATAATTACGGGTGATTTAACACAAATTGACCTTCCCGACGGTAAAAGCTGCGGGCTGAAAGAGGCCATAGCTATAGTGGAAGGTATAGAAGATATTGCTGTTGCACATTTAACTAATAAAGATGTGGTGCGCCATCCATTGGTTGCCAAGATTGTTGCAGCCTATGAAAAAATGGAGTCTAAAAAAAATAAAAGAGAAAATAATAACTGGAAGAAGAAAAATAATTATACGCAGGATAGGCAAGGCAGGGCAGGCAGAAAGTTTGGCCGGTGATATGCCCTTAACCCTTGAGAAAAAGACAGGTGATTGGTATTGAAAAACGGTTCTGCTAATTTCAGATTTATGGCTTTATTAACAGCGGTTGCTTTGCTTATAACTATGTTCTTCCTAATAAGCGGGAGTTATGTAAGTGAGGGTTATAATATTGAGCCAGGCTCTGTTTCGCCTGTTAGAATCAGGGCCATCAGACAGATAGAAAACAGAATAGCCACAGAGCGGCTTCGTGATGAGGCGGAGAGTTTAGTAAACCCCATGCTGAGGCAGGACTTGCAGATCGAGGCGGAAGTAATAGCCCGCATTGATCAGTTTTTTGTAGAGACTGACAGATTAAGGCGGGAAAACACGCCTATTTTCACGCCGCAAGCGCCCCTTAATATGCGGATACCGTCTGAGCTTGATAGTGCTGACGATGAAGAGACACAGCCACTTGCTCTTCCGCCTCGTATAGATGTAATCTCCCATGAGGAGTTTATGAGGCAAACTATAGAAGAGTCCTTTTTGTCTCAGGATTTTTCTTTTGATCTTTTACTATTTACAACAAATCTCGACACAGCCCATTATCAAATGCTGCGCCAGGTTGTATTTGATGTTGTCATGCGGGTTCTTGACGCCGGTGTACAAGAAGAGGCTCACGCCAGAGCGCTTGCTGATATGCGTTCTGAGTTTGACAGAATATATCAGGGGGGCGATTCACGGCTAAGCACTGTGGCTTATGAGATTGCCGCCGTGTACTTTCTGCCTAATTTAATTTTTGATGAAGAGGCGACTTTATCACTTCAGGCTGAACGCAGGGCTGAGATTCCCACTATTTACTTCCTTCAAGGTGAAACAATAGTAGATGAAGGGCAGGTAGTTACAGAAGAGGCTTATGCAGTTATAGAGGCTCTTGGCCTGCTTTCAAGGGGCATATTTGAAAGCATTATGCCTATATTGGGTGTAAGCGGCGTTGCTGTTTTCATCTTTGCCTTTTGTTTAATATATATCGCCCGTTATTGTGAGGAGCTTAGAAAAAGCAGAAAAGAAGCGCTAATGCTGCTTTGCCTGTATCTTGTGACCATAGGCGCTGCAAGCATTATCGGCGGTACCGGGCTTTGGATATTTGCGCCGGTGCTGTCCTTTACCATTTTGGTGGCTATTTTAATAGACATAAGGCTGGCTATAGTTCTCAACATTGCTGTAACCGTTATTACAATGCTGATAATTGGTGAAGGGTTGGATTATCTCATATTCTTTATTTTAGTAGGTACCTTAACGGCAGAAATGGCTAAATACGCCGATCAGAGGAATAATGTGTTCCTCCTTAGCCTTATAGTGGCAGTGGCCGGGGCTTTGTTCTACGGCTTTGTAACGCTGGTGTTTGAGAGAGGTTTCTCTCAAGGGATGATACTGTGGTCATCCTATGCGTTTTTAAACGGTATTTTGACAGTTATGCTGGCTGTAGGCTCATTGCCTTTGTGGGAAGCGATGTTTGGGGTTATTACCCCCATTAAACTTTTAGACCTTATTAACCCTGATAATGAGTTGCTTCGGAGGCTTACGATAGAAGCGCCGGCTACCTATCACCACAGCCTCATAGTGGCAAATTTAGCTGAGACAGCGGCTTATGATATCGGTGCTGACCCTAATATCGCCAAGGTTGGCGCCTATTATCATGACATTGGAAAGCTTAAGTACCCCCAATACTATGCTGAGAATCAAATAAGTGAAAACTTACATGATGAGCTGGATCCATACAGCTCTGTTGCTGTAATAACAGGCCATGTTAATATAGGGCTGGCTATGGCCCTTGACTACAAGCTGCCTCAGGTGGTAAGAGATATAATTGTAGAGCACCACGGTAATACACTGATAAAATACTTCCACCACAAAGCCACTACTCAGCAGCCGGAAGATGATATTGACGAGAGCGATTTCAGATATAAAAATCTAACCCCGCAAAGTAGGGAATCAGCAGTGGTAATGCTGGCAGATACTGTTGAGGCGGCAGTTAGAAGCATGTTCTCAAAAAGCAAAAGTATGGATGAGATTGAAGCTTTTACCCGCGCTCTCATAAAGGACAAGTTGGACGATGGTCAGTTAATTGACAGCGGCCTTACCATAAAAGACTTAGACACCATAGCAAGGGCATTTATGCGGGTGTTTAAAGGTATGTATCATGAGCGCATACCGTATCCGACAAAAACCGATAAAAAAGGCACGTGATAACTCTATGAACACAGGCTCTGTAATGACAGTTAATTTGATAGATGAAACAGGCAAACTTAGGAAAACTTTATGTGATATTCTGCAAAATACTGCAAAAGAGGCTGTCTTGGCTGAGTGCATAAAACGGCCATGCTCAGTTGATATACTCATAGTTGATCTTCATAATATACGTGAAATTAACAGAGATTCACGGGGGATAGATGCACCGACAGATGTACTTTCATTCCCTTCGGGAGAGCTTGAACATGAACTTAGCAGGAGCCTCATTGATAACTTATTCCTGGGGGATATAGTAATCGCCTTCGAAAAAATTTTCTCTCAGGCTCAGGAATATGGCCACAGCCCTGAGCGGGAAACGGGCTTTTTAACAGCCCACGCCATGCTTCATCTTATGGGCTATGACCATGGTACAAAAGAAGAAGAGAGTATAATGTTTGCTAAGCAAGAATTAATATTAAACAAAATGGAGTTGATGAGATGAAAAGCCCATTTTATCTAAAAGCTATACTGGTACTTGCTGTGTGTTTGAGCGCAGGGGCTTTTGCCATAACAGGCTTAGGTTTGCCAAATGCTTCGCTTTTGTCTGAATCACCGGCAGTTCCTATAGAACAGATGGCTGTTACAGCTTCTGTAGCTGCACCGGTGGCAGAACCTATGCCGGCCCCTTTACCACTGCCTGAACCGGAACCCGAATTGGAACCTGAACCGCCTCAGATATTTAACGCCCGCTTAGGTTTTGTGGGTGATCTTATGGTTCATCAATGGCAGCTTGACGATGCCAGGCGCAGAGGTGACGGCGTACATACATTCGAACATAATTTTGAACCTGTAATTGGATACTTACAAGCTCCTGATTTAATGATAGGTAATCTTGAAACCACTTTGCCCGGGCCGGAAGTGGGCTATACCTGCTTTCCCATATTCGGTGCCCCTGATTCTTTTGCAGAAGCCTTGAAAAATGCCGGCTTTGGCCTTCTCACAACTGCCAATAACCACGGCAATGACAGGCGGGAAAGCGGCCTGATAAGAACTCTTGATGTTTTAGAGTCCCTTGGAATTTATGCAGTGGGTACTCATAGAACGGCCCAGGACAGAGATTCGGTGCTTATAAAAGACATAAACGGCATAAGCTTTGCTTTTCTTGCTTACAGTTATTCTACTAACGGCATACCCTTGACAGCGGGCAAGCCTTATCTGCTTAACCTTCTTGATGAGGCGCTGATAGAGCGCGACATACAGTATGCAAAAACATACGATCCTGACTTTATAGTGGTCATGCCCCACATGGGTGATGAATATCACTCGGCCCCGCGGCAGGTGTGGAGAAATTGGGCTAATTTTATGCTTGAGGCCGGAGCGGATGTGGTGATAGCCCACCACCCTCATGTCTACCAGCCTATGGAAGTTGTGGAGATTGAAGAAGAGGACGGTACAATACGAGAGGGCTTTATTGCTTTTTCTCTGGGTAATTTCATCTCATCTCAGCGTACAATTCCGAGAGATGCGGGCGTTATACTTAATATGGAGTTTGAAAAGATTGAGGGCGAGCAGGCGTTTATTAAGTCAATATCATATATACCAACTTGGGTGCAGTTTGTAGATAATAGAGGCCAGTATAATATACAGGTGCTTTCGGTTTATGATACTTTAAGGGCAATAGAAAACGGTGAGGAAGTAACGGTGAGGAATCAAGATATAGCCAGAATCCGCGCTGTTCATGCTGAGGCTACAGCTATGTTTTCAGGTGAAATAGTACCCCTTGATGAGATGCAGAATGAATACTTTATATTGCAAAGATAGAATAGACTTCTTTCGAAATCAAGTTTTTAAGGCTCGCGGAAAATTACTGAAGCCTGATATTTCGCTTTCGCTCAGAAAAACTAAGTTGATTTCAAAAGAAGTCTAATGAAGCCACTGAAGGATTTTTCTTAAGCTGAGCACCTGTAAAAAATGAGCCGGAAGTAAGTTTTCTTTTGAAAGGATGAGGGGCATATGAGATTTAATAAATTGCTATCTGTAATAGATAGAAGCAGAAAACTGTATATACAAATGCATAGACCACCGGATCCGGATTGTCTGGCAGCGGCGGTAGTATTGTCTGATATGCTGAAACATGAAGAGCTTAATCCTCAAATTGTCTACTCAGGGTCAATAAGTAAGCCTGAAACGGTAGAGCTTATTGATAACTTGGGTATAAAGCTGCTGCGCTTAGACACCGACGTTAATAAGGGTTTAGTGCAGCAAGCTGATCAGATTATTGTTGTTGATTGTCAAAAGAATAATTCTAATGTGACGGCTCTTCCCGGTGAATATATAGCCTGTATTGACCACCATCCGCAGTTAATAGAGAATCAGTATGCTTATGCAGACATTCGCCCTGAATACGGAGCCTGTTCAAGTATGATTTATGAATATGCCGAAGAGGCTAATTATAAGCTAAGCCCTAATCAAGCCGCACTGCTCATATATGGAATACGCATTGACACAGACGATCTCAGCAGAAGAAAATACCTTTTTGACATAGATATTTTCAGCGCACTTTACAAGCTGGCTAACCTTGACATACTATCAAGTATTGGCCGTAACAGCATCCGGCCGGAAGATATTTCAACAACTATAATAGCCTATGATAATTTGACAATTAAAGGCAATGTGGCTTACAGTTTTGCAGGCGATGATAAGGCGAAAGAATCATTAGCGGAGCTGGCTGATAAATTGATTTCATTGTCAGGCATTGCATTTGTGGTGGTTTACAGTAAATGTTTTGACGGTTACAGTTTTTCTATAAGATCTCAGACCTATCAGTTAAATGCCGGTAAAATTGCAAAATATGCTTTATCAAACGCCGGCGGTGATGGCGGCGGCCATAAGTATATGGCCGGGGGAATAATCCCTAAAGTGTCTTTTATGGACTTGTCAGGTAACAAAGCAGTTATGGAAAAAGTTATTACAATAATCGAAGAGGCTATTGAAAATATGGAGGTTGAGGAATAAAGATTTGCTAAAAGCCTCATTGCACTTAAAAAACCGCACATACACGCGGTTTTTTAAGCATTTCCGTGAGACATATGCACTTTTACTTCGTCGAAAACGCATTGATTCCTGCGATTTTCGCCTCTCAAAAGTGCAAGTCTCACATGGAATTGCTATAAGTGGTACAACTATATAATCTTTTATATGGAAACCGTCTTTGTCTTACTCACTTTCATAAATACAAACAACATAATTATTGTAAGTACATTTAAAATTGTAGACAAAGCAGCGGCGATACCGAAATTACCTCGAAGCACTTCTACATAAATAGCAACGGTCATAGTTCTCGTTCTTACATTGTACAGAAGTACGGAAGTAGATAACTCTCCAATAATAGTTATCCAGCTGAGAATTGCCCCTGATATTATGCCTGATGCCATCATAGGTATGGTGATTTTGAAAAATGTATTTAATCTGCTGGAACCCAGATTTTCAGCCGCTTCCTCCACAGAAATGGATATCTGCTGTAATGCGGCCACTGATGAACGTATAGTGTAAGGCAAACTGCGGAGGGCGAGAGATACCACCAAAATCAATACTGTACCCGTTATTCTAAAGACACCTGTACCGAATATGCCTGTGTTAAAGGCCGATATAAGGGCAATACCTAAAACAGTGCCGGGCACTATAAAAGGTATCATTGAAAAGGTGTCGATGGTCGATGACAAAAAGTTCCTCTTTCTTACAGCAAGGTAAGAGACGAATACAGAAATCACAATAATAAGTGCTGTGGCGTAGAAAGACATACTTATTGTGTTTGTAATGGCAGAACCCATTCTGTTAAACGCTTCTCTATAACTGCCCAAAGAATAACCGGGGTGAAAGACCATGCCCCTAGTATTTCTAAAAGAGGTGTAGGTTACATAAGCTTGCGGCAGTATGGCAATAAAAACGCTGGCGTATACAAAAATATAAATAAGCGCTCTTTTAAACGGGCCTACTTCCTTGGGCTCAATAGGGTTTAGTGAGCTCATAGTAAAAGCGTATTTAAAGGCTAAAACCTTTTGAAGCAGGAAAACCGCAAGGGCGATTATTATGGCAATAACCGACAGCGCCGCCGCAAAGCCTTGGTTTACCATTACTTCGCCCACAAATTGAGTAAATATTAAAACCGGAAAAGTGCGGAAACCTTCACCAATCAGCATAGGCGTACCGAAGTCTGAAAAAGTACGCATGAAAACCAGTAAAGACCCGGCCAGTATGGTAGGTGTAAGCAAAGGCAAAAGCACCTTAATGAATTTCATAATCCCGACACAGCCTAAGCTCTCAGCCGCTTCCAGCACTGATTTGTCAACGTTGCGAAAAGCGCCGTTAACAAACATGAAGATAAGGGGAAACAGCTGCAGCGTCATTACAAAGGTTATGCCGAAAAAACCGTAAATGTCAAAGGCCGGAAAGCCTAAACCCATTAGAAAGTTAGTAATGGCACCGTTTCTGCCCAGCAGCAGTATCCATGAATAAGCTCCGATAAAAGGCGCAGACATTGAGGCAATTATCAGCATTATTTGCAGATACTTTTTACCCTTAAACTTAAAGGTGGTAAAGAGGTAAGCCAAAATAGTACCAAGTATTACAGAATAAATGGTAACAACAATGGATACCTGAAAGCTGTTTGACAATGCTCTCAGAAAAATGTTGTGAGAGAAAAAGCGCTCAAAGTGAGCAAGCGAAGGTTCACCGCCAACATAAACAGCGTCTTGAAATATTGCCCCAAGGGGATAGATTAAAAATAATAAATAAAAGAGTAGTATTGCAACAGCAGCGCTGTACCAAATATTCCACTTAAACTTAGAGCGGTCCATTATTTCACCTCCAGCAAATTAACGGATCCCTCTTTGTTAAACACATTGATTTTGTGTCTCTTAATTTCTAAATGAACCACATCACCGATTTGCAAAGTTTCGACAAAATCAGACTCTTCTATAACTTGAATACGGGGGCCGTTTTCAAGCTCCATAATATACTCAGTGTTAAGACCAAGATAGAGACTGTCTATAATTGTCGCTTTTATGCCGCGCTCACTTCGCACAAACTCTTCCGGGCGTATGCTGACTCTGACATCCTGCTCAGGGACATTATCAAAACCTTCCACCGGTAGATTTTCGACAAAATTAAAATTCAGATAAGCCGCCCCGTCTTTTTTAACCAATTGCCCCTCAATAATATTGGTTTTACCAACGAAAACCGCTACAAACTCTGTGGCCGGTCTGTGATAAAGCTCTTTTGGCTTACCGATCTGTAATATGACACCTTTGTTCATAACAGCAATAAGGTCGGATATGGCCATGGCTTCTTCTTGGTCATGAGTAACATATACGGTGGTTATCCCCACTTTTCTTTGGATATCACGTATATGTTGACGCATTTCAAGCCTAAGTTTGGCATCGAGATTAGACAGAGGCTCGTCCATCAAAAGCACTTTAGGATTAATAACAAGAGCACGGGCAAGAGCCACACGCTGCTGCTGGCCGCCGCTTAGCTTATCGGGCTTTCTGTCTCTATACTCTTCCATATTTATAAGCTTTAAATATTCAGTTGTTCGCTCGGCAATTTCAGCCTTCGGCAGTTTTCTTTGCTTAAGGCCAAACTCCACATTCTGCCCAACACTAAGGTGGGGAAAGATAGCATAGTTTTGAAAAACCATGCCTATATCACGCTTAGAAGGTTCAAGGTCATTTATGCGGGTTTCCCCGAAGAAAAAATCCCCGCCTTCTATAGTGTTAAAGCCGGCAATCATACGCAGCAGCGTTGTTTTACCACAGCCGGAAGGCCCCAAGAGAGTAAACAGGGAGCCTTCCGGAATGCTTACGCTAAGATCAGGTATGATCGTTAACTCACCGTATCTTTTAACGGCGTTTTTTATTATTATTTTGCTCATAAACCACCTATTATCTACGAAAATCAATTTGGGGAGCAGCTCTTAAAAGGTTTTTAAAAGCGTCGCAGACTTAACTGTGCCTAAGGTGCAGTGTAAATCCACAAGTCGGGCTTTGCCCGGCTGAGGAAAAATTTTAGAGGTTTTTACTAAAAATTTATTCCTCAAGCACATCGTTAAAACTCGGCAGAGTTGTAACGACACACAAATCAATTAAAAATTGATTTGTGTGCTATATTATCTGGATTCGATTTCAATAAAAATTTCATCAAAACGCTGAACAATGGCCTCGCGGTTAGCCATAACGAACTCATAGTCTTCAATTATAGTGTAAATTTCAGTAATAGGAGTCATATTATCGCTCATCCCCACATCAGCGCGGACAGGGCGGTTTGTAGTAGTGGTACCAAAAACCTCTTGAATCTCATGAGAGATTATAAAGTCAATAAATCTTTGGGCCATTTCTAAATTATTAGCGCCTCTGATAATGGCAGATTCTGCACCTAAAAATACAGTGCCCTCTTCCATATAAATCACGTCAACATCAGCGCCGTCATTGATAAGCTGGATGATAGGGTCTTCGAAAGAAAGACCAACCATCATTTCACCGTCGGCTACAGAGCGGAAAACGCCGCTGGAGCTTGGGTTGATTCTGCCGTCAATATTGGTGAAGAGATCGTCGACAAATTGCCAAGCCGCTTCCGATTCATAGCCGCCTGTGGCAAGAAGAATGTTGGTAAGGTGGGCAAAGGCAGAAGATGAGCTTCTTGGGTCAGCGGTGGCTATACGGCCGAAAAGTTCAGGATTAAGAAGATCACGATAACCCCTTATGTTCATACCTTCTGTCAAAGTGCGGTTTACAACAAGAACAGAACCGTCAAGAACGTAAGGCTGAGTGTGACCGTTAGAGTTTCTGAAAGCTTCAACCACATATTGATTGTTAGGTGAAACATAAGGCTCAAACAAATCTAAGTTCTGGGCATAGATAGAATAAGCGCCGACCCATACAACATCAGCTATGGGCGCTTCTGATTCTGATCTTAGTCTTGCAAAAAGCTCACCTGTGCCGGCTTGAATAAGCTCAACATTTACACCGTACTGCTCTTCAAAAGCGGGGATAACGGCATTAATCAAACCCTCAGAATTTGGGGTGTAGATTACCAATGTGCCGGGGGTATCAGCCGAGCCTGACTGGCCGCCTTGCTGACAGGCTGAGAACATAAACAGCCCTGCAATTATAAGTAATAATACAGTAAGTTTTTTCAAAACAAAACAACTCCTTTAAATATAATAATGACTTTTCGCAGCAGCGAATCAAAGTTTTAACCAGTAATGATTCGTTATGCAGTAAAGTATGTTTTGGCGCAGCAGCAAATTAAAAGTAAATTTGCATACTACACAACGATAACATTATAAGTTAAAATTTTCATAAAGTCTATATAGCAATTTAGACAAAGTATTGGTATACTTGTAAATAAGAATATTTTAAGCTAATCTAATAAGGGGTGGCTTTATGAGTAACGGTTCAAAAATTCAATCCTTCTATCAGAATGATTACGCGGAGAATATCCGCTTGGAGCGGCGCTCACTTGAGTTCATAAGGAGTAAAGAGATAATTTCTCGTTACTTAACTGAAAAGCCTATGGAGATTGCCGATATTGGCGGGGCCGCCGGTGTTTATTCTTACTGGCTTACATCTTTAGGTCATAAGGCGCATCTTCTTGATTTTACGCCGCTACATATAGAACAGGCTAAAGAATATGGGGAGAAAAATAATGTAGAGCTTGCTTCGTACCACTGCGGTGATGCTTGTAATCTGCCTTATTCGGATAACTCTTTTGACATGGTTCTTCTAATGGGGCCTTTGTATCATTTGCAAGAGCGAAACGATAGATTACGCTGTATTTCAGAAGCTAAGAGGGTTTTAAAGCCGGGTGGGGTACTTATGTGTGCTCTTATTTCCAGATATGCTGCTATTTTGGATGGATTTAAAGAACCCCTCCTTAGCAGCGGTGATGAAAACAAGTTTGAGATTATCAACAAGGTATTGGAAACAGGTGTTTTCTCGCCGGGGGATATGGCTCTTTTTACATCAGCTTATTTTCATAAGCCTTCCGATATTCAAAAAGAGCTGAAAGAATCAGGATTTGAACAGGTGGAACTTATAGCCATTGAAGGTTTTGCAAGAGCTGTTAATACTGAGGAAATTTTGAAAAACGAAAACCACAGGGAGCTGCTGTTGGAATATATAAGAAAAACCGAGAGCCGCCCGGAGATTATGGGGATGTCGGACCACTTTTTTGCCATAACGCGAAAGTAATTTAAGTGTAGATTTGATGGGTAAATCTATGTTTTCGGAGGTAAGTATTGGTGAGCAAACACAAAACAAAGGTAATTGCAATAAGCGGTACTACCGGCGGTGGAAAAACGACGACTGTTACTGAACTTCAAAAACGGACTCCAAATTCTAAAACATTATCCATTGAAGATAAGGACTACCACGAAAAAAGCGGCATTACTGATTTGGCTAAATGGGAAGAGGAGGGCTGGGACGTAAGTCTTTGGAATTTACAATCTTTAGCTGACGATATTAAATTGCTGTTGCAGGAAAATCTTGATTATATTTTTTTTGACTATCCCTTCGGTTATATGCAAAAGCAAATATCAGAGTTTATATCTCTTTCGGTTTATATTGATACGCCCTTAGATATTGCCTTGTCAAGGCGTATATTGCGGGACTTCAAAAATAAATCTGCTGCTGATATTTTTAAGGAATTGCAATGGCAGCTTGATTACAGACATTTGCTTATACTGAGCAATGGCAAACAGATAGATGACGCAGAATTAATTGTTGACGGAAGTTTATCGACCGATACTATTTGCAGTTTAATTTTAAACAGAGCGAAAATGATTTAAAAATCTGCGAGGCCATTATGGACAAATGGGAAACATTATACGAAACATGCCAAAACTGTACCCGCTGCCCGCTCCATGAAAAGCGGACAAAGGTTGTAATAGGCCGCGGCAACCGTGATGCCGACATTATGCTTATTGGGGAAGGGCCGGGCTTTCATGAGGACCAACAGGGCCTGCCCTTTGTGGGCCCTGCCGGCCAGCTTTTAGATAAAATGCTTGGGGCTATTGAACTTTCCGAAGATAATGCTTACATAGCAAACATTGTTAAATGCCGCCCTCCCGGTAACCGTGACCCAAAACCCGAAGAGCAGGAAAAATGCATGGACTTCCTCCGCTATCAGCTTACACTGGTTCGGCCTAAGATAATAATTGCCCTTGGCAGGATAGCCGCCGGTGCTATTGTTTCGGCTGGGGCTAACCCCTTCGGTGAAGAATTTCGCATAACTAAGCACCGCGGCATATGGTTCGAGAGAAAGGGCATACAAATAATGTCTACATATCACCCGTCAGCGCTTTTGCGTGATGAAACAAAAAAGCGCCCGGCTTGGGAGGATTTTAAGAGTATAAAAGTGAAATTAGAGCAAATTAAATGCTGAAAGGATAACAATGGACAAAAAACACTACTCAGGTTTTATATCAATAATAGGCAGGCCAAATGTGGGTAAATCCACACTTTTAAACCGCTTTACAGGTGAAAAGGTTGCAATAGTCTCAGACAAGCCTCAAACTACCCGTAACAAAATCAGGTCAATAGTAAGCGGCAGCGATTATCAAATGGTTTTTATTGATACACCCGGCATACACATTCCAAGAAGTAAACTGGGCGAGTTTATGGTAGGCTCTGCTGAGACGGCTCTTAATGAAGTTGATTGCATACTATTTTTAATAGAGCCGGATAAAAAATGCGGCCCGGGAGATCTGGCTATAATTGAGCGCTTAAAGCGGGTTAAATCAAAGGTGTTTTTAGTAATAAATAAAATTGATAAAGTGAAAAAAGAAGATTTACTTGAGGTTATAGACACTTACAGAAAGCTTTATGACTTTGATGAAATAATACCCATAAGCGCTTTAGACGGTGAAAATGCGGATACTTTGCTTGGGGCGCTCAAAAAAACTCTGCCGGAAGGGCCGCAATATTTTCCACCCGATATGATGACCGATCAGCCGGAGCGGCAAATTTGCGCTGAGATTATAAGAGAAAAGTTGCTGCATGTGCTTGAAGATGAAATACCTCACGGCATTGCTGTTGATATTATGTCGCTTAAAGCGCGGCCTGATAAGGAAATGGTTGACATTGAAGCCACAATTTTCTGCGAAAAAGATTCTCACAAAGGTATAGTGATAGGCAAAGGCGGAAAGGTGCTTAAAAAAGTCGGTTCCGAGG
>Ga0131853_10011583_pt1 | contig 16152 bp, 13 predicted proteins | sample TergutLab28metaG_FD_92764 | JGI IMG/M metagenome (GOLD analysis project Ga0131853, IMG submission 92764) | Labiotermes labralis P1 segment gut microbial communities from Petit-Saut dam, French Guiana - Lab288 P1 (version 2) (version 2) | ecosystem: Host-associated > Arthropoda: Insects >...
GTTTGTAAATTTTCTTCAAAACTGGAACTCTGCGAGCGGTTTTGATATTCTCATAAGCGAACACCCCCACGGCAGAAGAAACATCATTAACGAAATGATTAACGCAACACGATTACTTGTAATTTTTATCTTCGTTGGTGCCGGGATTAGATTTGTTCTGAACTATCGGGAACAAGCCGCAAAATTAAAGAAAAGCGATAACCAAGCTGAACATCACGACATGAGTTTTCAAGAAGATTCACATAGACAAAATTAGTACGACATGGGGGAGCGTTGATGAGTGTGAATAGGCAGTTATACATTGACAATCTTAGGCTATTTGTAATAGTGCTGGTTGTCTTACAGCATATAGCAGTTACTTATAGTGGGTTCGGCGGTTGGTACTATGTAGAACCCAGCGAAATAGATATTATCCAAACAATTATTTTTGGATTTCATCAAGCATTTACGCAAGGCTATTTCATGGGGCTTTTATTTCTGCTTGCGGGATATTTTACGCCAAACTCGTATGATAAAAAAGGGTTCGCCCTATTCATTAAAGATAGGCTCACCCGTCTTGGTATACCCATTGTCATATATGTGCTTGTTATCCACCCAATTTTAGGCATGGGTATATTGGGTTATCGTGTTGGCTCAGACGGGTTTGTTGCCAATGGTAATGGCGGCATCATGGCTTCATATGTGGAGTATTTGCGTGGATTTCATTTCATCAGCGGTACTGGGCCATTGTGGTTTGCGCTTGCGTTATTGATTTTCTCGATACTTTACGCTCTGCTGAGAAAATTTGTTGCCCGAAAATCTTTGGCAAGTGATAAAAGTTTCCCAAAGTTTACAAGCATAGCAAAACTCATTTTGCTGATTAGCATATGTGCCTTTTTGATAAGGATTCCTCAACCCATCGGCACAGATATACTCAATATGCAGTTAGGCTATTTTTCGCAATATATAATTTTGTTCATTGTCGGGATATATTGCAAACGCAACGATTGGCTAGAGAAACTTAATTATAAGTTAGGAAAGTCTTGGTTGATTTGGGGCATTTCATTTGGCTTTGTTTTGTTTGCAATCATTATGATTTCTGGTGGGGCTTTGGAAGATAGGCTCTACCTGTTCGATGGCGGCTTAACTTGGCAAAGTGCCGCATTTGCTTTATGGGAATCTTTCGTTGCTGTGGCTATGACTATCGGGCTAATTGCTCTGTTCAAAGAACAATACAACAGACAAAATGAGCTTGTAAGGCGGCTATCGGGAAATGCTTTTTCGGTTTTTGTATTCCACTCGGTGATTATCGTATCACTTTCGTTGCTCTTTGCGTCCGTAAACTTAATCCCTATTATAAAATTCGTTATTGTCGCAATAATAGGTATCCCACTCTGCTTCTTGATTACAGATTTAACAATTCAGCGAATACCATTTTTGAGAAAATTATTTGCATAAATTTCTACAGACAGGGTGCTTTACATCAAGTACCCTGCCTGATTTACTACTCTACCCTAAAAACAATACGAAGCAAAAGGGAAAAATTAGCACAGCCCCCTAATATATATGTTTGAGGCGGTTGTTCCATTAGAATCCGCTAGCGGATTATCATGGAGTCTAGCAGCAAACATATATATTAGGGGGCTGTGCTAATTTTTCCCTTTTGCCTCCAAAGCGTTTAAATACAAAATAAATTAAAGAACTTCTAATTAATCATTCAAATTTACATACATAAACGCCCAAAGGTCTGCACGCTCATCAATTATTTTACTAATTGGCTTGCCAGCACCATGTCCGGCTGATTTTTCAATACGAATATAAATTGGATTATCTCCGGCATCTGCTGCTTGAAGTGTTGCCGCAAATTTTCTTGCTTGAAGCGGTACAACTCTATCATCTGTATCAGCAGTTGAAATAAGCGTTGGTGGGTAAACAGTGTTCATTTTTACATTGTGAAGCGGTGAGTAGGCATAAAGGAATGGGAAATGTTCCGGGTCATCAGCATTACCATATTCCCCAATCCAGTAACGCCCTATCGTGTATCGATGATAATTTAACATGTCTAAAACCGGAATTTCAACGGATACTGCTCCAAACAATTCCGGACGCTGTACTAAACATGCACCTGTTAATAAGCCTCCATTTGAGCCTCCTTGAATGCCTATTTTTTCTTTGGAAGTGTATTTTTCACTAATTAGATATTCAGCAACAGCTATAAAATCATCAAAAACATTTTGTTTGCTTTCAAGCATACCGGCTCTATGCCACGCTTCACCATATTCATTTCCACCACGTGTACATGCTAAAACATACATACCACCTTTGTTTAACCAGCCAAGGACAGATGGAGCAAAAACAGGTGTCATACTTACTTCAAAACCACCGTATCCGTACAAACATGTTGGATTATTACCATCTTTTTTTGTATTTTTATGCTTTGTAATAAATATTGGTACTTTTGTTCCGTCTTTTGAAGTTACAAACTCTTGAACTGTTTCATAGTCATCAAAATTAAAATCAATCTTTGGAGCAAAAACTGTTGTCATGGTATCAGTATCAAAGCTGTATTTTAGTACGGTATTAGGGTAAAGACTGCTTGAAAATTGTATAAACATTTCTTTATCTTTTTGCTTTGCAAAATAGCCTACAATACTTCCTGCTGTAGGTAATTTAATTTCTCTCACAAATTTTCCATCAAGCCCATACACACTAAGCTTATGTGCTGCATGATTTAATGTAACACAAAGTATTTGGTTGTTTACTATCATTACATATTCAAGCATTTCTTTTCCCTCTGGAATGATTGTTTTCCATTCAGAAATTCCATTTTCAGAAAGTTTTACAGACATAACTTTTTTTAGCGGTGCATCTTGCTGCGTTGTTATATAAACAATGTCATTAACAACACCAACAACTTCCCAGCTTTCATCAAAGTTATCTGCAATAGGCATCCATGAAGAATCAAAACCATCAAGCAATCTAAAATATAATTTATTTTTACTTAATGTTCCATACCATACATGCTTGAATACATATTTATTATCTTCATCTGAAAATATATTGTAATTCCACTCAGGATTTTTTTCGTCTTGATAAATTAATTTATCCTCACTTTGGTCGCATCCAAGCTTGTGAAATTTAACCATCATATTTTTTGCATCAGCTTCCAAAACCTCTGATTTTTGAGGTGGGAAACAGGAATAAAAGAAACCACTCTCATCTTTAAGCCAACAAGCAGTTGTAAATCTTATATGACTTATTTTGTCAGTCAAATTTTTTAGTGTTTCAAGATCTAAAACATACATTGTCTGCCAGTCCGAGCCTTTGCTTGAAAGCCCATAAGCAAGATATCTGCCTTTTGGGCTAAACATTGTTGTTGTAACTGCTACAGTCCCATCTTCGCTTAAAGTGTTCGGGTCAAAAACCATTTTACCTTTTTCACTTGGGTCTTTTGAGCGATAAAGTACACTTTGGTTTTGCAAACCATTGTTTCGCCATGTGTAGTAGAAGTCTTCAACTTTTTTTGGCACACCAGAACGTTCATAGTTCCAAATTTTTGTTAAATAATTTTTAAACTCATCACGAACCGGAAAACTGCCAATATAATTTGAAAAGTCACTGTTTTGCGCATCCATCCATTCTCTAACTTCCGGTGATGTGTCGTCATTTAGCCAAAAATATGGGTCAGCAACTATAGTTCCATGGAAATCTTGTGTCACAAGTTCTCTGCGAGTAACACGACGGTTTAGTAATTTGCTCATGATATCCTCCAATTAAAGTTGTAATAATTTTCTTGCTTTTTATTTTAACACAAACTTGTGCAACCATCTAAGAAAAAATATGTTTATGTATTGTAAATAGAAAGGGGAAAAATATGTTAAAAGAAAAAACTATAGGAATACCAAGGGCTTTGCAATTTTATTTTTACGAAGATTTGTGGCTTAATTTTTTTAAAAACATTGGAGTTAAAACAATTGTAAGCCCGGAAACAAACAAAGAAATTGTTCAAATGGGAATAAACAGCTCGATTGACGAAGCCTGCTACTCATCAAAAATATATATTGGTCATGTGGAATATTTGCTTGATAAATGTGACATGATTTTTGTCCCACGTATAGAAAACACTGCGATTCGTGAGGAATACTGCACCAGGATTTTTGGACTTTATGACCTTGTACGAAATACATTTCCAAGTGCAAAACTGCTTCATGCAGATGTAAATTACCTATACCGCAAAAAAGAACCAAATGCATTTGTAAAAATTGGTGAAGCCTTGGGAAAAAGCAAAGATGAATCCCTTGAAGCGTACAAAAATGCTTTGGAAACAGCCCGGCAAGTAAAAGAAGAAAAAATAGCCAAACAAGATGAGCTGTTAAAAAGTGAAGTCATGAAAGTATTAATCTTCTCACACGCCTACAATACGCATGACGCATTTATTGGAAAAGAAATTGTTTCATATTTTGAAAAAAGAAATATCAAAGTAATTTATGCAGACATAATAAGTGACAAAGACGCAAAAACCTTAACAAAAGAAGCTTTTGGAAATAGAATTTACTTTAAAACAAGCATAGGGCTTATTGGCGGAATCGAAAAATATAGAAGCCAAGTTGACGGCATAATCCTAATTTCAACTTTCCCGTGCGGCCCCGATTCAATATTTAATGAGTTTTTAATCCGAAATATCAAAAACAAACCAATCCTTTCGCTTGTAATTGATGAGCAAGACGCAAGCGCAGGAATTGAAACGAGACTTGAAAGTTTTATAGATATAATTGAAGCAAAAAGAAAAAGGGGTGAGTTATAGATGGTTAAAAAAATTGCTGTTGCACCGCAAATTGGTGATTATCAAATTATTACAGACATTATTATAAACCGCTTGCTGGGCTATAAAACTATGAAGTGCCCACCAATGACCAAAAAAACAATGGAAATTGGAAGCCGCCACAGCCCGGACATGATTTGCACACCATTTAAAATAATCCTTGGCAGTTTTATTGAATGTGCTGAAAAAGGAGCTAATGTATTTATAATGCCCGGAGTTGGCTGCCGCTTGGGTTTTTATGATATTTTGCATAAACAAATCTTAGAAGATTTGGGATATGAATGTGAAATGATTCCTCTATTTGACTACATTCCAACATTAAAAAGAATGTTTACAGCATTAAATATTGTAAACCCGGAATTGACCCAAGATGAGTTTAACACTGTAATTGAAATGGTAATAAAAATTGTTTTTGATATGGACGAACTTGCAAACAAAAAAAGGCTAAATATCGCCTTTGAAATAAATGAGGGTGAGCATGAGAAAATTTACAAAGCATACCTTAAAGAAGTAAAAGATTCCGAAACTTTGGAAGATGCAGCAACCATCGGAAACAATTATAAAGAAAAAATGAATAACGTTAAAATTAACAAACCGGAAAAACCCATTAGAATAGGCATTGTAGGCGAAATTTATGTAATTGCCGAGCCATTTTCAAACTGCTACTTAGAAAAATGGCTGGCAGAAAACAATATAGAAATTGTTCACTCCGGTGACTTGTCAACAATGGCTCATGCAATATTTAACTTAAACGAGCAAATAGAGCAAAGCGGTGGTTATGTAGATTACAACATTGGTGCAACAGCCAATGAAGCGATTGCTCACGCTCATCAAATGATTAAAGACGGAATCGACGGCATTATTCACGTGAAGCCGGCTTCATGCTCACCAGAAATTACAGCAATGACCATTTTGCAAAACATGTCAAATGATTATGATGTACCATTTTTGTATATAACCTTCGACACAGAAACCAGTGAAGCCGGAATACACACAAGACTTGAAGCATTTACAGACATGCTTAAACAAAAGTTTGCAAAGCAAACTTTTAACAGACAGTCGTGAAACACCGAAACTTTAGTTTCATATCACATTAAAAAGAGGTGGGAAAATGCTTAAAGCATACTTAGGTATTGATATAGGCTCAATTTCTACAAAAGGTGTAGTTATTGACGAAAATAATAAGATTTTAGCCGAAAGTTATTTATGGACTTCCGGAAATCCAATAAACGCTGTAAAAAGCGTTTTAAAAGAACTAAAAAGCAAACTTGGTGATAAATACACAGTTGTAAACACCGGCACAACAGGCTCTGCAAGAAAATTAATTGGTGCAGTTTTAAACGCAAGAGTTGTAAAAAATGAAATTACAGCTCATGCAGTTGGTACACTTTCCGTTGTGCCAGACGCTAAAACCATTCTTGAAATTGGCGGACAGGACTCAAAAATTATTTTAATAAACAATGGAATTGTAAGGGACTATGCAATGAATACACTTTGTGCAGCCGGAACAGGTTCGTTTTTATCAAGCCAAGCAAAACGCCTTGATTTAGAACTTGAAGATTTTGCAGAGCTTGCATTAACAAGCAAAAACCCGGCAAAAATTGCTGCAAGATGTACAGTTTTTGCCGAAAGTGACCTTGTCCACAAAGCACAAATTGGACACAGCAAAGCAGATATTGTCGCAGGCTTGTGCCGTGCTATTGTTTTAAACTACTTAAATAATGTAGGCAAAGGCAAACAAATTAAAGCACCTGTTGTTTTTCAAGGCGGTGTAAGCAAAAACGCTGCTGTAATCAAAGAGTTTGAAAAGGAGCTTGGGCTTCCTGTATTTGTAGACCCAAACGGGCATTTGATGGGGGCACTTGGTGTAGCTGTTTTGTGTAAAGATGAAGAAGATGAAACTGTTTTTGATTTTAATATAACTGATATTAACTTTAGAACAGTTGGCGAGGAATGTACGATTTGTTCAAATAACTGTGAGGTTATTTGTATTTATAAAGAAGACGAATTGATTGACGCTTGGGGAAACAGGTGTGACAGGGGTGCAAAAAAATAATATTTTTGCTTCATGCAACCAATTAAGGTAATTGATGTTTATATAAGCGAACAATATCATATGATTATTCAACATAACAAAATCCCAGGAGGTAATAAATGTTTCAACTAATTTCAGACGGTGGTTGTGATTTCACAAACGAAGAAGTAAAAAAACACAATATAGACATAGTCCCATTCTATGTAACACTGGAAAACGAAGTATATTTAAAAGAAGGCGTTGACATCACAAAAGAAGAATATTTCAAACGCCTAAGTACAGACAAAAAACTTTTCCCAAAAACAGCTCAACCAAACCCGCAAGACTATGTAGATATCTATACCCCACATTTAAAAGCCGGTAAAGATATTATTTCCCTTACAATTTCTTCAAAGCTTAGCGGAACATATAATAGTGCAACCTTAGCCGCAAACATGTGCAAAGAAGATTTTCCTGACCGTACAATAATTGTAATTGACTCACTAAACTGTGCAATTGGTCAAGGGCTTATTTTAAAAGAAATGGTTAAAATGCGTGACAAAGGTTATTCCATAACAAAAACCTCTGACATTGCAGAAAAAATAATTAAAACAACAAAAATATATTTCTCTCTTGACACACTTGAATACTTAAAAAAAGGCGGCAGAGTTGGTCCAACGACAGCACTTGTTGGCGGACTTTTAGGCTTACGACCAATTCTTCACATTGTAGACGGTGCGGTAGAACAGCTTGACAGTGTGCGTGGAAAAGATAAAGTTCTGGGTTTAATTGAAGAAGGAATTGTTGCGGCACTTGAAGGTGAAGCAGAAAATATCAACCTAAGCATTGGTCATATCCTACGCAAAGAAGAAGCTACAGATTTTAAAAATAGGCTTGAAAAGTCGCTTGGTACTAAAATCACCAACCCGGTTGTAGAAGTTGGAGCAACAATTGGAACCCATGCCGGACCCGGTGCTTTAGCCATTGCATACTGCAAAAAACATGAATGTGTAGAATAACGGAGGATTAAGCAAATGAATATGTGGTTTATCATTGCTCAAATACTTGGTATCATCACCATTGGTTTTGAGTTTACATCTTACCAAATTAAAAACAAATCAAAATACTTTATGGTAACAGGCATAGGAAGCTTCTTCTGGTTTACAATGTTTTTTGCAATGGGTATGGCAACAGGAATGGAAACCCAAATTTCACTTATGGTTGCAGCGTCCTACAGTACAGTACGGAACTTAGTATTTTGGAGAATATTTTCTAAAAACACGCCACAAAGCAAGGAGTTTGGTCTTAATTTCCTGCTTGTGATGATTGGCGTAGCACTTGTTGCCGGTGTACTTTCAATAATAAACGCACCAGAGCAAGTTAGATGGTTGCATACACTTGGCATGATTGCAGCACTGTGTTTTGTTGTTGGTCAGTATTTACCAGGTCATCACTATGTAAGAATTACAGTTTCCTTTTATGCAGTAATTGTTATTTTAACACAAACACCACTTAACATTTTGTATGGTGACTTTAGATGGAATGTAATGGGCATTGCTATTGAAGTTGCTAAAATAACTTCTGTTGTTATATTCTATCTTCGTTTTTCTAAAAATCCAAAGCAACCTGTTTTGCAGTTTGCTAAACCATAAGATAAAAAAGTTTGCTTCGCAAACTTTTCACAACCAGTTGTGAACACTGAAACCGAAGGTTTCGGCAGGTGACTGCGAAGCAGTTTCCTGGCACATAAAAAAGCGAGAGTTTGCAGAAAAAAACTGCAAGCTCTCTTTTTGTGCTGTATAATACATATGAAAGGTGGAAGATAAATGAAAATTTTCTTTGCAGTTTCAGGAGCAGTTATAGGATGTATGCCGCAAAGGGCAGAAATAACGCAGTTTGTGAACTGTGCTACAAAAACATCAAAGTTGTGATAAAATAACTTTACTGGTTGAATGACCAAAATAAAGAGTGCACTTATGCACCACAACGAGTATGATTATGGTATGCACGTAAAATTTACATTATATAACGTAGGGAGCTATGATGAAAAGAGCCATCGAATACATTGAGATAAATAATTCAAAACAATGCATAGCTGTTTGTTCAACAAAATCAGACAACCCAATACTTTTGTATTTACATGGCGGCCCCGGTGATGCCGCCATGCCTTTGGTTGCAAAGTATAATAAGGGTATAGAGGATATTTTTACTGTTATAATCCTTGAACAACGCGGTGCAGGAAAGTCATATTATCCTTTTTCGGAAACTGAAAACATAACTATTGATACCTATGTTGAAGATATTTTTATCTTATCTAAAATATTGTTGGAACGTTACAAGCAAGATAAATTGTACTTAGTCGGTCACTCTTGGGGTAGCGTTTTGGGAATGAAATTCATAAAACGTTATCCAGATTTGGTTCACACCTATGTTGGGTGTGGTCAAGTGGTGAATATGAAAAAATCCTCACGGATTGCTTATGACTTTGCATTGCAAAAAAACATTGAGCTCAAAAACAATAAAGCCATTATGAAATTAGAGTCTATTGATTGCACATATATGCAAGAAACATGGTTAAACGATTTACTTTTTGTAACCAAGCAGGTCATTAAACATGGAGGTTCATTATACGGTAAGAGTAATTTTAATCGCTTCGTTTTAGACTTTTTGCTTTCCCCGGACTATACCTTAAAGGAACTTATCAACAGACAAAAAGGGTCGTTGCAGTCAATAAAATATCTATGGCATGAATTAATGGATGTTGATTTTGAAAAAACAACCGGTTTTGAAGTACCAGTAGCTTTTGTTCAAGGCAGAGGCGATTATCAAGTTTCGTCTACCCTTGTCCACGACTATTTTCAAACGATAGATACAAATAAGCAATTTTTTTGGTTTGAAAACTCTTGCCATTTTCCGCAATGGAGTGAGTCGATTAAATTTTATGAAATCATGAAATCAATTATCACAGATAAGCATTAGTAGCGTTATTTACACCCTCTGTTGCTTACATTTTATGGTGTTGCAGTGTTTGTTATAAAACGCACCATAAATGTCCCCAAAAGCAAACGCCAAAAAACATCGAAAAAATGACTCTTGATTTCTCAAGAGCCATTTTTTTTGCAACAATATAAATTACTTTTTCATACCTATTTCAAAGTCACAACCGTAACCCCGTCTTCACCTTCGCCATATTTCCCAAGCCGAAATTCCTTAACATGAGGGTGCTTTTTAAGGCGCATGTGTATAGCATTTCTCAAAGCCCCAGTACCTTTTCCATGTATCAAAAACACGCTTGATAAACTAGCCAAAAACGCATCATCAAGATATTTTTCAGCTTCACTCACTGCTTCCTCCGGCATCATTCCACGCAAATCTATTTCATGAGAAATATTTAATGATTTACCCATACCACCCTTAGGATTGCCGCTTCCTTTTTTAACCACAGCATTTGCTTTTTTTGCAACATCTTCTTCGACAAGTGAAAGGTCACTTATATGAACCTTAATTTTCATAATACCAGCCTGAATTTGCACACTTCCATTTGAGTCCGGTGGAGTAGAAACAGTTCCTTCCTGATTCATGGAATGTATAAACACTTTATCACCACGACGCAAATTCTGGGGTGGCTTCCTCTTTATTTCTTCAACTACCGATCCAAGATCTGACTCAATAGCAACCATGCCTTCACGTGCTTGCCGTCTTGCCTCTTCAAGCTCCCTTTGCCCTGCACCATCAAGTTGCTTACGCATGTTTGATATAATTGTTTCAGCTTCTTTTTTTGCATTTTGCACCAACTGGAAAGCCTCATCACGAGCTTGCTTTTGGAGCTTTTCTTTTTGCAAGCGAAGTTTTTCTTCCTGCTTTAACACATCTTCACGAAGTTTTTCTGCTTCCCTTCGGAATATTTCAGCACGTTCTTGTTCAAGTACAACCATTTTTTTGCTTGCTTCAAGATCTGTAATCATATCTTCAAATCGGATATCTTTTTGACTTAAAACTTCACGGGCATCGTTTATTATTTCATCACTAAGCCCTAAACGTTTTGCAATAGCAAATGCATTACTTTTCCCTGGTATTCCAATAAGCAAACGATAAGTGGGGCGAAGTGTTTCTACATCAAACTCACAGCTTGCATTTTCAACATTTGGAGTTGACAGTGCATAAACTTTAAGTTCACTGTAGTGAGTAGTAACAGCCGTGCGGATACCTCGTTTTTGTAAATGCCCAAGTAAAGCTATTGCAAGAGCTGCACCTTCTGTCGGGTCTGTTCCTGCTCCAAGTTCGTCAAGCAATACTAGTGCATTTGGGCTTAAACTTTCCAAAATATTTACAATATTACTCATATGTGATGAAAATGTACTTAGGCTTTGCTCGATGCTTTGCTCATCACCAATATCTGCAAAAACTTCATCAAAAACCGCAAGTTCAGAATGATCAAAAGCCGGGATATGAAGCCCTGCCTGCCCCATGCACGTAAAAAGTCCGATAGTTTTTAAAGTAACAGTTTTACCCCCCGTGTTTGGTCCGGTGATTAGTAACATATTAAAGTCACCACCAAGATAAATATTTGTTGGCACAACTGTATCCTGATTTAAAAGTGGGTGACGACCTTTGTTTATATTTATATAACCACGGTCGTTAAACTTTGGTTCTGTTGCTTTCATTTGAAGAGAAAGTTCACCTTTTGCAAAAACAAAATCAAGATGAGTCAACAAAGTGATATTGGCATCAAGTATTTCTCCTTGTCCTGCAACCAAACCGCTTAGCTTAAATAAAATCCGCTCTTCTTCACGCTTTTCTTCAAAATGAAGGTCTTTTATTTTGTTATTTAACTCCACAACACTTAAAGGCTCCATAAAAACTGTCGCCCCAGAAGATGATTGGTCGTGTACCATTCCGGGGAAAGAACCACGATGTTCAGCTTTTACAGGAACACAAAATCTGTCTCCACGAAGTGTGACGATTGCGTCTTGCAGCATATTTTTGTATGAAGCGGATTGTATTACACCTTGTAAATGATCACGTATGCGGTCATGAGCAACTCTTACGCTTCTGCGGATATCTGCAAGTTTTGGGCTTGCATTGTCTGCAATTTCACCTGACGGTTTTATACAGCGGTTTATTTCGTTTTCTAAAGAATCTTCCGATGAAATCCCGTCGAAATACTGGGCTAAACAAGATTCTTCGCTTCCGCCATACATTGTCACTTTACGGCATACATATAAACATTCTCCCACCCCAAGAAGTTCATCTGCTTGAAGCATCCCCCCAGCGAGGGCTCGTTTTAAGGCTGCACGAATGTCTACAAGACCGCCAAGCGGTAAACTACCCTTCCTAAGTATTAGAGAAGTTGCAGCAGTGGTTTCATTTTGAGCACGAATGATATCATCAAGAAACGTCATAGGCTCTAATTGCTCACATCTAAACTTACCCATTTGGGAAGCGGCACGGCCTTTTAGCATTTCTACTATTTTATAATATTCAAGTGTATTTAGTGCTTTTGAATTCATTTATATTTTCCTTTTTAAATGTGATAGGAAAGTTCGCTTCGCAAACTTTTTATACAATAACCCTTGGACATAAAGAAGTAAGTGGTGCCCCCGAATCATATTCAAAGCTAACTTCAATTTCTTGATTAGCCTTGACCTCAATTTCATTTTCAAGAGGCAGTACAAGATATTGGTTACTCCAGTCAATAATTTCATGTGTTTGCGGATTAATTGCTAATATATTTTTTGTAATAAATCTCAATGCATTTATTTTGCCTTCTTTTGAAGCAATTAATTTACCATTCCATTTAATATCCAGTTCATAAGGCTCTGAATATACAAGCTGATGATAAACTGTTGGTTCGCCCATTTCACTTGTACGTGGCTGTAAACTGTACGGGTCTTGGAAAAGGATCACCGGTGCATAGTATCCTTCAAAATAAAAATCTTGACAAACAGGCTGTACAGCTTGAATTGTAGCACCCGGTATAAGTATAGGAAGATTCTCACCATATTTTGCTTGATAATTCTTTTTAAAAGCAGCAATTACTTCAAGTTGTTTTTCACGCAGCAAGGCAGAATGTAACATTTCGCAGACAACAATATCAATTGACTCAGGTGGAACATATTTTGTAGCATCAACATGTATTACTTCAATTTTTTCACCATTTTTATTTAGTTTATGAAGACGTTTTGATTCGGTCACAAGTTCCGAGTTATATTCTACACAGTAAACTTTTTCTGCTTGTGCTGCTGCAAAAAAAGATAAAACCCCCGTACCACCCCCAAGTTCAAGTACTTTATCCCCCGGTTTAACCAGAATATCAATCGCCTTTTTAAACCCACCTGTACGGAAAGTGTCGTTTAACATATTATGATGGTACTGTATTGGTATAAATTGCCCTAGCTCATTGTTTTCGTTTTTGTTCATTATATTTAACCTCCGTTTTTCCATTCACAAATTTTTTATTATATTGTGACAAATCCTTAGAAAATATAGTATCATGATTCCCGAATCATAACAACGATTTAGTTCACGGGGATAGTAAAGAAGGTAGATAAATCGAATATAAAAAGTGTTTTTTATATGCTAAAATATTTTGTTAAATTCTTATGAAGAAATGACGATAACATTTCTAAGAGAAACTATTATGAAATATTATGAGGTGGAATATATGGGTGGCTCACCATTAAGATTTACAGGTCTATTTTCTGGAATGGATACACAGTCCATGGTTCAACAGCTTATGCGTGCAGAAAGTATGCGCACAACCAGGCTAAATACCCGTAGACAGCAACTTATTTGGCGGCAAGAAGATGTTAGAACAACGATAACAAACCTTGACAGCTTCCGTGCTACCAATACTGATGTTCTAACCGGGCGTTTGAGTGGTAATGCCTGGAATACAATGCAAACGACTGTTACAAACAATGCTAATGGGTCAACTTCAAACCCCGGATTTAGCGTAACAGCCGGTATTAATGCTCCTGCTGGCTCTATGCAAGTTGTGGTGCATAATGTTGCAGACAGAGATGTTATTCGTGGGGATGCACAATTTCGTGGTACTGCTAATCCTACTGCCAACCATCCAACCGTGGACCTAAACAGCACTGTAGCATCGTTCGGATTTAGCGGTGAGACAATAACAATAACAGTTGGCGGAACTGACCATGACATCGACATGACAGGCGTAAACACTGTTCAGCAATTTATGGATAGGGTTAATCAAATTGACGGTGTTACTATGTCATTTGACAATTTTGCCGGGCGTTTTCAACTTTCTGGTGACAACATTGGTGCAGGCAATACAATAAGAACAAACGATTCAGGTGTCAACGGGTTAATGTCCAGCTTAGGATTAAACGACGTAGGTAATGGTGATTCAAGACTAATAAATAATGCATCAAATGCAATACTAACAATGAATGGTGTAGATGTTGAGCAAACTTCAAATAATTTTACCCTCAATGGTCTAACATTCAACTTAACCAATGCAATATTCCCACCAACATCAGGCGGCACACCACCAGATCCTGTAAGTTTTACAGTTGAAACATCGCAAAACTTTGATGACTTAGTTGATGCAATGCGTTCTTTTGTAAGCGATTTTAATAATTTAATGCGTCATCTAAACGATCAACATTCAACTGCACGCCCACGAAGTGGAAGCCGTACATTTTTCGACCCACTTACAGACGAACAACGTCGTGAAATGAGTGATCGTGAAGTTGAGCTGTGGGAAGCACAAGCGCGTGCCGGTATGCTTCACCGTGACCAAGACATGCGCAACATTCAATCTCAGCTTCGCCAATGGGTAATGCAACCATTAAATATTGGCGGTCAACAAATTTCGTTATCGCATATAGGAATTTCAACAGGTTATGGTACCGGGAATGATAGACTCATTGGAATGCTTAACTTTGATGAAGAACATTTTCGCCGTGCACTTGAAGGAGGACCGGCAGCAAACGGTATTGGCAACTACCCTGGGGCAGAAAGAATTCAAGAGCTTTTTACACATGTTGATCCATTCCCGCAGGGCACACAAATTAACAATGCTGCCAGAACAAGACAAAACGAAAATTCCGGTATTCTGACTCGTTTAAATAATATTATTACAAACGCAACAGGTTCAACGGGAACACTTCGTGCACGTGCAGGTGTAGAAGGGACAGTAAGTGAATCACAAAATCAAATGTCAAGGCGCATACAAGATTATGATGCACGTCTTGAGAGAATGCAAGAAATGCTAAGCCGCCGTGAAGCACACTTTTTTGCAATGTTTGCTCGCATGGAACAAGCAATGGCACAATCGCAGCAACAAATGGATAGCTTGTGGGCATTTGCAGGTATGTAATGGATAAAATAAATGAAGTAAAAGAGCTGGCTACAAAAATTTATAATATAACAAATTCTTTAAATCTTTCTGGTATACCGGAAAAACAAGAAGAAGATATAACTGCATATATTAATATGATAGAAGCTCGTCAGCCGCTTATAGAAAAGTTGCAAGAGTATAAAGAGAGTTTTGATGCAGAAACTATATCATCACCAGAGTTTTATATCGTAAGTGATATAATAGGTGACATAGCAAAACTTGATGAGAAACACAATGATTCTATGGAAGATTTGCGTGAAGTTGTGCTGGTAGCAATAAGAAAAATAAAAGCAGGTCAAAAAATCCACAAGGGTTACAAAGATTTACCGCCAGACATGACATCATACAGGTTTGATACAAAACATTAATCAGGAGGTCTATTAATATGGATGTTAGTAGAGTAAACGGCGCAGGGTATCAACCGCCACCACCACCGCCACCTACAAGTGGGTCATCACAACCAGTGGCAAGCCCAGAAACAAATGTAAGTGTACCAGCACCAAGGATAATCCCATCAGGTGACGCTGTTGTAAGCGATTCATTTGACACTCGTGCAGAAGGCAGAGCAGAAGGTACTGACGCACTTCGTCGTGCAGTTGGTGCAATAAACACAACAATGGCATCTTACAGCAGACATATGAGTGTTACATTCCATGAAGCAACAGGAAGAAACTCAGTAACTGTATACGATTCCGAAACAAACGAAGCAGTAAGAGAAATCCCACCACAAAGAGTTTTAGATGCTCATGCAAACTTGCTTGAACTTGCAGGACTTTTTGTTGACTCAAGAGGATAAAAATATAATACCAAAAGGAGAATCATCCTGTGGTAAATGCAAATCTTCACTACAAAATGCTTGAAGACAAAATTATGACTGCCACAAAAGAAGAGTTAACGCTAATGCTTTACGAGGGCGGCATAAAGTTTTTAAACAAAGCAATTATGGCAGTAGAAAAGAAGGACATAACA
>Ga0131853_10011586_pt1 | contig 16150 bp, 12 predicted proteins | sample TergutLab28metaG_FD_92764 | JGI IMG/M metagenome (GOLD analysis project Ga0131853, IMG submission 92764) | Labiotermes labralis P1 segment gut microbial communities from Petit-Saut dam, French Guiana - Lab288 P1 (version 2) (version 2) | ecosystem: Host-associated > Arthropoda: Insects >...
AGAGTTTCCGAGAGCGGACCATTTACCACGGTTACGTAACGTAGAGTTTCCGAGAGCGGACCATTTACCACGGTTACGTAATGTAGAGTTTCCGAGAGCGGACCATTTACCACGGTTACGTAAAGTAGAGTTTCCGAGAGCGGACCATTTACCACGGTTACGTAATGTAGAGTTTCCGAGAGCGGAACATTTGCAGTGTGGTTGTATTTGTCTGTTATGAATACATCTTTATGTGTTGTTCTTTCCATGTGCAAGAATTGTTTATTCTTTGTCTTTGCCAAAGTGTAAGCCTAGTGTTGTTGGCGTGCTGATATTTGTGTTCTTGATCATTTCACGCATGCACGTCAGGTTAAGTACTTTGTGCGTAACAGTGAGCCTGTGTTTGCTGGCTCAGGCAATCATTCTGTTTCCTATTTCATGTATGTATCTTGAACTCTGTGCTCACAATATATTTGTATCTCACTTGCTATCCCTGTGCCCGGTGCATGTGCTTTATGTGTTTCTGTCGCTTACCCTATCCCACAAGAAATCCTCACTGCGGGGCTCAGTCGCCCAGACAGCTGACGGGAATAAACAGGGTGCCGAGCCCCCCCCCCCCGCCATCCTTACCACCTAGTGGGGCTCACAAAGTTATCCACTCTTTCCTTCGACAGTTGTCCACAGAACGGACTTTTGTCCTCCAAAGCAAAGTTCACTTCATGCCATACAAATGTGTAGATGCTTCGTGTTTACCCCACATTTGTCCTGGGCTTTTCCTGGTTTGTTCAGGCAGTTTCCAGCCTCTAAAACTAATAGACAGCAGTCAAGCTATTCAGGAAATTCAAACTTAAATTTCTGCTGCAATGTTTTCGTCTTCCTTCAAACAACTATCTCAATTATACATGAAGCATGCAGTAATATTCATGTAATTTCCTTTTCTCTAAATTTGTGCTGGAATTGTCGGATCAATAAACAGACACTCTTATTGCCACAGGATGCAGGTTTTATTTGAATCAGCTTTAAAAATGCTTCTGCTTAAGGAAACGCAGGAAACGTAGGTGGACCGAGATAGCTCAGTGGGTCAAGTGTATCCCTGAAAGATGAAGGGTTCCGGGATGAAAAGCCGGTGGAGAAATGTTTTCCCGCAAACCTCCTGACCGCTCCTCAGACCAAACCTGACACATATACTAGAGGTATCAATTTATTCCCAGGGTGTGAAACTGATACAGCGGGACCTTAAACTTCCAACCCATCCAACATCCAACGGAAGGAATCAGTAGTACTATACCGCTACTCCCCAGTCACAGACTTCATAGTCTCTTCTAGTATAGAATTGCCTTTATATTTACTTTAGAGGAAACGTAATTTGCTGTATTTAGACTTTGCAAGTAATGTGATTTTTATGTGTGTTAGAGCTTAGTATTAACAATAAACATTAAGTTTTATGGTATATTGAATTGTATTTATTTGCCTTGATTGAATCCAAAACAGATTAATACCTTGAATACAGAATATGGCAGGAAATTATTGCATACATACATACAGCAGTGGCTTGTACAGTACAACCGATTATCGTTCTAATTTTTGTAAAGAATAGAATGTTTGGCGTATAAATGGTCGTATGGGTTTATTTAAATAGCTATTTTTATCATTTGAACTTTTGGTAATTTTTTGGAGAATGTTAAATATGTTAATCCCAAACGAAGAGGCTTTTTCCTGCCAGAGTAGTAAATTTGACGAATTTTTGTGAAAAAATATTTGTGTCTAGTACTTATGTGATGGAAATCATAATTTAATTTGAAAGTTATTTATGTTGTTAATGGCAAAGAAGAGAAGTGATAGTATATATCGTGACTGACGTTGTGAGAAGCAAGGGTCCCACTTGGGGGGACGGAAGTGACGTCACAGTTACGTGATGCAAACAAATATGGCGGCGGTGTCAATGACCTCTAGACCGGAAGTGACGTAACGTGTAAACAAATATGGCGGTAGGTTTTGCCTCCGGCGGTCACGTGATGTAAACAAATTACGTAACATGTGAACAAATATGGTGGATGACCTAATTATGCCAGACAGTGTGGCAACTTAACCTAACTTTAACCTCTGATATTTAAACAAATATGGCGGACGACCTTGCCTCCGGCGGTCACGTGATGTAAACAAATGACGTAATATGTAAACAAATATGGCGGATGACCTAATTATGCTAGACTGTGTGGCCCTTTAAACTAACTTTAACTTTTGATATATAAAGAAATGACGTAACATGTAAAGAAATATGGCGGATGACCTATTTATACCAGACAGTGTGGCGCCGTGTAGGATCAGACAGCTTGGCGCCTGCCGCTATTTTGAATGGGCGCTAACCGAATTTTAAAATCCGTCATTTTGAACGTGGATATCAGCGCGGCACTTTTTAAATTTGTGTTAACTTAAATTTAAATTTGAAATACATTCTACCCCCATTTCGAATATGGCTACTAGCGCAACAGTTTTAAATGAAACCTAACTTTAAAAAACTCCATTTTACAATATGGCAGATAGTGCGCTAATTTTAAATTAAAACCTAACTAAAACTTAACATGATCTTGTATATTTGAAAGATTCTAAGTTCGAGTCATCTCTTTTTTAAAGGATCCTATCCCAGGTATATTGTAATAAGGAAAATAAAAACACACACAATTTTCAATTTACAAACATATATACAATGTGAGATTTTTGTTACTTGAATGGCGTAAATATATACATTGTAGGCTATTAAAATTTTTTATTAAATTATTCATTTTGCTTCACACTTATAAATACATGTAATATGTTTAAATTTTCAACACTTTTAAGTATTTAGTTATCATAACAAAGAAATTTGTTTTTATACTTTAATTCACTCCACAATGTATTGAAATCAAAGGAATTTGTGTTTGGAGGTGTACAAAAGTATTTAGATTCAAAACACTTATTGTGCCACTCTACAACTTCATCTAGTATCCTGCCGTAATTCTCTGTGTATTCAAGCACATGCCAAGTCCATTAGCTGTGACCAAACTATTTTACTTAGATGCACTTAAGTTTTCTCACTCGTGATGCGGATATACCGTACACAGTACACTGACAGGGTATGTTGTGAGTCACCAAGTTCGTGCATTTCACGTTTCGGTATATCACTTTGGGTATATCACTTTGGATGTCACCAGAATGAACCACTGTGTTTCGTTTAGCACTGCTGACCAGAAGGAGTACCAATCTTCACTTTCGGTTTGAGGTTATCATCATTGAGGTAGATGGAGACTTACTTTTTTTTATTGCTCGTTGAGGTAGTAGGTAAGTCGGAGTAACCCCCACGCAGCAATCTGGAATACATTAATGAAATACAGGCTGAGCAGGACACTTTGCACACTGCAGACTAATTATGTGAAAGTTGAGCCATTGTGCAAATGAATAGTCCGTCCGCAATGCACAAACATATTTAAACTTGTTGTGACATGCAATCGTGCAGCTGATGGCTGGCAGACTTATTTCGGTGAGTGTAGGGTATTCTTGCTGAGTGATATCTGTAACTGTGCGCTCAACAAGCCTGCTGATAAATTGTGTTTGCTGAGTCCCGAATCAATAGATTTTAACAGCAGATGATACCTCACAATGTATCACAGTTTTAGCCGAGGTTGGTTCGTTGCGTAGGCAGCAACTGCCACGTTAAAATTTTTCCCTGCGGCAACGTTGCCCTCGGAGTATTTCCAAGAGTACCATGACACGTCTTCGTTCGGGAATATGGGGTTTGTAACCTCAGTACCCAGACATGTCAAAAGCTCTCACTACTCTGAGTTTACAATAGTTGTCTGGGTCTTGTTTTAGTTCTGTGCCCATTTGCCCCACGTTGAGTTCAATTTTGGTTTTGCCAAAGTTGGTGGCTGTGCATTTTTAGAAATAGATGCCTAGTCTAGAGCAATTCCTTATGCGCGCCGGAAGTCCTTAGTGTATATCCTTGTCTTCTTCACTTTGAACCGAGAATGGTTAGGGGATTGATTCTTGTTTAAATTTTAGGAACATGTTTATGTACTCTACAAACACCTCCAGAATTGTTATCCTTGTCAAGGCACGTCACCTTATATTCCCAAAATTCAAGATCGTCCATTAGGCCATAACCCAACTTTACGGTCTTGCGGACCTCATCCACTACCCATGTACCAACTATAAACCGCTCCTCATGAGAGTGTGTACGGCGGTCCTGGTTCGTTGTGTCGGCACAAACAACACAAGCGAAGAAACAGAAACAATCACCTCTAACTGGGCCATTAACGCTACTGGATTTGGTCTGGGATGTGGACGGGCTTTTAAGTGGTTTTGTGATTTTATAGATCTAAAGCAAATTCAACGGATTTAGCCAAATGCGTGAACAAAGTTCTCTTCTACGAAAGGAAGGCCACGTCCGCATCAGTGGGTAAGCAGCTCTCAAACAATGTGCGTTGAATTTAACTCTGCTAGCGACTTTTTCTATTTGCCTCCAACTCCGCCACCGCCTATTAGTGTAAACATATATCATTTCAACCTGAAATCGAGGCTGTTCGTCGAAAAACATTTGAAATATTGAGTTCATCTTGTGGGTTCGTAAAAGGGTTGTTGGTTGGAAACATTCCTATAGTTCTAACGACTTACCTGAGACATCACAATCTCAACAAAAAACGGCAAGCAGCTATTACGTGTGTGGACCTCATATGCAGTACAGACCAAATTCGCGTCCTGAGCGCTGTAAATATATGTTCCCTTTTATTCATTTCTATGTTATATTATAGCAGTACTGCAATATTAATTATTTTTAAATCTACACGTTTTAGACAGAAGGAGACGTTTCGATGGGGTGGAATTGTGTACCCATATTATTCAACCCATTACGCCGGAATGTATTTTTTTTGCCTGGCCTGCAATAAAAAAGCTGACTATCTAAGTTCTGATAGATTATTTTATGAGGCAAGTTACTTTATAAACAAAAAACTGTTTATTACAAAAACATATTCTAAAAAAAACAAATAATGTAAAATTTCTTTTGTTGCAAGAAAAAAGACAACACAATCTGTTTTCATTGTGGTGTTGCTGTAAAGGATTGGAAAATTACTGATTCTGTTTGGCGGGAACATGCAAAATGGAGTCCGAAATGTGGTTACATACTGCATATAAAAGGTACTGAATTCGTATTATCCGATGCTCCTCAAACAGTGTAATGTACAGCGATCTTCTTTTGTACAGCCGTTCCTGTTTTAAATACATTTTTGCTAGGTAAGATTGTCAATGCTCATGTTCTAACCTGTTTGCCCTGAGGCAAACACTAACCCTCAAATTTCGGTAGTAGTAGTCTAGTCCGTTCTCGCAGGTTTACCCGCAAGTCTTACTGTGGTCGGTCGTAAAAGTAATGTAACTCCTACGATTCGGTGATGTTTCGTTTCTAACCATCTCGAGCAGTGGACGCTTATATAAAGACTTGCATAATATTATAGGACAAGGTGTCGCTCCTCTGGCTCGAGGAACATAAAAGGGTGAACAATGTGTTCCGAATGTAATGCGCTGGTTCACAAATTTATTGAACACAATGTAATAAGATTCAAAAAACTAGAAACTGGATTTAAATTAATGTATAATACAATTCATGCACACGTGTTGACTGCTGCACTAGTACACTACCCTTGTATCTTGGCTGTACACATATACTGGTACTATTTAGCAATGAAGGACACAACACTCTTATAGTGAAGCACTTTAGAACCCTTTGTTCTTTAATACAAATTTATGTTGAAAACACATTTAGAACCCTATGTTCTGTAATTGAAATGAAATAACAAGTTACACGTTCCGTATGAAGAACTGCGTCCAGCCACTAGACTGCTGTGAGTCGAACTGATCACGCTACTGTGGCTAACGCGCACTGCATCTAAGCTAGAACAAAGAAAGAACGTTCTGGAAGCATAGACGCGCTATGACGTCTCTTAACTCGTGATGGTTGCATCATCCCTAAGTTAACAAGAGTTGTGCAATCTGATGCACCAATGTTACGCCTATTGTTAGCGAGAAAATCCAACTGTAAAAATTCTGCCCTTAGCGTAACCCAAGGTGTGTGGTACGATACATTTCAAGTTCCGATTACAAAGTGGTAATGGCTCTTGAATTATATTGTTACTACCATAAATAATGATAGTGTTGTGTAGTTCTTTCGGTTACTATCCGAGTTACGTGGCCGGTATCCTAAATTATGTAAAGCAAATTCATTTCTACATGCTGTGTAGTGAAAATTTAAATTACGCATATTATATTGAAATATTTATTGCCGATAAATAATGTACTGTTACTTATAAGAAACACACAGGAATTTATTTCGGGTTATCATCTAGTAGTAAAACAATTGCGTTATGTTTTGAAGCAAGACAGTTTCGAAAACTACATTCCGAAGTTGTATTTGCTGAAAGTGTGTTGAAGAATATGCAGATGTCTTGTCTAGTCCACAGTATTAAGTACGTCAACAAAATTGTGACATATATCACTAATGACGCACTAACGTCAAAGCATGACTGTGTGTTCGATTTGTTTGATTTACACTTGCCTAAGCGATTAGTAAACTGCAGTCATGTAAATAAAGTTGCTCAGAACACTCTTTATGAGTCGAATTTCCTGTCGGTACACAGTATTGTACTAAACAAATTAATCATGTGCTAAGGAGTCTCAGTGCCGTTGTAAGTTATGTGTAAAAGTCGGACGTGCCATTTTAAAATCACAATGTGTTAAGAAAATAAGTGAACTTACTTTCTACCCGATTTCTCTAAGGAAAGAATTCATTGCAAGTGTAAAAACAGAACATGTATTTGAAATTTACGCATTTTTTAACGCACCGCAAGCCACCTTCTGTCGGCTACCAAACCACACTCCGCTGATTAATTATTGTAAGTGTACAAACAAAATAAAAATCGATAACTTGCACTGTATATATGTTTGTAAATTGAGAGTTGTGTTTACATTGTCCTTATTACAATATACCTGGGATAGGATATGGTTAAAACAGCAGGATTCGAACGTAGAATCTTTCAATTATATTTCCGGAGTCTTACCACTTCAGTCAACTTTTTTCTCATAGATAAAGAAATATAATTATTTAAGTTAGGTTTTAATTTAAAACTAGCGCGCTAGCTGCAATATAGTATTATGGCGGTTTTTAGAGTTAGGTTTAATTGAAAACTGCCGCGCTAATAGCCATATTCAAAATGACGGCAGGCGGTAATTGAAATTTAAAGTTATGTTAGAACAAATCTCAAAATGCCGCTCTAGTAGCCATATTGTAAAATGGCGGACTTTAAATCAAGTTACCGCTCACTCAATATAGCGCCGGGCGCCAAGCTGTCTGGTATAATTAGATCGTCTACCATATTTGTTTACATATTACATCATTTTTATATCACGTGACCGCCGGAGGCAAGTTCGTCCACCATATTTGTTTACATATCATAGGTTAAAGTTAGTTTAAGGAGCCATACTGTCGGGCATAATTATTTCATCCGCCATTTTTTACATGTGACTTCGTTTGTTTACAATACGTGACCGCCGGAGGCAATGTCTCCCGGCATATCTGTTTAGAAGTGACGTCACTTCCGTCCAAAGGTCATTGACACAGCCGTCATTTTTGTTCACGTCACGTGACTGTGACGTTTCTTCCGTCCCCAAGTGTTACCTTTACTACTGTTGTGGAATCTTAGATGAAATAAATGTCTAGATAACTCTCTAATTCTGCATTCGGTAATAATTCTAATTATATTCTACTGTGTTTTGAAAATATTTGCACTGTTTGAAGAATTCCACCAAACTATTAATCTATAATTCATAACGGGAAAAAACTCTAGTAAACCTTCTGGAGTGTTCATGTTATGTAAAGGATTTAACTGATATCTCTGCATAGAAAACAGCATGGAATAGTGTGTAATTCCTTCAGTATTCATTTTCAAATCCAGAGTACTCTCTACCATCTTTATTCCAAGAAAATTTTGTCATAAGCATTAGAAATTCATTTGTAGCTACAACTTATGTCGAGATTAATTTGAGGATAATTTGTAGCTGTAAATTGCGTTCAACGGGGTTTGATCAAAATTCACAGAACGGTGTGAACCACTCATTTAAGTGTTCAAATTCAAAATTTATATCATATTTAAAATCTTCGAGTATAGAATTTTGGTGAATATAACACTAGTACCAACGGAAAACAAATTGCTTTAAAATTTACCTTAACAATTTTTGATAAATTATTTACATAAATGAGAAAATGTAAAGAATCTAGAACTGATGTTTGTAGAACCCCGTGTCTTTTAACTCCATAGCTTGAATATTCAGCCGGTGAATTTTAAATTTTATGTGCATTTTTTGTAACATTTCCCGAGGTATGATTGGATCCATCCATAAGATTTGACAATTATTGCATAAAAATGTAATTTGGACAATAATATTTGCTCTCGCTACATCACAGAAAATCACTCCCACAATAAATCTGTCATTAAAAACAATTGAGTTATTCAGAGTTTGCTTTTTCAGCGATTAAATTTTTCTCAATCCAAACTATTCCCAAATAATAAGCTGTAATCGTTCAAGTGTCCGCATAGCCTATCGTAAATAAACGTTTTAAATACTCTTGAATATTACGTCATAATACTGTTCTGTAGATAGAAATGCAAATCTACCGACCATTATATAACGGTTTCACCACAGATTATTTTAAGCGTTGAGGAAAATTTCCTGGTGATGAAGACGTATTACATATATAATTCAAATATGAGCGAATATAAATCGAGCCTATTATATATAAATTAGTAGGGATTTAATCACATCCATAAGTACGTATATGTTTAGGAGATGTTGTAATTTTTCAATTTTTGTGTTGTTGGATACTTCAGTTTTATATTTGGATATATTTGATCGAGTTTATCAAAGTGCCTTTATCACACACACACACACACACACACACACACACACATATATATATATATATATTGCCTAATAGTGTCCACTTTTTCCGGTTTACTCCCATTTTTTCCATTTGATTTGTAATGCATATAATTAAACAAATTCCTTCCGTTGGTTCTTACGAACTTGAAAGAACAGCAACATTTTGCACAACAATGTGCCTGTAACTATTTCCTGAACCCACTGAGTTTTAAAGTTGAGTAACTGGTAAACACACACAAAACCATTCTTTTGATGACACACATGTATTCTGCATGTACTTACAGAGTGTCTGGTTTTTGCCTAGAATCACAGGAAGGGAACCATGGAATTGTACTGTGGCTTGGGAGAGTTTGGTGTCTAACTTTGCTTCAGTTTTATCGAAATGCAAGTGACACAATACAGTAAAATTACGATTTGTAATAGCAGCACACGATAAGTACACACTGTGGAGATTTGAGGTGTATGGTTGCTTGTGGTCTGTTGTACAGAACAGTATATTGTGAATATGGTGCTTGTATAATGGCAACAAATTGTAGTGCGAGTGGCAAAATTACACAACACTTTTGATTTGAAAACTCCAACTAATGGAGATCAAATTACACACATTCTGTAGGTACGTCCATAAATGCCCTCTTTGGTGGCCATTTACTCCTTGCAGCAGAATCTGGTTGGGAAGCTAATCGGTTTTCAGCTAGTCAAGAAATTCCTCTCTTTTTATGCAACCCAAAGCTCAGTACCACGCATACACCTGCCGGCCACCTGTCCAAATTCCGAACCAGATCAATCTCATCCATGTCCCTCTACCCCACTTCCTGAAGAAGTATTTTAATATTATCTTCCAATTTAAGCCTGGGCTTCCTACTGGTCTCTTTCCTCCATGTTTCCCCACCAACACCCTGTATAAATCTCTCCTCTCTGCCATACGTGTTACATTCCCGGTCCACCTATTACTTCTTTATTTAATCACCCGAATAATATTTGGTTATGAGTAATTTTAAGCTCCTCTTGATATATTTACCCGAATCTCTTGTTATCTCGTCCTTCTTAGAACCAAACATTCTCAAATACCCTCAGCAAAACCTCCTCCATCGATGTGAGATTTCCACAGTTTCTTCATTTGTTCTATATTCGCTCTGCCTTCAAAAGTCGAATAAAATTTGTCACTCTTTTTCTTCCTTTCTTGTTAGCCTTCCTTCCTTGGTTTTTGAATTTTAATTCTGATGGCAATGAAGCATTCTTCACCATTCACCTTTGGTGATATTGCAGAGCACAGCAGTTATCATGTTCTAATGTCATTCACTGGGAAAACTGTTGGATGTTTTTTGCAACAGGATGTTCTCAGAGACTTAAATGTTGTGCTCTATTTTGTGAGCACTTTCATCTCCAACCATCATCGAAATTCTCATCAGACATTTGGAGTGATTGCTGTTTATCTTTTTATTTTTATAATGTTGTATTTATCCTCAAAATAGATCTGTGTAAATGTGCACACAACGATCACAGCCCATAACGAATTAAGCGACTTCAATGCGTAAAGTTAACCTCATTAACCGGACAGTGTCGTCTGCTTTACAAAGTACCACTTCGTGTGGCATAAACTTGGCTAGTGGCGTTCTTACTGTCTCCTATAACGATTCTTACGGTAAAAGGATCTTATGTCAACCAGCAGCGAAGTTCTCGGCCTAAACAAACGAGTGGGCCATTAGAGACTGTGGGGACCTTGAAATGTTTATGCCAGCATTTGACATTTGTAGCTATTGCACTGTAATTTTGCCTTCGATGGACCCAGTTAGCATTATGGACAAAAATAAAATAACGCACTGCGGATAGAAAGATAGCAAATATTGCTTTAAATACTTTCTCATATTGTTCATTCTGTGCAATTTGAATTGAATTAAACATTCTATCAATACCAAAAATGCTCTATCTGATGTGTTACAAAAATATACAATCAATACACCATCTGTTGGTCCAGTCACCCTACAGGCTGCCTTCTTTATGCTGTAGATCTGAAATAGGACGTTTCCTGGTTTGTCACCTGATGAAGGAAACAGATCTTCATTGATAGCACTAAATTTAAGATCCAAAATGATTTAAGATCAGTGCCTTTGAGCGAAAGGGTAGTGGGGAACTAGTAAAATAACCGGGGCCCCCTCTGTTGCATATGATTCTGTCTTGGACAGTACGAGTATTATCATTATTTGTCGATTGTACAAATTAACCCTTTCAGACCATGTCATACACGATATAAAATTGTATTATTTAGTCAATGTGCATCCAGTCCCATTAACTTAGACTGCAATGTTAACTGTTTCAGTGAACGCTCTGTAGTCTTCTTAACGCGACCTTCCATCCCATGACAGGCTATTTGTTTGCATAAGTAACATTACCGCAATATGTATGGCTACCAGCAAACAGGAAAATTAGAATATTAATCATTGTAGAATATAATGCAAACTTCATATTTTATTTCTACCCTTAGGCACAGTGGGGATATGTGCGAAAAATGAAGCAGCAGCATTAAAGATTAACTTTCAAAAGGCCCGTGTTCATGGATGACTAATTTTAGGTAAGTGGATTTAAACAAGATTACAGGTTCTCACAGTGGAGTTGTTGCTGATGGTGCAAGTCTTGTATGTTAATATGTTGTGTCAGTTTGTTAATGTGAATGACATTTTAAACAAGTGTGCTACCTACATTCTTCAAAACAAACGTATCAATTTACCAGCCATCATGGTACAACAAAACAAAAGAACTGAATTTTCAGTAGGTCAGTGTCATGTCTGCACTGCTTGCGACACACGTACAGATTTCAAACCATCACACCACTGTGTGAGAGTATCACAGACCCTCAGTTGATCAAGATATTCACTGCTGACCATGAACATACATTCCACCACTGTATTACAGAGCCTGCCAGCAACCAACATCCTGAGTCAGACAGATCCACTCAACATTCTCACAACTCACTCCTTTAGCATAATTTTCAATATAATTCCACCATCCACACCCAAAGCACTCAATTGAGCTCTTCTAGCAAGTTTTTCCCAAGTAATATTTTATATAAAAATGACATTTTCAAAATATGCACCACACATTTCCTTCTGCTTTATTTGACCAGCACAATAATGCAAAAGAAAATGTAAATATATGCAGTCTTCTCAAGACTACAGCTACTTCTTCCTCTTTAGGTCCAAATATTTTCCTCAGCACCATATTCTGAAACACAGTCATTCTTCTTAGTTCTTCCCCTGTGATTCTAAAGGCGTACAAAATGCACAAGTAAAGTGTCTTTTAAAGTATTCTATAGGCTTTATTTGGTGTCAGAAATATTAAAGATTCTTAAATTAACATTATCAAAATATTAATATGAGTTTTTTCTCCTGAATTCTGGTGATGGGACATGAACATTTATTCATATCTCTCTGCATGTACTTCCAGACAGTCGTATTTACAGGCGTTTCACACAACCCAAGAACAAAAAGAAGCATCTTCATTTTATTGGTTCATTTTCTTTAATTTTGGAGGAGTTTGTGCTTGATCTAATTTGTGATCATTTTCTTTCCAGGTACATGTCTATTTTTGTATAGCACCTATCATTCATTAAGTTTATATTGTCCCATAGTTTTATCATTTCTGTATTTAAAATGTGGAATTTACCAAATGGTTTGTATCATGGAGCATATTTCAGCTTTTATGTGTTTCCAGTTACATAAAATGTAACATTGCATTTTACCATGTCACAGCTTCTCAGCAAAGTAATATGAACATCTTTGATGTGGAAGAGAGTAAAATTTGAGTAAGACATAATCTTTATTAATTTATCACTCAATCAATGCCTTCCAATCACACTTCTTGGCGATCCATTTTAATATCATCCCATCTATTTCTAGGTCTTCCAAGAGATCTATTTCCCTGGTTTCACCCCACCAAATTCCTGTATGCACCTCTCCTGTCCTCCAAATATGCCACATATCCTGCCCACCTTATTCTTCTTGATTTGATCAATATATATCAGAAAACCCCTTATTAAATAATAGAATATATTCATCATTTTCTTAAACTATTTTCGTTCTCACCACAAATAAACCAGTGAAGATCCTCTTGATCATTCTCCCTTCATTTAACTTAGATAAACAGCATAACATTAGGTGGCTTTGTTATTTCAATACGTTATATGGGTACACTGTGTTCTCATACGATAATTTCGGTATAGGAAGTGTCTTATAAATGTGAATGATGTCTTTCTGGATGTTTTGCTGTGTCATGGGACAAGTGGTTCATGATATTTTGAAGGGTCATCGTGACTTGTTCTACAATGTCAACCAGAGTGACCATTCAAAATATCAGGAACTAGTTGCATCACATTCCAGAAGATCTGAATCTTCAGTGACGCCAGTGTGAGAACCTTGAATCTCCCTAAAGTCTGTTGTGTCTTGAAACTGCATAACATGTATATATGTATGTATGATGTGCATGTATGTATACATATGTGTGTTTTATATACATATATGTGTATTTATATACATGTAATTATATATTCATAGTACACGTATGACGACGGGGTCCGTTCCAGTCGGTCGGGGGGCCACGAAGCCCGCGAGTTCAAGAGTGGCACAAATGCGCACGATCAGTTGAATGTAAGCGTGGCTCAAGTGACGGCATCGCCTCAAGCCTGCGATACGCCAACGCCAGCCGGGCCGTGCACCGGCAGGCAGCGGCGTACCGCAGGTTGAGGTGTTTTTGCCGTGGGTTATATACGTGTTTAAATAAATAAATAATATATATACATAAACACGTACAGGAATACACTTACAGTACCACTCATTCTCAGCTTCACATTAGGTGAAATTTATTGGCCAGCTTCACGTTCCCTCCTATTTACTCAAGGACAAAACCCAAGTACCCATTAACCAGACGGGTGTCCGGAATTTCGTTCTGGTCTGAACGTCGTAAGAGCGAAGTCGTGTTGTTCATTTCACGCTTCGCTCTGCTTTACTTGTTCGCGAATTTTATTTTGGTGTCTGCAGATAGGAACAAACTGCAGAAAAAAAAACAGTAGAAATATCGGTTCTGTGTGGGAAACGTATATTTCAGATGACACAGCTGCAGTTAGGAGCTGTGAATAATAAAATTCTTCTACTGTGCAGTTAACTACAGTGAAAACACACTCACCTGTTTGTTATGCCTCCTGAGTTTATAATCGCAGCCAGTCACCAAGTGTTCCTATCGAAAATATGACATCGTATGTAGTTGGAACCAGAATATTTTCGCTTGTAAAAATGTACTAAGGACCAATTCCTTTTAGGCGCTTTCGCAAAATAGCAAAAGCAATAACACTGGTCAACAAAATTTAACTTTTTTTCCCACTAACATCAATAGGTGAACTTTGTAATACTGTTTATGGCGAATTCAAATATTTATACAGAATTTCTCTTAGGCAGGGTTTCAAAGATATGGGGAAATTAATTGTGCAAAATCGTACTTAACGTGCTCATTAGACAGGCAGATACTGTCCTCTAAAATGAAGAGGCGTGTGATTTTCGTCGGTATTTGTTGTCAGGAACATCCTTGTTCATTGTCCAGCAATATTCTACTAACATACTTGATGTCCACTTGCCGTGGTATGTCTTTTCCATAGACAAAATGTCTTGGCGAAATCTTTCACCGTGTTCGTCACTGACTTCGCCGAGATTTTCAGAGAAAAAATTCAAGTGGGACCCCAAAAAGTGGATTTTCAGATTCCTATTGCATCCCATAGCTTTGCACGAAGTCAACAGGTCCTGCACAACATCCTGATAGCTCGCTGCTTTGTGATTTGCTAAGAAGTCCTTGCAAATCCTCTTAAAAGACAACCATGCCTTTCTTTCAGTCTCATTGAAGTCTTCATCGGACTATTTGTCTTGCATCAGTTCCGTGATCTGAGGTCCTATAAATATACCTTCGTTGATATTTATGTCACCTACATTTGGGAACTTCTTCCTCAAATATTCGAATCCTCGGCCGGTTTTATCCATTATTTCAAAAAGCTTTTCCTGAGGCCCAACTTTATGTGCAAAGGAGGCAGAAAAATTTTCTCCGGAAGAACAAGAGGAGGTTTGACGACATTTTCCTCCCCTGGTGTCAGTGATGCTCGTTTAGGCCACAGTTTATTTACATAGTGATTCTTCTTGTCCCGGCTGTCCCACTCACACAAGAAACGGCAGTATTTTGTGTACCGGAGTTGCGTTCCCAGTAACAGTGCCACAACCGTCAGATCACCACATAATTTCCACTTATATTCGCCACAATTAATCTTTCCCAACAGTAGCTTCAAGATTTCATAACTTTCTATCATGTCGGCTGCATGAGTCAAAGGAACGGAGGGGAATCTATTTCCGTTGTGGAGTAGAACCATCTTCAAGCTCACTTTTGACAAATCAATGAAGGAGCGCCACAGATCTGGGTTATATTCGTGGCCAAGAAGTTAAGTAATGGAAGAAACATCATTGCAAACACTACAGCATCTTCCTGGGAGAAGAAATCCTTTAATTCTTGATGGCGCCCAAGGTAAAACACACCTTTGTGTCCTGGCGCAGGTTTCTCTTTTTTTTTTTGAAGAGGAGGCAAACGAATTTTGATTTGGGGAGCCGAAATAGGCCGGTCTGCATCCAAACTTAAAATACATTTTGACCTTTGAAATGACTTTAAAAAGCTATGAGGGAAAGGAACACTATAATCTGAATAGTGGAGTAGCAAAAACAATTGTTGTATAACTTTCTTCCGAAAATCGTGTCTTTTATGAAGTAATGTGGAAACTTTTGTACATAAAAGGACACAAATGAAAACAGGGCGCATACACATTGCATGCAGGGTGAGTAAGGCTCTATACACACACACACACACACACACACACATACATACACCACACACACACACTCACACACAACCACACACACCACACACACCACACACACACACACAGACACACACAAACACCACACACACACACACCCACACACACCACAAACACCACACACACACACCCACACACACACACCACACACACACACACACCACACAAACACACACACAAACACACACACACCACACACCATAGACCACACACACACCACACAAACACACACACACACCACACAAACACACACCCACACCCCCCCCACACACACCCCACACACACCACACAACACACACACACACACCACAC